>ERZ869909.449-NODE-449-length-49356-cov-9.193145_pt1 | contig 49356 bp, 42 predicted proteins | sample MGYA00520892_ERZ869909 | MGnify/ENA primary metagenome ERZ869909 (study PRJEB32215, sample SAMEA104723947) | bioreactor metagenome | biome: bioreactor; feature: anaerobic bioreactor; material: water | place: China | collected 2015-03-12 ... | reverse complement strand
GCGCAAGATAATCCATGAAGACAGAGAATTGCTTGAGAAACTTGCACAATGATAAAACAGGAAGATGTAATAAAAATTCATAAACTGCTGATTGACCAATTTGGCGGAAGTCACGGGGTGAGAGATGAAAACTCCTTGAATTCAGCGATTAACAGACCGTTTGCGACATTTGACCGGCAAGAATTATATCCTGAACCCATTGATAAGGCAGCGGCGATACTTGAGAGTATTGTGACAAATCACCCATTTATTGACGGAAATAAAAGAACAGGGTATGTACTTGCCAGACTATTGCTATTAAAATCAGGACTTGACATAAAAGCCACGCAGAAAGAAAAATATGAGATGGTAATTGCAGTTTCAAAGGGGGATTGGAAATTTGAGCAGATAAGAGATTGGATAACAGAACAATGTGAATAATTAACGCACCACAATATATAGGAACATGACCGATCGGCACGACCCAGCGAGTGTTCCCGGTTGAACTACATCCCTGGAAGGCCTATGCACTTTGTGATCGTTTTGTTATTTTTGCGGAGAATAATACGATGAATATCAGGACAATAAAAAAAGAGGGTGAGATATCCTGAAAAGTGAAAGAATGGGGAAATATACGCAAATAACTTTTGGAAAATTATTCCGCGAACTTCTTAATGATGAGATGGGTAGTTTTTTGCATTACAATGGGCTTTAAGTTCCAAACAAATACGGTCTTATACAATAAAAGAACTATCCTGGCGCTGAAAAAAAGCTGTCCCGCTTTGCGGGATTTAATTCAGCATGGTATAGCCAATCTCGTCAGAAGAGACGAGACTGGGCTTGGTGGTTGTTATAAGTTCGCTGCCTCGTATCTGTCTTTCGTCTCGGTGGATAGAAACGGTGCTCCGCAATCCCTCACTGGCCATACCACCAACGTTGGGTATAATTTTAAAATCACTATTGTCCGGATAAATCATTGATTGATCCTTGAAATGCTTGTTTTTTTGTGCCATCCCTAAGGGATTAGGGACAGACAGGTATACTTTACGACTATACACATTTCACTCCTGCCGGAGTTAAAAAATGATGTTGGCAAGAGAACTAATCCCGTAGGGATGAAATGTTTATAGCATGCGAAGGTGTTGACCCAAATGAGTTCCATAGGAACGGAACATTTTAACCGGACAGTAATGTTTTAAAATGATGAAACAAGCCATGACAAAAATTTTGACACACACGCGGATGATTATAATTCGCAGCCTCGCAAAACATGCAGTCAAGGTATTGTTGGCGAGTTCCATCTGACCAATAAAAAACAAATTGTAAACAGATGAAAATAATACTTCTATTGTTTTTGGCTTTCAACCACAACATAATGAATGTTCTCGCACATGAAGACACTCCTATTAGGATGGAAAACAATGGAGCATTAGTGGGGCTCCCTGAGAAGTATTCTCCTGCAAGTTTCGATAGTTCAGGTTTAATTTTAGATGTGGGAAATAAGATAATAAGCATTCCTGATTGTGTGACCAGGTATTTTGCAGGCGACAGAAGCCCGACATTCACTTTTACAGCATCATGGTATCATGACTCGGAATTGCTTCCGTACTATATTTCATTGGTAGTTTCTTCAGAGCAAAACCAATCATATATTCAGATTTTGTTCAATCTTGAAACACTAGAGATTTTTGAAATAAACAAAATTCAAGAAGATGTATCCGTGGATGGAGTGAGTTATTCTCTTTATTTCAATGCGCAAGAAATATCTGAAAACTGTAAGGAAGAAATCTCTAACTCAATTACAAAAAAGTAAGCTTAACCCAATATAGTATTGCAACCCCCTACATGCAGGACGAGCCATGTTGCATGTTTGAGATTATCTGTCACGTATAGTGTACATTATGGGGGGGGAAGAGGAAGCCGGAAAATCCGGTGTTGTTTAAACCAGGAACGTTAGTAACTATATAAAAACATACGACATGAAAAGATTCGCCCTGATCCTTATGGTTTTCACCTTGATATCATGTAAAGGAGCTTCGGAAAAACAAATTGAGAAATCTGATGAGTTAACCTCCCAACAGAACAGTGAACAAACTGAAACCTTTACTGAACCTTATGAAACAACAACTTCCGGCAATCCTGCTGCTACAGAAACTGTTCAAAAAGATGAAAGCAACCTCCACGATTTTACACACCAAATAAACCACCGGGAAGAATTGAGCCTGGTTGCTTCAATTGGCAATGCAGATTCGGGACTTTCAGAACTATTTAGCTACTTCGACCAACCACTTCAGACCTTTAGTATAGATCCATCAAAAGACACCGTTATTACAGGAGCACAAGGAACTATAATCTCCATTTTACGGAATTCTTTCGTTTTTAAAGATTCCCAAACTCCCGTTACAGGCGAGATAAGCATAACATTAAAAGAATATTACAGGATTTCCGATATGGTATTGGCAAATTTGTCGACCATGAGTAATGGGGAAATTCTGGAAACGGGCGGGATGATTTATCTGGAAGCAACGGCCAATAACGAAGAAGTGGAACTAAGACCAGACGCCTCAATCGAATTAAAATTTCCCACCCAAAACAAAAAAGATGATATGCTTCTATGGTATGGCTCATGGGATGAGAGTGGAATGAATTGGGAGTTAGCAGAACAGGCAACGGAAATGTCGGAAAGAATATATCACAACACAGATTTGGAAGAACCTGCACAATTTCCCGGAGGTGATGCAAAACTGAATACTTTTTTCCGAAATAATCTGAAATATCCGAATGATGCCATAGAAATTGGAGTACAGGGCAATGTATTTACTGGGTTTGTAGTAGACAAAGACGGAAGGATAAAAGACATTGAAATATTGAGAGGATTACATCCATCTATTGATAATGAGGTTGTAAGAGCAATGGAAATAATGCCCCCATGGAACCCTGGCACTATCAACGGCAATCCTGTGTCTTCAAGAATTACAATACCAGTGATGTTTCGATTAAATGGTGGTTCAACCGAGAATAGAGCCTCTGCTGAGAACTTTGAGCAAATCGTTTCCGATGAAACTATTCACGATATCAATATCGAAGACATTAGACGCTATGTCTTTAGTACACAGCAACTTGGTTGGTTGAATGTAGACAAAATAATTAATAATAGAAATCCACGGATAGACTTCACTATTGACCTTAGAAACAATAGTAATACTACATTAAGAATGATTTTACGTGACTATAATTCTATTTTGATTGACTTTGGCAGAGAGAGAAGAAATTATGGTTTTCATTCTGTGCCAATCAATTTGCATGCAAAATTAGTCGCAATAAAATACGACAACAATCAATACTATATTGCAACTAAGGATATTCAGATAAGGCGGAATTATTCACCTAAACTGGAGTTTCAACTAGTAACCATGGCAAAACTCAAAGAAATAATCGAAGAACTTAATGAATACAGCCGCTAATATGGTATAGCCAAGCCCGCACCTGCGGTTAAGCTCAGCTAAGCTAATGAATAAACCAAATAATTTCGGAATGAACACAGAGCCAACCAAAAAACTCCTGACGACAAAGACGGTTTTTAGCATAACAATTATTGTTGCTTCTTTGACAGTTGTTGGGGTCTGGATGTTCGGTCTGGGACAACATAGAAGCATCTATGAAAACTCTATCATGTCAACTACAATTCTTTCTGTTGGTTTTTTTTGTTCCTTGCAATTGGGCTGTATAATGGTGTGAAACTCAAAGATAATATTGGCAAACTGACAGACAATATAATTGTTGGATTTATGCAATAATTTTTGGAGTGCAATACATATATAGATAAAGATGTAATGCCAGCCGCCATTATGCTATAACCAATGCCGCTTCCACTGATCGAAGCGTGGCAGTACTCCGACCCCTCCCTGAAAACAAGCCAAAGCAATACAGCCGCATTTCGCCAATGGCTGGAAAAATAGTTCGATCTCTCCGGATACGCTCTGTGCCGAAATAGGGCAGGGGTTGTACAACCTCCCCAAAAATTCCGTATTTTTGCCCCTTCAAAAAAATACACAGCGATGATACGGATCGAAGAAAAGATTGCTGCACAGGTAGCGCAGATTATGGAAGAGCTTTTCGGGCAACGCCCCGAGGGTGCCTCCATTGCCATACAACCCACTCGTAAGGAATTTGAAGGGGATTTTACCCTGGTGGTTTTCCCTTTTGTGAAGATGGCACGCCAGTCGCCCGAGCAACTGGGCAATGTGCTGGGCCAGGCCATCACCTCCCGCATGGAAGAGGTGGAAAGCTATAACGTGATCAAGGGCTTCCTCAACCTTACCCTCACAGGGGCTTTCTGGCTTGGGTTCCTGCAGCAGGCAGCTGACCACAACCATTACGGAGTGGTAGACAACGAATCCGGCGAAGCGGTGGTGGTAGAGTACTCTTCTCCCAATACCAACAAACCCCTGCACCTGGGGCATATCCGCAACAACCTGCTGGGCTATTCGGTGGCACAGATCCTGGATGCGGCAGGCCACAAAGCCATCAAGGTAAACCTGGTCAACGACCGGGGCATTCATATTTGCAAATCGATGCTGGCCTGGATGAAATGGGGCCAGGGCGAAACCCCGCAAAGCACCGGAAAGAAAGGCGACAAGCTGGTGGGCGACTACTACGTGCGCTTCGAAACGGAACTACGCAAAGAGGCAGCCCTGCTCAAAGAAAGCCAGGGCCTCGACGACGAAACCGCCCGCAGCAATGCACCCCTGATGCAGGAAGCCCGCGAATTGCTCCGCTTATGGGAAGCCCGCGATCCGCATACCGTGGAGGTGTGGAAGAATATGAACGCATGGGTTTACGAAGGCTTCGATGCAACCTACCAGCGGCTGGGGGTGAGCTTCGAAAAGATCTACTACGAATCCGACACTTATCTGCTGGGCAAGGAGATTGTGATGGAAGGGCTCGAAAAGGGTGTGCTCTTCAGAAAAGACGACGGATCGGTATGGGCCGACCTTACTCCCGAAGGGCTCGATGAGAAACTTCTCCTCAGAGCCGATGGCACCTCCGTGTATATGACCCAGGATATCGGAACAGCACAGCTGCGCTACGAAGACTACCAGGCTACCCGTATGATCTATGTGGTGGGCAACGAACAGAACTACCATTTCGATGTACTCAAAAGGGTGCTCCACAAACTCGACAAACCCTATGCAGAGCACCTGTTTCACCTCTCCTATGGCATGGTAGAGTTGCCCGAAGGGAAGATGAAATCAAGGGAAGGCACCGTGGTGGATGCCGACGACCTGATGGACGAAATGTACCGAACTGCCAAAGAAACCACAGAGGTGCTGGGCAAAATTGATGGCTTCAGCGATCAGGAAAAAGAGCAACTGTTTCATACCATCGGACTGGGAGCCCTCAAGTACTTTATTCTCAAGGTAGATCCGCGCAAAAACATGCTTTTCAACCCGGCAGAGTCCATCGATTTCAATGGCAATACGGGTCCGTTTATTCAGTACACCCATGCGCGCATCCGGTCTATCATCCGCAGGGCCCAGGAAACCGGTCTGGCCGCTGCTGCCCTGCAACCTGCAAATCTGGTGTTGCAACCCAAGGAAAAGGTATTGCTGCAAAGTTTGTATGCCTTCCCCCAGGTGGTGCAGGATGCCGCCCGCGAAATGAGCCCGGCACAGATTGCCAACTATGTATACGAGCTGGCCAAGGCCTTCAATCAGTTTTACCACGACCACTCCGTGCTCAACGAACCCGACCGGCAGGTGTCTGTATTCAGGCTGCACCTTTCCGACCTTACTGCCAGGGTGATTAAAACCGCAATGGAATTGCTGGGCATCGAAGTGCCCGAAAAGATGTAATCATCCGCCACCACCCCCGCGCATTGCTGTGCAGTGAGATTTGCTGAGAATTTGTTGCTGGTGGTGCAATAGCAGTGAAAAGTGAGAACAGAAGTTTTTGCACTAAATCTCCAGATTTGTTTCGTCGGCCTCCTTCTGGCGAAGCTTGCGGTACTGGCCGTAAGAAATCCCTTCGGAGGCCTGGAAGGCCCGGTAGAGAGAGTTCTGTGAACCGAAACCCGATAGCTCGGCGATTTGCTCATTGGTAAGGTCGGGGTTTTCTTCGAGCAGCCGCTTGGCGTACTGCACACGGTAGTAATTTACGTGATTGCAGAAATTGCGCTCATACTCCGCATTGATAAACCTCGATACATAGGTGCGGTTGGTGCCCAGCATCTGCGACACATCCCAGATCTTCAGATCAGGGTTTTTAAAGATCATCTCTTTCTCAAAAAGTTTTGTCATCCCGTTTCTGATTCGGGAATCGAACACAAAGCCCTGCTTCTCCTCCAAAGCACCTTCTGCCGTTGCCTCTTCACTGTCGGGCTCCTGGTCCTCCTCACTTTTCTCTTCCCGGAAATGCACAGTAGTTTGGGTGTTGCCCAGCAAGCCTATAAAGAAAAGCATCAGGCTGAATACGATGGAGGGTCCTGCCAGCGACCATTCGCCACGGAAAAAGGTCTCACGACCCGTTAGGGCAGCCACAATACTGGCAACAGAGGTGGCAGCCAGCGAGAAATTAAAAAACTGAACCCAGTGCAGCCGGCGGTCTTCCGTGTTGGAATAGTAATCTTCCATCCGTTGGTTGTTATCGATAATCAGTCTGAAGTTGGCATACAGGTACCATGCCACCTGCAGCACAAAGGCTGCCCGAATAAGCCTGCTTATCCAAAGCAGGTAAATCTGAACCCCATTGGCTGGCTGCAATCCGTAGATAACCAATCGCAGAAACTCTACATACTGCTCACGACTCAGAAGGAACAAACCCGGCAGATAAAGAAGAAATAGGGTAAGGGGAGCCAGAATGAATTTCCCATGGTGGGCAATTGAGAAGCGTTTCTCACGGGTGAGCAAACGAATGTAGATGTGATACAAGGGAAATACCAGCAACGATGCCAGATTGTAAAACGGATCCAGGTAAGGGTAGATGCTCCACAACTCTGAGAAATAAAGGAAGTGAGACAGGTATACCACAAATGCCACCAGCATGAATTTGCCCAGGAATGCTTTGGGTGCATGCCGGGGGGAAACATAGAGGTTGAGCACCAGTGCCCAGAAAAGAGTAACATAAACCGGAGTGAGTAGGAATATGGTTTTTGGCATCATATGGCAATTAATTGGTGTATTCTGGCGGTTTTACGCGGTAAAGTTATAATCGTTTTTTACATTTTGGGATGTTTTTTTTACGAATTGAAACCATCAATTGGAATGGCAAGGCTAATTTTGAAGCCAAACAGGGCAATAACCCGAAATTGCATGCACAGATGCCTGGCCTATGGGCCAAAACAATATCCCAGAGGGGGTTTTTCCTTGCAAGGCAATGAGTACAAGGCACCGGGGAACTAACAAACCCAAGGTTTGATAGAGTGCTTGTACTCAACCTTGTTTGAAGCACAAAAGCCGGTATACGCAGAGGTTACCGGCTTTTGTATTTATACTGGTGTGAAGACTAGTTCAGGAAAATGGGGCCATCGGGGCCCAGGGGGATGCCCAGCCAGATCCAGACCATCAGCACTGCGATCCAAATGATCGAAAGAACTATGGTGTAGGGGAGCATGGTAGAGATGATGGTGCCGATACCATATTTCTCGTCGTACTTCTCGGCGAAGGTTACGATAAGGGCAAAATAACTCATCATGGGTGTTACCAGGTTGGTCAGCGAATCTCCGATACGGAAGGCAGCCTGGGTTATGCCCGGGTGGTAGCCCGGTTCGAGCAACATCAGCATGGGGATGAATACCGGGGCAATAATAGCCCATTTGGCCGATGCACTGCCCATAAAAAGGTTGATAAAGGCTGCCAGCAATACAAACGCGGCAATGAGCACCGGGCCGGTAAACCCGATATCCGTAAGCCCTGAAGCTCCCTTGATGGCAATAATCAGCCCAAGGTTAGAGTAGTTAAAGAAATACACAAACTGGGCTGCAAAAAACACCAGTACGATGTAGCTACCCATCCCACTCATGGATTTGATGATATGCTTCATCATATCCTTATCGTTTTTCACCGATCCGGTAATGATGCCGTATACCAGGGCCGGGATGAGAAACAGCAGTAAAATCCCCACGATAATACCGGTGAAGAAGGGGGAGTGAAGCACTGAATCGGTTCCCGGATCGCGTAGCAATCCTCCTGAAGGAAACACCGTATAAGCCATCAAGACAATAAAGATCAGAACTGAAAAACCAGCCCAGCGCAGACCTTTTTTCTCTTCTCGTGTTAGTTGTACAATAGCAAAACGTTCAGCATTTCCTTCATACTTGCCCAGTCGGGGTTCAACCATTTTCTCGGTTACCCAAACTCCCACAAAAAGCACCACAAAGCTTGATGCGATCATGAAGTAATAATTTACTGCGGGGTTTACCACCATTTCGGGGTCGATGATCTGGGCTGCCGAAGTGGATATCCCTGCCAGGATGGGGTCGATGGAGCCGATAAAGAAATTGGCACCGAAGCCACCGCTCACACCACAGAAGGCTGCTGCCAGCCCCGCCATGGGGTGGCGCCCCAGGGCATGAAAGATCATGGCTCCCAATGGGATGAGTACCACATAACCGGCCTCTACGGCCAAGCCGGAAACAATACCTGCCAGCACCACCGCGGCGGTGATGAACTTTTTGGGCGCACTGAGTACCAAAGCCCTGATCATAACCGAGAAAAGGCCGGTACCTTCGGCAAGACCGATACCGATCATCACCACCAGCACATATCCCAGGGGAGGGAAACGAAGAAAGTTGGTGAGGACATTGGTGTAGATCCAGCGAAAGCCATCGCTGCTTACCAGGTTGTTTACCGTTACTGTATTGCCATCGGCCGGGTTTACCGCCGATACACCCATTGCATGGGTGAGCCAGGAGAGCAGGATCACAAAGACCGCAAGCCCGCCAAAGATGGTGGCCGGATGAGGAAGCTTGTTTCCCACCCTTTCAATTACGTTCAGAGACCGCGCAAACAGGCTCTGTTTGGTTTTTTGGGGTGATGCAGGAGTTTTTTCCATTGTTGTGTTGGTATAGATTTAGCCCCGGCATGTCGCAGGGCGATGATTGGGGCAATTGATTTTGCAGCAGCAAAGATAGAATTTATTCGAAAACCCCGTAATCGAGGTATTTCTCGGGCATCTTATCTCTGGGATTTTCAGGGTTAAGGTAGTATTCAAACCATTCCATGGTGCGCACAATGTAGTCGAGCCGGTGTACATTGAGGCGGTTGCCATGCCCTTCACCATTGTACCAGATCAGTCGTACGGGTGCATTTCCATGGAGTTTGAGGGTACGGTATAGCTCCAGACCCTGCGAGGCTGGCACCCTTGGGTCGTCGGTGCCGTGCAGCACCAGTGTGGGGGTTTGGCTTTGGTGGGCATATTTTACAGGGCTGCGGCTGTATACATCTTCCCATTTTTCGTGGGTCCAGTAGCCCCAGTGTACGTAGTAATCTTCCCAGGGAATATCTGTGGTGTTGCGTTTGGATATTTGATTGGAAATGCCTACAAACACTACACTGGCGGCAAAGCGTTCGGTATGCCGGGTAGCCGACCAGGCAGAGAAATACCCACCGTAGGATCCGCCTCCCATACCTACCCGCTTGGAATCTACATAGCCAATGCGGATCAGGTGATCGATGCCATCCAGAACATCGTCGTATTCAACACCCACCAGATCGCCATAGCCCGCCATGGTAAAATCGACCCCTCTGCCTGAGCTGGCCCTGTAGTTGGGCATGAAAACGAAAAAGTCGCGCGCGGCAGCAATCTGCCCCCACATGGAATAAGAGGTGCTCCATCCGTTTTTTACGGCAGCCTCGGGCCCTCCGTGGATGTATACGATAAGAGGATACTGCTTGCCTTGTTCAAAGTTGAGCGGGTAAAGCAGTACACCCTGAATGTCTTTCCCGTCGCGGGCGTTGTATACCAGCCTGGTCTGGCGGGCCATCGAAACCTGGTCGAGCCAGGGATTGAGCTGTGTGCGGCGCTGCAGGTTTTTGCGGCGCAGCCCAAAGGTAAATAGCTCAGAGGGGTGCTGGGCGGTATTGCCGGCAAAGGCAACCAGATCGTCCACCAGATGAAACCGCGCAAAAACCACCTGCCCCGGTCCCAGCAGGATATCGCGCTGGGGGCGATCCAGGCGGTGCTCACTCAGTACAATATCTACCCCTTCCTCCGCGGCATATACCAGGGTCTGGGAATCTTTCCACTGATGATCGATCACACTCAGCTCCATCCCCTGCACGTAATTGCGCAGCTCCTCAAAGGGTTTGGTGTTGGGCACATCGCTTACAAAAAGACTGCCGATCACCGAATCTTCAAGTTTGGAAGCCGACTGGAAGGCGATACGCCGACCATCGGGGCTCCAGGTGATCTTGCCCAGCTTGCCGGGGTTGTTTACCAGCAATTTCATTTCGCCGGTGTGCATGTCGATGGTGAAGATGCGCTTAAACATAAAGGAATCGTCTACCAGGTTGCGTGGTGCAATGGCTGCTACAGCCATGGTTTTATCGGGGCTCAGAGCAAAATCGAATACGGTTACCCCACTGGTGAGCTGACGGGTTTGGTGCGTATTCAGATCGTACCGGTACAGGTTCAGATGACGAAATTCTTCTTCAAAAATCTCAATGTTAAAACCCCGGCTGCGCAGGGTTTCGCGCTGGGGGTCTTCGGGCGATGTGCTCACAATGGCCAGTGTGCCGGCATCTATAAACTCATAAGAGTTGATACCCCTGGGGTGTTGGGTCAGCCTGCGAGGCTCGCCTCCCTGTAACCCCATGGCATACACCTGCACACCAGGTTGGCCGGGCAGGTTGGCCCGGAAACTGATCTCGTTGCCGGCAGGGGTCCAGGCAATGTTGAAAACACTTACCTTGCCTTCCATCAATGGCGTGGTGCGCCCGCTGGAAACATGCATTACATGCAGATGACGGTAATCGGCTCCGGCAGGGTCGCTAAACGGACGTGGCTCATTTACCACATAGGCAATGTGGCTCTTGTCTGGAGAGATGGAGACCTCTGCTACCATCTTCAAGTCGAACAAATTCTGGGGTGTGAGTACCTGCTGTGCCTTGCTGCCAAAAGCTGACAGAAACAGCAAAAGCATGCAAATGCCTCCCCAAAGGGTGCTGCGTTGGCGTTTTGCAGAAACCTGCGTGAATGGACCATCTTGCGGGTGGATGGGGTGAGAAAGAGAGGTTCGCTTCATAGCTTTATGTTTTATTTCGGGGTGAATAATTTTTCCGACCGTAAAAATAGAATTTTCTGAACAGTTGACCATGAACAGCAGCAAAGCACTGTCAGCCCAGCATTCCACTCCATACAAAACAGCCAGGGAAGGGATCGCGTTGGTTAACGGAACCGGCAAACAGGCCGAAAACCGTAGCGCCACTGCCACTCATGGCTGCATAAACTGCTCCCATCTGGTACAGCTGGCTTTTGATTTGTGCCAGAACGGGGTGGCGACTGAAGATGCCGGGTTCGAAATCGTTGGTAAGAAGCCCCGTCCATTCTTCTGGAGGCATGGCCACAATGTCAGGGATGTGGTGTGTGGGCTTGCGGGGAGTGATCCCCGCAAATGCTTCTGCGGTGCCGATATGAATGTGAGGTTTTACCAGCAGAAGAGTATAGCCTTTAAGAGAAAGGGGCAGAGGGGAGAGGATTTCGCCCCTTCCGGTAGCAAAGCAGGGAATGTTGTGGATAAAAAAGCTGCAATCGCTCCCCAGTTGTGCTGCCAGTGAAAGTAACTGGTCTCTGGTAAGCTGCAACCCGAAAAGATCGTTGAGCATCCGCAAGGTGAAGGTTGCGTCGGCACTGCCTCCTCCAAGCCCTGCACCTGCCGGAATGGCTTTGTGCAGGTGCATGGCAGCCGGGGCTATGTCGTATTGCGCGGCCAATAGCTCCCAGGCCTTTTCGCACAGGTTCTTACCCCCGGGCGGTAGCTCCACCCCACTCAAACGGAAGTGGCTTTTGGCGTCTGTCGAGGGGATGATCTCAAGGGCATCGCACAGGGGAACCGGGTAAAAAACAGTTTCCAGATCATGATACCCGTCTGCCCGTTTGCCCGTAACATGCAAACCCAGGTTGATCTTGCAATTGGGAAATGCAATCATAGCTTTTTATTGCAAACCTAAGCATTTTTTTTGCTTGGATGGGTAAACAGGGGTTGGCGAATTCTAATGGATTGACATGGGGGCAGAAAATACTCATAGGGTGGTATGCAGTGATCCCAATGAGGTTTTGTCAAACAGGCAGGATAAAATTCTTCATAATCTTTTTTAATTTGTTTTTTCCGCGTTTCATCTGATAATAATTTGTTTTTTATTGGTCAGATGGAAGTCGCCAACAATGCCCTTACTGCATGTTTTGCGAGGCTGCGAATTATAATTATCCGCGTGTGTGTCAAAATTTTTGCTATGGCTTGTTTCATATTGCTTATTTTTGTGTCAATTGGAAATAGTGTCACGTTGAAATCCCCCGAATATTTATGTCGACCCTCCTTAATACCGTAGTGTCCTGGTTTTTGAAGCAACGATTTTCTCAAATAGAGTATTTCAAGGAAAACCCCCACGAGGCCCAGGCAAACCTACTGATGGACCTTCTGGATCAGGCCAGTAATACCGAATGGGGCCGAAAGTACGATTTCGATACCATACGCAATATAGAGACCTTTCAGCAGCGGGTGCCCATTCAGGATTATGAGCAGGTGAAGCCCTGGATCGAACGCCTGCGCAAAGGCGAAAGCAATCTTTTGTGGCCCACCGAGATTAAGTGGTTTGCCAAATCAAGCGGTACCACCAGCGACAAAAGCAAGTTTATCCCCGTAAGCAACGAATCGCTGGAAGATTGCCATTACAAAGGGGGCAAGGATATGCTTTCCATCTATTGCAACAACCGCCCCGATACAGAAATCTTTACCGGCAAAGCCCTGGCCATGGGAGGCAGCCATAGTGTGAGCGAGTTCAACAACAGTTCCTATTTTGGCGATATTTCGGCCATCATGTTGCAAAATCTGCCTTTCTGGGCAGAACTTATGCGAACCCCCGATATCTCCATCGCCCTTATGGGTGATTGGGAAAAGAAGCTGGATACCATTGCCAATGCCACCATTACTGAAAATGTAACCAATCTCAGTGGTGTGCCCTCCTGGAACCTGATGCTGCTGAAGAAAGTGCTCGACATAACAGGGCGGAAGAATATCCTGGAGGTATGGCCCAACCTGGAGCTCTTTATTCATGGAGGGGTAAGTTTTGCTCCCTATCGCGATCAGTTCAAAAAACTTATCCCTTCCGACCAGATGTGGTATATGGAGACCTACAATGCCTCTGAGGGATTTTTCGGTATCCAGGATCAGCCCCACTCTACCGAAATGCTGCTTATGCTCGACTACGGGATCTTCTATGAATTTATCCCTCTCGACGAGCTGGAGAAAGAAAATCCTCGTGTGCTCCGCCTTGACCAGGTGGAAACCGATACCAATTATGCCCTGGTAATTACTACCAATGCTGGGTTGTGGCGCTATATGATCGGCGATACCATCCAGTTTACCAGTACCCGGCCCTACAGAATCCAGATCTCAGGCCGAACCAAAAACTTTATCAACGCCTTTGGCGAAGAAGTGATCATCGACAACGCCGAAAAGGCCCTGAATGCTGCTTGCCAGGCTACCGGTGCCGTGGTAAGTGAGTACACTGCCGCACCTGTTTTTTTGCAAGACAACAACTCTGCCTGCCACGAATACCTCATAGAGTTTGAACGCGAACCCGATAGCCTGGATGCATTTACCAATAAACTTGACCAGGTGTTGCAGCAGATCAATTCAGATTATGAGGCCAAACGCACTGCCGATATCCTTTTGAAAAAACTCAAAGTAACCTCACTGCCTAAGGGTACCTTCTACGGCTGGTTGAAATCCAAAGGGAAAATTGGCGGACAGAATAAGGTGCCGCGTCTTTTCAACAACCGTAAGTATGTTGACGAGATTTTACATTTTATTTCACAATAACTCACCCGTTTTGGCATGGTTGCCCGGTCGATGATCTTATTGCTGCTATGGATAAGCCCGCTGCAAGGTTGGGTGCAACCCGCGGTAGTGCCCGATGCCACCTTCCCGCACACGGGTCGGTTTTTGGGCCTGGATGCCCTGGGGCGTGGGTTCAGTTTGCAGGATGGGGAGTTGCAAATGCATATGGAAGGTGCCCTTTCATTCTCATACAGCAATGCTTCCCTGGGGCCGGTAACTTTTGCGGATATGGCCGACCCGCTCAATATCCTTGCTTTCCATGGACATTTCGGTCAGGTGGTTTTCCTGGATCGCAACCTGAGTGTCCGCCAAAGGGTGCCAGGTACACTGCAGCCCGGTGCAGTGGTGTGCCAGTCGAACCAGGATGGTTTTTGGGCCTGGTATCCGGCCGAAAACCAGTTGGTGCTGCACAACCACAGAGGGCAGATACAGCTCAGATCGCCCGATCTGAGCCCAACACAGCACCACCCCGGAGAGGTTGTGTTTATGGCCGAGCACCAGGGGAGACTCTTTGTGGCAGGCACGGGTATTTGGGTGTACGATCTGTTTGCAACTTTTTTATTTCATATCCCCCATATTCAGGCTCCTTTCTTTCAGGTTATTGACCGGAAAATTCTCTATCTGGAGCACGACCAGTTAAAGGTGTATGATTTTTTTCTTCAACAGGAAAGCGTAATTTTGCTCCCCGAAAAGGGCGTTGAATCTTTCTTTTTGGCAGATAACCTTTTGTATCTGCAAACCGGGGAGGCATTAAAAAAATTTCGTTTCAACGGAAATTTCTATTAATTTGCACCCTGCAAATTGCAGGCAGGCTAAGCAATGCCCGGGGAAACGGTGCGCTTGCCTTGTTCCTGACTTGAATAATCGTTCTCATTAAGCCAGTTTTAATTCAGAAATTATGCACATAGCCATTGCCGGGAATATCGGTTCCGGAAAAACTACCCTTGCAGGATTGCTTTCCAAACATTACGGCTGGGAAGCACATTACGAAGATGTGGAAACCAACCCCTACCTGAACAACTTCTATGAGGATATGCAGCGTTGGTCCTTCAATCTGCAGATTTACTTCCTCAACAGCCGTTTTCGCCAGATTGTAGATATTCGCAACAGCGGGCGCACGGTTATCCAGGATCGTACCATCTATGAGGATGCCCACATCTTTGCTCCCAACCTGCATGCCATGGGGCTGATGTCGACCCGCGATTTTGAAAACTACTCCAGCTTGTTTGAGCTTATGAGCAACTTTATTCAGCCTCCCGATTTGCTCATCTACCTCAAGGCAGGTGTGCCCACTCTGGTAAACCAGATCCAGAAAAGAGGTCGCGATTATGAAAATACCATCCGGCTGGATTACCTCAAGCGCCTCAATGAACGCTACAACGAATGGATAGATGGCTATAAGCACGGCAAGTTGCTGATTATCGATGTCGACAACAATAAATTCTCCGAAAGACCCGCCGATCTTGGTGAGGTAATTCAGAAAATCGATGCTGAAATCCACGGTCTTTTCTAAAACCCATTTTGAGTGTAAACACACCCCGAGCCTGCCATGAAATTTATTGGGATCATACCCGCACGCTACGCCTCAACCCGGTTTCCCGGCAAACCTCTGGTCGATATACAAGGCAAGACCATGATCCAAAGGGTTTACGAACAAGCCATGAAGGCCCCATCCCTCAGCCAGGTGGTGGTGGCCACCGACGATAAGCGCATTTTTGACCATGTGGCAACCTTCGGACAGGTGGTGTATACTTCTGCAGATCACCCCAGCGGTACCGACCGGTGCTACGAAGCCGCCACATCCATGGCAGGCACCCTGGGTACAGAACCCCACGATGTGATTGTAAACATCCAGGGCGACGAGCCCTTTATTCAGCCCGGACAGATCGAACTGCTGTGCGAGGCTTTCCGGTCTCCCGGAGTAGATATCGCAACCCTGGTAAGAGCCATTGAATCAGACCAGGAACTGTTCGGCGAAAACACAGTAAAAGTAGTGCGCAATGCCCTGGGGTATGCACTCTATTTCAGCCGGAACCCTGTGCCCTTTGTTCGGGGTTTCCCCAGAGAGCAGTGGTTGCAGAAACAAACCTTCTTTAAGCATATCGGCATGTATGCCTATCGCTACCAGGTGCTGGGGCAGATCACACGGTTGCCGCAATCGGAGCTGGAGAAAGCCGAAAGTCTCGAACAGCTGCGATGGCTCGAAAATGGCTACCCGGTATTTACCCGTCAAACCCAAATCGAAGCCATCGCAATTGATACCCCTGAAGACCTGCAGAAGCTTTCTTCGCCCCCTGCAAACCCTCTTTGAAATCTAAAATATTGACACTGACGATTTTTTTAGCTGCTTTTTTATAACTTAGCCGCTTGATTTACGTATACACACCAAAATAATAAACTGCCGTGTGCCAGCATTTTGCCTCTCCAGGAAGCGAAAAACAGGGTGCAAGCAGTTGCCCGATGCAACAGGATTAAGGGTGTCGGGGCCATAAAAGAACAAATCCAACGGGCTTTGCAGCTTGTTTCAGTAAAACCAGAACCATAACAAGTCTCTAAGAACCACAAAAAACAAACGATTATGAAGTTAGGTAAATACATCAGCGAATTGTTATTTGAAAACGATTTTGTGATCCTTCCGGAAATTGGCGAATTCTCTACCAAGTATATACCGGCCCGCTTTGTGCCCGAACTTAAAAAGGTGGAGTCTCCTTCCAAAGTGATCGCTTTCAATGAAAACAATAAGTCAGGTGGTGGCCTGCTCATCGAGTATATTGCCAAAAAAGAAAATATAAGCAGCCAGGAAGCCCGTGATTTTGTTACCAATTTTGTAGTGGAGATGCAAAATTCGCTCAAGTCGGGCAAAAAGGTTGAGCTTGATAGTGTTGGAAAATTTTCTCTGAACGAGTCAGGCCAGATCCTCTTCGAGGGAGATACTACTGTTAATTATCTGAGCGATTCGGCAGGTATGCCCAGTGTTGCTGAGCCCGCGCGCAAATCAGAAGAAGAGGCAAAAACCGAACTGGATAAAGTAATGGAGGAAAGCCAGGCAGTGCCTCCTGCAGCTGCTGAAGAAAAACCCCGTTCCGATGCCAATGTGCGGTATGTGGCAGCCAGCAAAGATCCGCAACCCGCCAAAGAAAAGCCCAAAGCAACCCCACGCAAGGCCTCTTCGGCTCCCAGGGCAGGGCTGCCCCCTGCAGTGAAATGGGTCGCTATTACCGTGGTGCCCCTGCTGATTATCATTATTGTACTTGCCCTGAATTTTGAATACATCTTCGGAGATAAATCTGTGATCTGGAAACGCGACAGCGCACCTGCCCCTGTTGCACAGACCGAAACCACCACTACGGCTCCCGAAACCCAGCCTGCTGATGAAACTCCTGCGGTGGAAGCCCGGCCGGTAGCTGAAGCTTTCGACCCCACTGTGGCTCCTCCCGCTCCCGAACGCGGTCGCAAAGTCTATTACATCATTGTGGGAAGTTTTGAAGAAGAGCACAGCGCCATTATCCTGGCTGAAGAACTCCGACGCAAAGGGGCACGTACGGCAAGCGTTTTCCCGGTAAATCGACTGGGATTCTACAGGGTGTCTTATGGATACTATTACGACCTCAACGAAGCTGAGCGCGAACTTAATGATGCCAAAGCCATCAACCCCAGTGCCTGGATCCTGCACCGATAACATTCTCTAATCTGTTTACCCTATACCGAAGTGCCCAAGAATAAGCATCGAAAGTTTGCTGAGATCAACATTTTCCCCAATGTAGTTCAGCCTGAGTATAAATTCCCTGTGAGCGATTATGGGCTCAAGGGAAAATGGAATGAGCAGTTTTTTTACAACAACAATCCCATTGTGCTCGAAATAGGGTGCGGCAAAGGTGAATATACCGTTGGCCTGGCCAGGGCATACCCCCACCTGAATTTTATAGGCATAGATATAAAGGGAAATCGTATGCATACCGGAGCCAAAACAGCCCTGGAGGAAGGTATGGCAAATGTGGGCTTTCTCAGGGTGCAGGCCGAACACCTGACTTGTTTTTTTGCCAGCAATGAAGTAGAGGGAATCTGGATTACCTTCCCCGACCCCCAACCCAATAAGCCCAGAGAGAAAAAGCGACTTACCTCTCCGGCGTTTCTTGAGCGTTACCGGCAATTCCTCAAACCCGGCTGCCCGGTATACCTTAAAACCGACAACCGGCCCCTGTACGATTATACCCTGGAAGTGATCCAGAACCAGAACCTCTCCCTGGTACATGCTACTTCCGATCTGTACAATCAACCCGGTAAGGTCGATCCGATGGTATTGTCCATACAGACCTATTACGAGAGCAAATTCCTTGAGAAAGGAGAAATGATCTGCTTCCTGGAATACGGTATTTTTCCTGCCCAACCGGTATAGCCCCTCCATTCTCTTTTTCAGCTCCTTTTGCAAAGAGATAACAACCTGATGCCATGCAAGAGAGTTTTTTCATCCGTGTCTACGAAGTTGTGAAGCTTATCCCATATGGCAGGGTAACCTCCTATGGGGCCATAGCACGTTATCTGGGCACTGCAGGCTCTGCGCGGATGGTAGGCTGGGCTATGAATGGCTCCCACGCGTTCGACGCTTCTATACCTGCCCACCGGGTTGTAAACCGTATTGGCATGCTCAGCGGAAAACACCACTTTGGAAGCCCCCACCTGATGCAACAGCTTCTGGAAAATGAGGGAGTAACGGTTGTGAACGACCAGGTACAGGATTTTAGTTCCAGATTTTGGGATCCTGCGAGCGAGTTATGATGAGCTCCTTTTTGTTATAGAAAGTTGTTTGTTTTGTCACAACTAAAAAAAGCACTATTTTTATGCAAACTAAATCTAAATAAGAATTATGCTCTTAAGTGCTGAAAATGTGCTGGATGCGCTAAGCAAGGTTATCGAGCCAGACTTTAAAAAAGATCTGGTAAGCCTGGGAATGATCAAAGATCTTCAGGTGAATGGCCGGAAAGTATCCTTTACCATACTGCTCACCACCCCCGCCTGTCCTTTCAAGGACAGTATGGAAAAAGCCTGTATCCGTAGTATTCATGACCATGTTGATGCGGATGCCGAAATAGAAATCAAGTTCGAATCAAAAGTAACTTCACGTCGGCAACAGGATGAACCTTTGTTGCCCGGTGTTAAAAACATTGTGGCAGTAGCCAGTGGAAAAGGAGGGGTGGGTAAATCAACACTCGCTGCCAATCTTGCGGTATCTCTTGCTGCCAGCGGAGCACGTGTGGGACTGGTGGATGCCGATATTTACGGACCCTCTGTGCCCATGATGTTTGATGCGGTGGATCAGGAGCTCACGGCTACCGATGTGAATGGAAAAACAAAAGTACTTCCTCTGGAGCGCTATGGTGTGCAGATTATGTCTATTGGGTTTTTTGTGGATGCTTCCAAAGCACTCATATGGCGCGGACCTATGGCCTCAGCTGCTTTCAAGCAGTTATTTACCGATGTGCAATGGGGCGAACTCGATTACCTGCTTATCGATCTTCCTCCCGGCACCGGCGATATTCACCTGTCGATGGTGCAAACCCTTAAGCTCACCGGTGCCATTGTGGTAAGCACACCTCAGAAGGTGGCCCTGGCTGATGCCCGAAAAGCCATTGCCATGTTTGAAAACAGCAATGTGAAGGTTAAAGTACTTGGCATGGTGGAAAATATGGCATGGTTTACTCCCGAAGAACTGCCCGATAACCGGTATTATATTTTCGGACGGGAGGGCTGCAAAGAGCTGGCTCAGCAGGAGAATATTCCATTCCTTGGGCAAATTCCTCTGGTGCAGGGCGTGTGCCAGTCGGGCGACCAGGGAAAACCCATTGTTGCCCATCACGACAGCCCCGTTAGGATCTACTTCGACCAGGTGGCTCAATTGCTGGCCCGCGAAATATCCATCGAGAATGCCCGAAGTATCCAAGCTGAATTATCTCATGTAAAACAATAATTTTCACTCTTAAATCATTTTAACCATGTCTGATAACCATAATGCAGAATTGATCAGAAAAGTAGAGAATGTAATTGACCAGATCCGTCCTTACCTTCAGGCCGATGGCGGCAATATCCGCTTCGTAGAACTTACCGAGGACTATGTGGTAAACGTAGAATTGCTCGGAGCCTGTGGGTCTTGCCCCATGAGTACCATGACCCTGAAGGCAGGCGTTGAACAAGCCATGAAAAAGGCCATTCCTGAAATTAAATCTGTGGAAGCCATCAATCTGGGTGTGCACTAAAAGATTTTTGTAATACCCTAAGAGTTAACCCGGGGATCGCTGCAAGCAGTGAGCTCCGGGTTTTTTGTAAGAATTAAAATGCCTGATCAGGTATTTTCAAAAAACATTATCTTTGGGACCCTAGAACCAAACTACTAACACCTAACAAGCACTGTATGAAAAGATTGCATTTGTTTGCCCTCGCGGCATTGTGTATTGTAATGCTTTCACCTAACCAGGTAACACAGCTCAGAGCCCAGGAAAATACCACCGACTTCCTGCAATTTGGCCTGGACAACGCCCACAAACTCTCCACCTTGTATCTTACTCCTCTGGGTCGATCCATTGGCACCAATGTGAACAATGGGTGGTACAATACTGCCCAGGCTCATCGTACCGGGCGTTTCGATATCCGGTTGAGCATTCCTGTAACCCTCATTGGAGAATCTCAGCGTACCTTCAGGTTTGTAGAGTCTGATTTTCAGGAGATCAACCTTGTGCACAGCAATGAATATATGGCAAACACCTTGTTTGGGCCTAAGGAGCCCGGACCGGAGGTGGTTTTTCGCGGAGACCGGGTAAATCTGCCTCCCGGCACAGGCGTTTCTGTTTTCCCGGTATTGCCCCCTGCCTTGCAGCTCAATATTGGGCTTGTTTACGATACTGAGTTTATGTTTCGATTTGTACCTGAGATGAGCATTGGCGACTTCTCTTCGCAGCTTTTCGGCTTTGGCATCAAGCATGGTATCCGCCAGCATATCCCTGGGATTGCTCTTCTTCCCTTTGATCTTTCATTCATCGCGGGGTTTTCTGTTTTTGAGGCACAGTATGGTCTGAATTACAACCCGCAAAACGATCCTCAGATCAATACCGACCGGCAACGACTGGAACTTACTGCCACAGCATGGAACACGAGCCTGGTGGTATCCAAAAAATTGTCGGTGGTGAGCTTCTTCGCCGGAATCAGGTACGCCAGCTCCAATGTAGGATTTCTTATGGCAGGACATTACCCCGTGGCAACCCAAAGCTCATCGGCCGATGAAATTGTGAGAAATCCGGTAGATATCAAAATCAATGGCGGAGAATTTGGCCTCAACGGCGGATTCCGGTTGAAACTCGGTTTCATGAGCTTGTTTGCCGACGCCACACTGGCCAATTACTCCAGTGTGAACGCCGGCATAAGCCTGGGGTTTCATAACTAACGGTTTCCTGTCAGTTGTATTCGCTTGCTCTTAACCTGATCGGATGTGAAAACCCGAAGCAGATAAATACCCTGTGGCAACAGGGGCAGATCTATTGTAAGCCGGTTTTGCCTTTGCCCTTCCTGTGCATGGAGCAGTCTTCCATGAATGTCGAGCAGTTCAATGCGCTTTACGGGCTCTTCCGATAGAATAGTCAACAGTTGGGATGCCGGATTGGGGAAAACCCTCAAAATGCTTTGTTCTGTTTCCATGACCTGGGTAGAAGGTTGCATTGCTACCTCAATCTGGCTGTCAGCAAAACCTTGTTGGAAATTACCCTGATATGTCATAAATCCCTGTTTTTCAACCGTAAAGCTATGTGAGCCGGTTTTCAGCAAGGATACAATGTATTGCCCCATGGGAAGCACCTCTCCGTTGAGGGTGATGGTGGCATCGTTCATAGGATTGCCCGCAAGGTCGGTAACGATAAATTCAACACGATACGCCGGAAGCTGAGCCGGAACAAAGGCATAACCATAAAGACGGGCCCATTCAAACCGTTCCAGGAATAATTCTCCTTGCAATTCATGCTGGCCGTTGGCCGGATTTACAACATAGATTGCCCGCGCGAAAGCATCATCGAAGAAAGCGGGGAAGGTTGAGGTATGATACAACGTTTGTGTTCCATGATCGAAATGCAGGAAGTTTTCGGTAAGACTGTGGGCAAATAAGGTTTTGTTTAACGAATGGCTGGCAAGCACAGCGCCTGTTTCCGGATCTAATTGAAGGAAATTGCCACTGGCGTTTTCAAAATACTGAAGGGCAAAGAGGTTGCCGTAATTATCGAAGGCAGTGCTCAGCAGGGCCATATTGGGAGTGCTGAAAACTGCTGTTGCTGCTCCTGTAAAGGGGTTAAGGGCGAAAAAGTGTGAAGCAAGACCACCGGCTCCCTGGGCAACAGTGGTAAGGTACATCTGTTGTTCTGCCCAGTTGTAGGTGATATCGATAGGTGCATGACCCGCCGGAAGGGTCAGCAACTGCTGAGATGCAGGGGTTCCGGTGGCCGGATCAATCCGCAGTACCATGCTTTGATCCGCTAACCCTTCCGGGCTTACATACCAGAAATTCTCTCCATCCCAGGTCCCCCCCAATCCGGTAGGAAGGGATATGCCCTGATCGGTTACCGGAATGAATACATCGGGAGCCTCAAGTAGAAAGTATCCTGCAATTGCACCCTGAGATGAGAATTCGGGCCATAGATAATGCTTACTCATAAGGGTCATTGCATGAGCAAAATCACCGAATTCAATCTGTTTCGATTGTTGATTGTTGCCAGGATGGGAGTCGCCTGTGGTATTTACCCGCGCTTCCAGCTCATATATGCCAGCTACCTGCGGCATGAAGGGAGCAAAGAATATATCCACTACCTGCCCTTTTGCCAGGCCCGGGAGGGTTGTGGTATTCTGGTAAACTATATCGCCATTTTGCCTGATTTCAAAGGACACCTGAGGGCTTTGCTCCAGGTAGCCGTTGTTTTTGAAAGTTGCCCGGGGAAGGAAGTTTTTTCCGGTAACAGCCCTCTGGGGTACCATCAGACTCTCCACCATCATATCATTGTCGTGAACTGATTTTACTGAAAAATCTGAAAGGTAGAGCAACCATGTGTTTTCCTCACCGGAGGTTGTGTTTACAACGGCCAGATTAATGGCACTTCCCTTGAACTGATTGAGTGAAACCCAGTATTCGCGAAAATCGCTGTGACTTAAGGGTCCGATCTCTTTGAGCAGATACTCCTCCATATTCTGATCAATGGCCCATATCTCTGCAAAATAGTTTCCTACAAAATCGGTCTCAGGCAGGGCGGATCCGGCAAGGCTCACCGACAATATGTAGTTTTGATTGTCGTTGGGGAGTAAAAATACAGGTGATATGAGATCGCTCTGGTACTGCCAGCTGTAGAGGGTGTGGATGGGATCGTCGGGGTAAAGCCAGTCGGTGCCGTGATTTCCGGCCTGCCATCCCCAGTTCAGCCAGCCGGTAAAATCGAAGGCATCGGCAAAGTTTTCCTGCCAGGGTATAGTATTGGCTACCGCATCAATACGAACATTGTCGATGAACCATTCGTGCGCATATTCACCTTCATAAATAAAAGCCAGGTTAAAGGATGATCCCTGCCATGGATCCAGGTCTATGCGTTTTTGTGTCCACTGCACCAGGGGCTGGTTCGATTCGTATATAGGGATGAAGCTGGTTACGTTTGTGCCCACACCTACCTCCATCTGGGTGCCATTGAGCTCAATGCGCGATACACTTGAATTTCCGTAAAAGTTCATCCAGCTGTTGCGCTCATGAAATGCAAGCTGGAAATTGAGTTTTGAACTTTCAGGTAAAAGAATTCTGGGGGTGAGCAGCCAGCTTGCCACGTCCTGTCCTTCATCGCCATAGGTGTGTTTGGCGTTGGCAGACGAGTAAAAGGGGGCCTGAGTGTCTGGCACCCATAGCGGGTCTTCCTGCATTGCCACCTGCTGCCAGGCAAAAGGAGGGAAAGATCCTCCAAAATCTTCCAGGTACAAAAAATTGTTGACCACAGGAAAAGCTTTCACGCCAACCTCATCAATATGCCATTCATGCCCGTTAATTCCCTGGTAGCGGAAGGCGATGTAAACCTGCTGCCCTGCAAAAGCGCTCAGGTCGAGGCTGCGAAAACTCCAGTCTGACCGTGCCTGATCCGATTCGTAGAGTTCTACAAAATCCCCATCGGCCGGGTTTGCACTGCCGGCAGAGATCCAGACACCCGAATAGGTGTAGAAATTCATACTGGCATTGCGTTCGAAAAACTCTACCACATAACCCTGGTTAAACTCTGCTGGCAGGTGGATGGACGGAGTAATCAACCAGTTGTCGTGGGTGAGGCTGGTGTGCCACTGGTGTCGCGCAAAATAGGGTTCACTGTAAGGATTTACTGTGCCCAGGCTCCAGTTCATGGCAGTGGCACCTTGCTGGGATGCCAGCCAGCCCGCAGGTGGGATTTGCCCTGAGCTGAAGTTCTCGAAGAAAAGAATGTCATCTTCCCGCCCAAATGAAGATCGATCCATAAGCCGCTCGCGAAGAAAGCCTGCACGGGGTGAATGAAAGGTGGAATGGGTTGAGCTTTGATTTACCGTTGAGGCATATGGATCGCTGGTGCGTCCGGGGGAGTGTTGAGCCCCCAGAGGAGCTGCTGCTAATACGAAAGAAATGACAATAAGGGTAAAGATCCTGATCATAATCCTGGTTTTTTGGTTTATATTGCCCGTTTGCTTCAGTTTAGCAAAGGGTTTTGTCGGTCCGCCATTCCTGATGAGAAACCTGATAAGAAATGACTGTTACTTAAATATAACCAAAAAAAGTAAGATTATTCAGGAAAAAGTTGTTAAAAGTGTTTTTCGAGACGACCAAAGAGGGCAAAGTGTAGATTATCCCAGATATTTGGCCACTATGGGCATCTTGCGGCCCATACCAAAAGCCTTGGCCGACACCCTGAGAATGGGCGCTGTTTGGTACCGCTTGTATTCACTGGTGTTCACAAGCTTTAAAATCCTGTCAGTAAGGTTTTTGCTGAAACCCATGCTGATAAGTTCGTCGGGGCCTTTTCGTTTCTCGATATACTGAAAGAGCACCTCGTCAAGAATATCGTATTCGGGCAATGAGTCGCTGTCTTTCTGATCGGGTCTGAGCTCGGCACTGGGTGGTTTTACGATGGTGTTTTCGGGGATGATCTCTCTGCTTCGGTTAATATAACGAGCCAGTTGAAATACATCAGTTTTGTAAACATCACCCAATACCGAGAGGCCACCACACATATCCCCGTAGAGTGTGCCATAACCCACGGCTGCTTCACTTTTGTTGGATGTGTTGAGCAATACATGTCCGAATTTATTGGAAAGTGCCATCAGATAAACGGCCCGTGTGCGTGCCTGAATATTTTCTTCTGCCACATTAAAGGGAAGGCCTTTGAACCAGGGATGAAGGTTTTCCTCGAAGGTGAGGGCAGTTTGCCCGATAGGTATGGTATAATGGGGGCAGCCCAGGTTTCGGGCAAGTGCCAGCGCATCAGCAACAGAATGGTCGGAGCTGAATTGTCCGGGCATCAGTACACCCAGCACATTCTCAGCCCCCAGGGCTTCTGCTGCCAATGCCATGGTTACGGCAGAGTCAATACCGCCACTGAGCCCCAGAATGGCTTTCGAAAAGCCCATCTTTCCGAAATAATCCTTTATGCCCAATACCAGAGCCCTGTAGATATTGGGGATTTTATTGTCAAGATCGTTGTGAGGTGCTGACTGGCTGCCACGCGACTGGATTACTTCTCCAAGATGCACAACAAGCAACTCTTCTTCAAACCGCTTCAACTCATGTACTACTTCACCCTGATCGTTGAATACCATCGAAGAACCATCGAAGATAAGCTCGGTCTGTGCACCCACCTGGTTTACATAAAACAGTGGCATTTTGTATTTGCGGGCATTCTGGCTTAATATACTTCGCCGCTCACTGCCATGATCCCACGAAAAAGGGCTGGCGGCAATATTGATCATGAAGTCGGCACCCTGCTTCTCCAGTTCGTCCATGGGGTTTTGTACATACAGCGGGTTGTCGTTGAGATTCCAGAGATCTTCACAGATCGTCAGCGCGATACGTTTGCCCTTGAATTCGACCACATGAAAAGTGCTGGCGGGCTCAAAATACCTGTATTCATCAAAAATATCGTAATTGGGGAGCAATCCCTTGAGGCACACCTGCGCAATCTGCTGGTTTTCGAGCAGGAAAGCTGCATTGAACAAGGGTTTTCCCTTAGGCTGGGTATTGCGCACAGGAGCTCCTACAATGGCTGCAATGCCATTGCAGTGGCGGGCAATCTGCTCCACTGCCTTATGGCATTTCTGTATATAGTCATTGAACTCCAGAAAATCGCCTGAAGGATAACCGCAAACAGACAGCTCAGCAAAAACAACCAGCTCGGCTTGTTGTGCCTTTGCTTTCTCTATCCCTTCAATAATCTTCTGTACGTTGTAATCGAAGTTGCCAATGTGGTAGTTGTATTGAGCCAGGGCAATGCGCATAGTCTATTTTTTGGGAAAGGCTGCTGTTTTTCCTATCATAGCGGCCAGGGTAAATACATAAATGATAAAAAGCGGGAACAAAGCAAAAAGGGCTCCCGTAAAACCACTGAAAGACTGGGCAATAGACCATACCAACAGGGCCAAAGCAGCGAATACAAGGTTTACTGCAACTTTTGTTTTTCGGACCTTGCTGGCCAGGCCCGGATAGGCCTGACCACAATAGTCGCATACCACTTTCCTGGGTGTCCGGAAAGTCAGCTCATGAATGCTGATGAGTTCGTTGCCGCAATTCAAACAATCTGCATAACGGGCAAAAGGGTTCATAGCCGGGAGGATTAAAACAATACACCCAACGATATCTCAATGTAATTGGCGCGGGCATTTTGTTTTTTATTGTTTACCATGTTGGTCCCCTTCAGGGTGTTGGTAAAACCATTGTTGAATACCAGACCTCCTACCAGTGAGGTGTTGCCCCCAAGCGAATGTTCAAGCCCAATGCCCAATATCATGGAGGCACGGAAGAAAGGGATTTCGCTTTTGATATCAATATCGTTGCGGGTGAAAGTCTGGTTGGTTTGTGTATTGGTGAATTTGTCATCGGCCCGGGCACGAAGATTTATGCCTCCTCCAAAGCCAAATACTCCAAAATAGGTGTTGTAGCCAATCTCGCGGGTCTTCATTTTCAGAGTAAGAGGTATCTCAAGATACTGAAGCTTGTAAATGCGATCTTTTTCCTGGTAGAGCAGCCCATCTGCCAATTCACTGACAGGGAAACTGAGCTTACCGCCCATGTGCATGATCTTCATCCCGGATGCAAAACCGTAATGCTCGGCCATTAAGAACTCTGTAAGCAACCCATAAGAGAAACCAATGCGTAAACCTTCCGAATTGTAATCCTCCGTTTCAGGAGCAAACCAATTGATGCTGGGTGAAGCTGTGAGGCCAAAACGTATGTCCTGGGCCTGGGTAGACGATGTCAACAGATTTGCAATAAGTATGATCAGAAAAGCAGATGCAATTTTTTTCATAATTTTGGAGTTTAAATAATGGTGCAATATTAGTGAGAATTCCTGACTTTTGAAAAACACTGTTGAATAGTGTTTGTTGCATAAAACGCACAATTATATCCAATCTTACATTTGCTATGTTTAAAATTACCCGCAGCTTTGCTTGTTTTGTTTTGTTTTTGCTGGCCGGATCAGCACTTTTGGTTTCCTGCAATCGAAAGCCTCACTGGGAAGCCAATGTTTCAGGTGTGCCAGTTGTAGCGGTTGAATTCAAACGCTACGAACAGGTGCTTTTTAATCTCAATCCCTTTAATCTCAGGGAAGATATCGATCCATATGTGGAGGATTTTAAACTCTTTCTGGGCGATGCCATTGATACTCCTCAGGGGCAGGCTCAGCTTTATGACTATATTACCGATGATTTTATCCGTGAGATCTGGCTCGATACCCAGGAGCGCTGGAGTGATGTGTCGGCCCTGGAAGACCAGCTTTCGCAAGCGTTTCGGTTTTTCAGGTACCATTTTCCCGAAAGGCCCATGCCCGTTTTTTATTCGTATATCTCCGGGTTGGATTTCGAACATCCTGTCAAGTTCTATGACAATAACCTTATCGTGGGGCTTGATATGTTTTTGGGCACAACCTATGCCAATTATGAGCGGGTAAGAATACCGGCATTCAAACGGCAGCGTTTTTTGCCTGAGGCTGCTGCTGTTGAGGTAATGCGCAGCCTGGGTGAAGACCTGTTGCGACAATCGCGCTTCATCCCCGAAACCTTCCTCGATCATATGATTACCGAGGGTAAGCTTTTGTATTTTGTGGATTGTATGCTTCCGCAAATGGAAGATTCTCTTAAGATTGGTTTCACAGGCCAGCAGATCCATTGGGCCTATCGCAATCAGGGCCATGCATGGGCTTTTTACCTCGACAATGAGATGCTTTATTCAACCGACCGTCAGCTTATTCAGAAGTTTATCGGGGCATCTCCCTTTACGGCACCCTTCTCGCGCAATTCGGCACCACGTATGGGTGTGTTCAGCGGATGGCAGATTGTGCGTGAGTACATGAGGCGAAATCCGGATGTTTCCCTGGCTCAGCTGATGCTGGAAAAAGAACCACGCGAAATCCTCAACAGAAGCCGCTATCGTCCCTGATAGCTTCAGCCTTGCGGGCCGATGGTAAAATCCTGATTGCAACTTTCAATAAAATCAAGTATCGCATCCCGGCCCTCTCTTTTCTCTGATGATGTGATAAACTGCATGGGCAGCGGATCCCATTGCTTGCGAAGCTCCTTGTTGTACCTTGCAATGTTGGTTTGCAGGGTGGTGGAACCCATTTTGTCGGCCTTGGTAAAAACCAAAACAAATGGCAATCCCTTGGAAGCAAACCATTCCATGTTTTCAAGATCGTTTTTCAGGGGTTCGTGCCGGCTGTCGATCAACAGGAAGGTGCATACAAGGTTTTCCCGTTGCAAAAGATAATTCTGAATCATTTTCTCCCAGCTGCCCCGCAACTTTTTGGACACCTTGGCAAAGCCAAACCCCGGAAGATCGGCAATGAACCAGGTATTGTTGATTAAAAAGTGATTGATGAGCTGGGTCTTGCCGGGCGTAGAGGAAGTTTTGGCCAGCTTGCCAAAGCCGGTAAGCATATTGATGAGCGAAGATTTGCCCACATTGGAACGACCCAGAAAAGCATATTCGGGCTTGTTGCCAGGTGGGCAATCCTTTACAAAAGCAGAGCTTTTGATGAATTCTGCACTTACGATATCCATGATGAGGGTTTTGGGCAGCGTACCGCCGTAGTGTTATGCCTTGGGTTGGTAGGTTTTGATATGCCTGTCCTTCTTGTTGTCGTAGATATCTGCAATGGTGATCAGAATACCGGTCTCTTCCACCCCACCGAACTCCTCGTTCCACGCCGTACCGAAGGTGCGCATGGTAGGGCTTAAGCCCATGTAAGAGTTGAACAGGGGCGGTATGTTCTCTCCAAGTTCTCGTACCTTGTTAAACAACAGCTTGAAGTTTTGTTCAAAGGTATCGCATGAAAACAACTCTTCAAATGCCGAGGTGTCGGTTTTGTATCCCAGTGGTATTTTGGGGTAGGCAAGATTTTCGGTGTCGGGGAAGAACCTGTGCATGAAATACAAAATCATGTCTCGGGCCGGTGGGTTGAAATGAGAGTACATAGTGACCTTGCCAAAGAAATACTTTATCTGTGGATGATCGATCACCAGGGCTCCCAGTCCATCCCAGAGATTGTCGAGCGAGAACAATCCTTTTCGGCTTTCGCGTGAGGGCTGGTAGGCGGGCTGCACAAACGAACGGCCCAGTTCAATGGTATAAGGCAGGTACTCTTTTACAAACTTCTCAGAATAATTGAGCAGACCAGAGGTGGCCAGCTGGGGCGATCCGTCAGGGTTGATGATTACATCATGGCCCAGAATAAAACGATAGCCTCCCACAATTTCTTTCTCTACCGGATCCCAAACGATTAATTGTTTGTAGGGCACCGGGGCAGTGTCGAATTCGTCAATATCTGTGGCTTTGCCCGTGCCTCCACCCGCAGTGCGGAAAGAAAGTTCGCGCAGGCGACCCACTTCCAGCATGGTGTTGGGTGAGTCGTGATGGGTGATTACATAAATCTCGTTATTGGCATTGTTGGTTTTTCGCAAAAACCGCTCGTTTGTCAGTTCTTTCTCCAGAATAGCCCTGTCGATGGGCTGCATAATCTCTTCCTGCATATTGTTTTAAATTTCAGTGTTTTATTTCTGTTTTCCGGTTTTCCCCTGCTATATTTCCTGGGTTGCAGGCAATTGGTAAACTTTCTCTTTTACCCATTGGGCCCATTCCTGATGGTTCTTTTCTTTGCTGAAAAAGGTGTAAGGAATTGGTTTGCCAAAAGTAATGGTGATTTTCTTGTCCGACTGCTTAAACATCTCATCGGGCAGATAAAGCATCTCAATATTGGCCTTCAGGCCCAGTCGTTTGCGCCAGCGGGCCAGGTTGTAAAAGAATTCTGAGTTGCGCCCTTCTATATGCACTGGTATTACATCGCGTTTGTGCCTGATGGCCTTGGTGATAAAACTCTTCTTCCAGTCCAGGTCCTTGATCAACCCTTTGCCCTGTTTGCGTGATACAAGCCCAGCCGGAAAAATCATCACCAGCGAATCGGATGCGTAAAGTTCTTCTATGATTTTTACACTTTCTGCAGAGTTGCGCCCATGCTTGTTTACAGGAACAAAAAGCTCGCGCAGATTTTTCAACTCCATCAGAATATCGTTGATGATAAACTTCAGGTCTTTGCGTTTTTTGCCGATCACATACATCAGAGCCATGCCATCCAAACCTCCCAGAGGATGGTTGGCTGCAATAATATAACGGCCGGTAAGGGGAATGTTCTCTGGATTAACCACTTCTATTTCAGGAGTAAATCTCTCTGTAAGTATCGCCTCAAGAAAATCAACCCCCATACGGTCTTCGTACTTGTTCAGGGCCTCGTTGACTTCGTCCTCATGTATAGTGCGCCTGAGATAACGTATGAGAAAGCGAGGAATAAGCGGATAAAGCCGACCGCCTTTTTTGCGGAAAACTTCATCTACATCTACAAATTTTTTAAAAGAATGCACATCGGGTTGAGCATTCGCTCTTGTGTCCGTCATGTAGAGGTTATTTTATCTGCCTTAGTAAGCAAAATTAAGGATATTTCTTTTACAAAGCATCATGCTCACTTTTTGATCTTAGATTACAGCTCCCGGCAGGTTAATTGCACTTGCATCCTGTAGAGGTGAAGGAGGGTCTTGTGGGAAAAAATGACGCGCTGATTGGATAAAATGCATTCAGGTGTAATGTGCTCTTTTTCCGGGGGTTCGCTTTAAGGGCTTGTTAAACAGTGGTTTGGGGTGGCCTGTCTGCTAAAACGCTGTGTTTGCGGGTAAAAAGTTATTAACAATGTGGCAAAAAGTGGGAAAAAGTGGGAAAAAACTCCCTATATTTACACTCTCAAACTGTACAGTGTTAAATCATGGCGAATATTTTTGGCGAATTCGTTTGCAAGCTCGATGCTAAAGGCCGCTTTATGTTACCGGCGGGCCTTGTGCGACAGCTCTCTCCTGAGGATCAGGAGCGATTCGTCATTAATCGCGGTTTTGAAAAGAATCTCACCTTGTATCCTGAAAGCGAATGGCAGAAAATTACAAAGGAGATCAACGCTCTTAATCTTTACAACCGCAAAAACCGTGAATTTGTAAGATATTTTTACCGGGGTGCATCAGAACTGACCTCAGATTCTGCCAACCGCCTGCTGCTGCCCAAACCCCTCATGGACTATGCAGGCCTGGATAAAGATATCGTTCTCTTTGCCTACGACAACCGGATTGAGATCTGGTCGAAAGAGCTTTATGAACAAACCATGAGTGTAGAACCCGACGACTTTTCCGATCTGGCAGAAGAAGTAATGGGGCGCATTCAATCAAAAGATCCGTCATGAGCAACTACCATCAACCGGTAATGCTGCATGAATGCATGCAGGGTCTTGGCCTTAAGGCCCAAGGCACCTACGTGGATGTAACCTTCGGAGGGGGAGGACATTCCAGAAAGATCCTTGAACTGCTGGAAGGGGGAAGGCTGATCGCTTTCGATCAGGACCCTGACACCAGGGCCAATGTGCCGGATGATGCACGGCTCACCTTTGTCAATCAGAATTTTCGCTACCTCAAGAACTTCCTCAAACTCTACAAAGCCATCCCTGTCGATGGCATTTTGGCTGATTTGGGGGTCTCTTCCTGGCAGATAGACCAGGCAGAGCGAGGGTTCTCCACACGGTTTGAAGGGCCTCTTGATATGCGCATGGACAAGCAGGGTGGGGTTACGGCCCGGCAAGTGATCAATGATTACGAACCCCAGGAACTGGCCAATGTGCTCAGGTTGTATGGTGAGTTGAAAAATGCATGGAAAATTGCACGGGAAATCGAATACCAGCGCAAACAGCAAAGCATTGAAACCACCGGTCAGCTCAAAGAACTGTTGCAAAAGTTTGCCATCCGCGGCAAAGAGAATAAATTTTTCGCCCAGGTGTTTCAGGCACTGCGCATCGAGGTAAACAGCGAACTGGAGGTGTTGCAGGATCTGCTTCGGCAAAGTGCCGAGGTGCTGGCTCCGGGTGGAAGGCTCGTAATTATGTCGTATCACTCCCTGGAAGACCGATTGGTGAAGAATTTTATGAAAGCCGGAAACTTTACCGGCGAACAAGAAAAAGATTTTTATGGTAATACCATAGCCCCCTTGAAAACAGTGGGGAAAATGATCATAGCAACGGAGCAGGAGCAGGAACTCAATCCCCGTTCGAGAAGTGCACGATTGAGAATTGCTGAAAAATTGTAGAAGAAATGGCAGAAAACACTTATAAAGAGACTCCAAAGGAGAAGAAACCAAACGATGGACAAGTAGCAAAAGGTCTTGGCTTTTTTCGCAATTTGCTCAATGGGAGTTTCTTGTCGAAGGAGAAGTCGGCCGATCTGTTGCCCTTTCTGCTCTTTCTGGCCTTTGTGGCTGTATTGCTTATTGCCAATACCTATTATGCCGAGAAGAAAGTGAGGGAGATAGAACGCATGCGTGCGGAGGTAACAGAGTTGCGCACCATTTATATTTCCAACAAGGCTGAGCTGATGTACCTGAGCAATCAGTCTGAAATTGCCCGCCGTTTGCGCGATCAGGGCTTTGTGGAGTCTACAGTGCCTCCCAGGGTTCTTGACCCCAGAGCCGAACGAAGAAATTTTTTCCTGGGATTGATCCCGGCTGGCAAAAGAAATTGAAACCTATACCTTAAATAATAATCCGAATAAACAATTGCCCAACCCGTGACCAAAGAAAAAAGCGACATACTGTGGAGAATTTACCTGGTTTATTTCCTTACCGTGGCCTTTGGTGTATTGATTCTGGTGCGCGTGGCGTATATTCAATTTGTTGAAGGAGATCATTGGCGCGAGATGGCCCGAAATGCCACCATGCGCTATGTGAGTATTGATGCAGTGAGAGGCGATATTCTTGCCGACGATGGTCGCCTGCTGGCTACAAGTGTGCCGGTATATGAGATCAGAATGGACCTGCATCGCAGCGTGATCTCCGATGAGGTGTTTCATGGAGGTATCGACTCGCTCGCATTTCACCTTTCAAGACTGTTTCGCGATCGATCGCAAAATGAATACAAACGGGCTATTGTACAGGCACGTCGCGAGCAGGACCGCTACTTCCTGGTAAAACGCAATGTGAACTACCACCAGCTCACCGAGCTGCGCAGTTTCCCTATTTTCAGACTGGGGCGATTCAGGGGTGGTTTGGTAGTGGTAGAGAGAAACCGCAGAGAGATGCCTTTTAAATCGCTCGCCGCCCGTACCATTGGTTATGAACGCGAAGGAGTGTATGTGGGCCTGGAAGGAGCTTACCGCGAGCACCTGGAAGGGGTGCAGGGCAAGCGCCTCATGCAACGCATTAGTGGTGGCAACTGGATGCCTGTGAATGATGAAAACGAGATCCGTTCGCAAAATGGCAAAGATCTTATCACCACAATCAATATTCACATGCAGGATATTGTGGAGACTGCCTTGCGCAAACAGCTCAGCAGGTTCCAGGCGCAGCACGGTACAGCAGTATTGATGGAAGTAAGCACCGGAAGGGTAAAAGCCATTTCCAACCTTACCCGAAATGCCTCAGGGAACTACGAAGAAACGTTCAACTATGCCATTGGTGAGAGTACCGAGCCGGGCTCAACCTTTAAGCTCCCGGTTATGATTGCCTTGCTGGAGGATGGGGTGGTAAACGCCAGCCAGTTTGTAAATACAGGAGATGGCGCCATTCGCTACGCCGACCGTATTATGCGCGACACACGCGAGGGAGGCTTTGGAAACATTACCGTAAAAGATGCTTTTGCCCTGTCTTCAAATGTGGCGATGTCGATGCTGGTTACAGAAGCTTATGGCCGCGATCCGCAACGATTCCTCAACCGCCTCAGAGCACTGGGAATTGACCAGCCGCTCGGTATCGAAATCCGTGGTGAGGGCAGGCCCTATATCCCCGATACTAAAGATGCCAACTGGTCGGGTGTTACCTTGCCATGGATGTCTATCGGGTACAACGTTTCCATGACACCCCTGCAGATCCTGGCCCTTTACAACGCCGTTGCCAACAATGGTCGTATGATGAAGCCCATGTTTGTTGATGAGATACGGCAGACCGGTCGCACTATTCAGCGCTTCCAGCCCCAGGTCGTCAACAGGTCCATTTGTTCTGACCAAACCTTACGGGTAATCCGGGAGATGCTCGAAGAAGTGGTGGAAAGCGGAACCGCATCCACCATAAAATCGCCGGTATACAAAATTGCCGGAAAAACCGGTACTGCACAGGTTGCCATGGGGGGTGGCTACAGGAGTGGGGGCAGAGCCGCTTATCGTGCCTCTTTTGCAGGCTATTTCCCTGCCGACGATCCGGTGTATTCCATGATAGTGGTTGTACACAACCCTGCAGGTTGGGTTTATACAGGAAGTCAGCTGGCTGCACCGGTTTTTCGCGAAATTGCCGACAAGATCTATGCAACACAGATCAACAGCTCCGACAACTGGCGCAATCAACCTGCACTGGCATCATTGCCCTCTGTGAGAGCTGCTGCACGCCAGGATATTTCAGATATTTATGCTGCCTTCAGGTGTAACCTGCAGTTCAGCGACGATGCTCCGTGGGTTACGGCTACCCTGCAAGGAAGTGATACCATCGTAGTGAGAGGACGTGAAATCATACCCAACCTGGTGCCCAATGTAGTGGGGATGGGGCTTAAGGATGCATTGTATGTGCTGGAGAACTCCGGGCTGCGGGTGCGATTCTCAGGAAGAGGTATCGTAAGAACACAAAGCATCAGAGCCGGTACACGCATCAGTGAAGGAAGTGTTATTGTAATTGAATTGTCTTGAAAACCACAATAAAGGAATGTTAATAAGGCTTAGCGAAATATTGTACAAATGCGATCTGCTGGAAATCAGCGGATCAACCGATGTGGCGATCCAGTCTCTGGAAGAGGATTCGCGCAAAGTGGTGCCGGGTACACTTTTTATTGCCGTAAAAGGACTTACTTCCGATGGTCATGCTTTTATCCAACGTGCCATCGAAGCAGGGGCCGTTGCAGTAGTTTGCCAGCAAATGCCGCAGGTGCTCCACCCTGATATTGTCTATGTGAGGGTGTCGGACACCTCCAAAGCTCTGGCTCAACTGGCTGCCAACTTCTATGATAATCCTTCCGAAAAAATCAAGATTGTAGGTATTACAGGTACCAATGGTAAAACCACTATTGCCACACTGTTGCATAAGCTTTTTGGAAGCATGGGGGTGAAATGTGGCCTGGTTTCTACCATTTGTATCAGGATCGGATCAGAAGAAATGCCTTCAGCATACACAACTCCCGGTGCCATTGAGCTGAACCGGATCTTTGCCACTATGGTGGAAAACCAATGTGAGTATTGTTTTATGGAGGTTAGCTCGCACGCAGTGCATCAGAACCGTGTGGCTGGAATAAGGTTTGCCGGCGGAATTTTCACCAACCTTACCCACGATCACCTGGATTATCATCAAACCTTCCGCAACTACCTTGAGGCCAAAAAGGCCTTCTTCGATAGCCTTGATAAGAGCAGTTTTGCCATTACCAATGCCGATGACCGCAACGGGCACATTATGTTGCAGAATACCCGTGCGCGCAAATACTCCTATGGTCTGAAAAACATGGCCGACTATCATGGTAAGGTTGTCGATAACCTGATTACCGGACTGGTTATGCATATCGAAGGGCGTGAGGTGTGGTGCAAACTGGTAGGAGAGTTCAATGCAGCCAACATTATGGCCATTTATGCTTGCTGCAGGCTTCTGGGGGTTGAGGCTGACGAGGCACTTACCGCATTGAGCAGTCTGGATCCTGTTGAAGGGCGGTTCGATTATTTCATCAGCCAGGGGCAGGTTATGGCCATTGTAGATTATGCGCATACGCCCGATGCCCTGGAGAATGTGCTGGCCACCATTCAAAAACTCCGCAAGGGAACCGAAAACCTTATTACAGTGGTAGGCTGCGGAGGAAACAGAGATGCCGCCAAAAGGCCCCTGATGGCTGCCATTGCTGCTTCCTACAGCAATAAGCTGATCCTCACAAGCGACAACCCAAGGTTCGAAGAGCCTGAAGCCATCATAGAAGATATGAAGAATGGCCTTGACCCCGTGGGGTTGCGCAAAACCGTGGCAGTGCTCAACCGGGCCGAAGCTATAAAGGCTGCGGCTGCCATGGCACAACCCGGCGATATTATCCTGGTGGCTGGCAAAGGACATGAAAAATACCAGGAGATCAAGGGGGTGAGATACCCTTTTGATGATAAAATGATTTTGAAAGAAGTTTTAGCATGATAAACTGTTGCTAATTATAAAAGCCTATGCTTTACCATTTGTTTACATACCTCGATAGTGCATTCGACATCCCTGGAACCGGTTTGTTTCAGTATATCTCCTTCCGGTCTGGTATGGCACTGATCGTTTCGCTGGTGATCTCCATGATCTTTGGCAAAAAGATCATTCAGTATCTGCAACTCAAACAGGTGGGCGAGATTGTACGAAACCTGGGCCTGGAAGGGCAGATGCAAAAACAGGGAACTCCTACTATGGGTGGCCTTATTATCATTGCATCCATCGTAATACCTGCACTGTTGTTTGCAAGGCTTGATAATATTTATGTGCTGCTGCTGGTTTTTTCTACTCTATGGCTTGGGGCCATCGGCTTTGTTGACGACTACATTAAAGTATTCATGAAGGACAAGAAGGGACTGCATGGCCGCTTTAAGATCATGGGGCAGGTAGGTCTGGGTATCATTGTGGGGAGTATTTTGTATTTCAACAGTTCGGTGGTGATACGCGAGAATGTGGTGCCCGAGTTCAGGTTTACTACCACCGACGCATTGCTTGAGATTGATGCCATAAACCGGGGCAACGATGCTGTAGTGAAGGAAACCGTAAAGTCTACCAAAACCACCATCCCCTTTTTCAAGGATAATGAGTTTGATTACTCGGTATTGCTTAAGTGGATGGGCAATGGCTATGAGAAGTGGACCTTCCTGATATTTATTCCCATCGTTATCCTCATCATAACTGCCGTATCCAACGGTGCCAATATGACCGACGGGCTCGACGGGCTCGCCACAGGCACTTCTGCCATCATTGGGGTGGCATTGGGGGTGCTGGCTTATGTGTCGGGCAACGTTATTTTTTCCGATTACCTAAATATAATGTATATACCCAACACAGGGGAGATGGTTGTGTTTATTGCAGCATTTGTGGGTGCCTGTGTGGGGTTCTTGTGGTACAATTCTTATCCGGCACAGGTTTTTATGGGCGACACCGGAAGCTTATCGCTGGGAGGTATCATTGCGGTGTTTGCCATCATCATTCGCAAGGAGTTGCTTATCCCTATTATGTGTGGCATTTTCCTGGTGGAGAGCCTTTCGGTAATGATGCAGGTAGGATGGTTTAAGTTTACAAGATGGAGATTTGGTGAGGGCAGAAGGATCTTCCGTATGGCTCCCCTGCATCACCACTTTCAGTTGCTGGGATATCATGAAGCCAAAATTGTGCAACGCTTTCTGATTGTGGGCATATTGCTGGCCGTGATTTCGATCATAACACTCAAAGTGAGGTAACCCACTATGAGAGCCCCTGATATTGCCATATTAGGAGCAGGTGAGAGTGGCGTGGGAGCGGCTATTCTTGCTCAGAAAAAGGGCTTCAATGTCTGGGTGTCAGACAAAGGTGTCATCGCTCCAAAGTACAAAAACGTTCTTTTACAGTATGGTATCGGATGGGAAGAGCAGCAACATACACAGGATCGGATCCTGGCGGCCCGGCAGATTATCAAAAGCCCGGGTATTCCTGATGGTGTACCCCTGGTGCAAATGGCACTGGCCAGAGGTATCCCGGTGATTTCGGAGATCGAATTTGCAGCCAGGTATACCCAGGCCAGGAAAATCTGTATCACGGGCAGCAACGGGAAAACCACCACTACGCTACTTACCTGGCATATGCTGCGCAAAGCAGGTTTTAATGCCGGGTTGGCCGGAAATGTGGGTAAAAGCTTTGCCTGGCAGGTGGCAGAAGAGAATTTTGATTATTACGTGCTGGAAATATCAAGCTTTCAACTGGATGGGATGTTCGATTTTAAAGCAGAGATAGCCGTGTTGCTCAATATTACTCCCGATCATCTGGACCGGTACGATTATGATTTTGACAAGTATGCTGAGTCCAAGTTTCGGATCCTGCAAAATCAAACGGAGGAGGATTGCTTCATCTTCTTTGATGATGATCCGGTGATACAAAAGCACATGGCACGAAGGCAGATCCGTGCACGTTGCTATCCGTTCTCAGCACACCGGCACCCTGCAGAGGGAGCATTTTATGATGAAGACCAACAAACAATTCAAATAACAATAAAAGCAGAGCAAATCAAAATGGAAACCAAAGATCTTTCATTAACCGGCAAGCACAACCTTTACAATTCAATGGCTTCGGCTATCTCTGCCAGGCTTGTTGACATCCGTAAAGAGGTGATCAAACAAAGCCTTACCGAATTTGAGAATATTGAACACCGGCTCGAACATGTGTCGGTTGTGAGGGGGGTTGAGTTTATCAACGACAGCAAAGCAACCAACATCAACTCGGCGTGGTATGCCCTTGAGAGTATGTCTAAGCCTGTGGTCTGGATTGTGGGAGGGCTCGATAAGGGCAACGAATACAGTCAGCTTACCGAGCTTGTAAGGAGCAAGGTTAAGGCTATCGTTTGCATGGGGAAAGATAATTCGCGGATCATTAGTGCCTTTCGTGCGGTAGTGCCCAATATTGTGGAAACCCGCAATATACGCGATGCAGTACGAGCTGGTTATTATATGGGGAGTCCTGGCGATGTGGTTCTGCTTTCGCCTGCCTGCGCCAGTTTCGACCTGTTCGATAATTTTGAGGACAGAGGAAAGCAGTTTAAGAAAGAGGTTTTTGATCTGTAAAGGATCTATGCCCGGTTTTGTCATTTCAATGGTAAACCGGGTTGTTAAACAGTTAAAAGAATACATTTAAAAATTATCAGAATGAGAGCCATTTTAGGAAAATTGAAAGGTGACAGGGTGATCTGGTTTATTGTAGCCGCATTGTCGCTCTTCTCCGTTCTGGCAGTTTACAGCTCCACTGGTACCCTTGCTTACCGCTTTCAGGCGGGCAATACTGAATATTACCTGATAAGGCATTTTATTATTATGGTGCTGGGCTTTTTACTGATGTTTGTGGCTCACAAAATCAAGTATACCTATTATTCGCGGTTGTCGCAGCTGGCAATTATTCTGGCGGTGCCTCTGCTGCTGCTTACACTGCTGATGGGTACCAATATCAACGAGGCCAGCCGATGGATTACTTTGCCGGTAATCAATATCACCTTTCAGAGCTCCGACTTTGCCAAGCTGGCGCTGATCATGTACATTGCCCGAATGCTCACCAAAAAGCAGGAGCAGATCAAAGACTTTAAATCGGCCTTTGTGCCCATTATTGTGCCGGTGATTCTGGTATGCGGATTTATTTTACCTGCCAACCTATCCACCGCCATCATCCTGTTTGCCACCTCTGTAGTGTTGATGTTTATTGGCAGGGTAAGCATGAAGTACATCATGGCCCTGATTTTTCTGGGGGTTGTACTGATGAGTGTTTTTATTGCCATTTTGCTGCGCTCACCCGATACAGGTCGTTTATATACCTGGAAAAATCGTGTGGAGAATTTTATTGATAAGGAAAATGCGGATACCTACCAATCCGATCAGGCAAAAATTGCCATTGCTACAGGAGGTGTAACCGGCAAGATGCCCGGCAATTCAACACAACGCAATTTTCTGCCCCATGCCTATTCCGATTTTATCTATGCTATTATAATAGAAGAGTATGGCCTGGTAGGAGGTTTTATGGTTCTGATGCTCTACCTGATTCTGTTGTTCAGGGGAGTTCGTATAGCCCATCGCAGCCCAGGTACCTTCGGAGCATTTCTGGCAGCAGGGCTCACATTCAGTTTGGTTTTTCAGGCCATGATCAATATGGCCGTTACTGTGGGCCTGTTGCCTGTTACCGGTCAGCCATTGCCAATGGTGAGCATGGGGGGTACTTCATTGTGGTTTACCAGTCTTGCCATTGGTATTATTTTAAGTGTGAGCCGGAAGGTAGAGGAACTTGAAAGTCAGGAAGGAGGTGAATATGTCGCAGCCTAAGCCATTAAGAGTAATCATTGCCGGAGGGGGTACCGGCGGACATGTTTTTCCGGCCATTGCCATTGCCAATGCCATCAGGGCAAAGGTTTTCAATGCACAAATTCTTTTTGTTGGTGCCAAAGGTCGAATGGAAATGCAAAAAGTTCCTGCAGCCGGCTATCACATTATAGGTCTCAATATTGCTGGACTGCAAAGACGGCTCACATGGAAAAACCTGCTGGTTCCCTTTAAGGTGGTTGACAGCATGGTGCGGTCCAAAAACATTGTAAAGAGATTTCGCCCCGATGTGGTTATTGGGGTGGGAGGATATGCAAGTGGGCCCCTGGTGAGAGCCGCCGCCAAGCTGGGGGTGCCTACCCTTATCCAGGAGCAAAACTCCTATGCAGGTCTTACCAATCGTTTGCTTGCCAAAAAAGTGGATAAGATTTGTGTTGCTTATGAAGGAATGGAAAGGTTTTTCCCCAGGGAGAAGATCTTCCTCACGGGAAATCCAGTACGCCATGATATCCTGGCTGCGGGCGACAAGCGCGATGAAGCCCTGGCGTATTTCAACCTGTCTCCCAATAAAAAGGTTGTGCTGGTGGTGGGAGGCAGCCTGGGTGCATTTTCAGTAAACGAAGCTGTGCGAAACAGCCTGAAGTTGCTGCTCTACAATGATGTACAGCTGATCTGGCAAACCGGTAAGTGGTATCATTCTACTGCCCTGGAAGTGTGTACGGGTATGGAGAAACTGGGATTGAGCATCAACGCATTTATCGACAGGATGGATCTGGCTTATGCCGCCAGCGATCTGGTGGTTTCGCGCGCAGGTGCCATCGCTGTAAGCGAAATCTGTGCCCTGCAGAAACCTGCCATCCTGATCCCCTCACCCAATGTGGCAGAGGATCATCAAACCAAGAATGCCATGGCTCTGGTCAATATCAATGCTGCCGTACTTATCCCCGATAAGGATGCCTTCAGCTTGTTAGGCCCCGCTATCATTGATCTGATCTTCGATGAAGACAAAATTTTTAAACTCAAGGAAAAAATTACCCGCATGTCCTATCGCGATGCCGCCAACAATATTGCAGGTGTTGCACTGGGCCTTGTGAAAAGCTAATTAAGTTACAATGGATCTGAACTCATTAAATAGTATTTACTTTTTAGGTATCGGAGGTATCGGAATGAGTGCCCTGGCTCGTTATTTTAAATGGCAGGGCAAGAAGGTTTCCGGCTACGATAAGGTTCGGTCACCATTGTGTATGGAGTTAGAGCAGGAGGGTATGGAGATACACTATTCGGATCGGCCGGAGGATGTTCCTGCTGGTATCGATCTGGTGGTTTATACGCCCGCTGTGCCCAAAAGCAATGCTGTATTTGTTTTTCTGCAAAGCAGCGGAATTCGCATGTTGAAGAGAGCTGAAATGCTGGGTGTGATATCTGCAACGGTACCTGCCATTGCCATTGCTGGCACACATGGTAAAACAACTATAACCAGCATGATTGCGCATATCTTCAAGGTTGCCGGGATTGAAATTTCCGCTTTTATGGGAGGGATAAGCGTAAACTACAACACCAATTTCCTGGGTTCGGAAAATCCCCGCTGGGTAATTGTAGAGGCCGATGAATACGACCGTTCTTTTCTTCATCTCAAACCCCATATTGCTATTATTTCATCCATGGACGCCGACCATCTTGATATTTATGGCACGACCCGTGAAATGGAAGAGAGCTTCAGCATATTTGCAAAACAGGTACATCCTGATGGTGCATTAATTACCCACCAATCATTAGGAAAACTCAAAGAAATACATCCCGCCCAAAAGGATTATGGATTATCTTTGCCGGCTTGTTTCGGGCTGGAAAGTGTTGAGCTGACACACGGGAGGTATCATGCTGTGCTTGAAGCCAGTGGAGAGAAAATTCCGTTCAGTTTTGGAATTCCCGGAAGGCACAATCTTGAGAATGCCATTGCCGCTTTTGCTGCTTCATTGCTGGCAGGTGTGCCGCCAGAGATTGTTGCTTCAGCCCTTGCCAGCTATAAAGGGGTGAAAAGAAGATTTGAGATACATCTGCAAACTCCCCACAAGGTTTATGTGGATGATTATGCGCACCACCCGCGCGAAATAGAGGCCTGCATTCGTTCGGCCCGTGAGTTTTTCCCGGGGCGAACCCTCACAGGAATTTTTCAACCTCATCTTTTTTCGCGTACCCGCGATCTGGCAGAAGGATTTGCACAGGCCCTGGATACACTGGATGAGGTAATCCTGCTGGATATTTATCCTGCCAGAGAATTGCCCATTGAGGGTGTGGATGCAAACCTTATCCTTAAGAAGATGAAAAATCCGCGCAAACAGTATGTTGCCGATCATGATCTTCTGAGTTTTCTGGCCCTAAGGCCCGTTGATGTAGTAATAACCATGGGTGCCGGCGATATTGATCGCTTTGTGCTGCCCCTGAAAGAACTTTTGCAAGCATGAGGAAATTTGCCTCCATAGTATTTTACCTGTTGATCCCTCTGGGCGTATTCATCCTTTTGGGGTTTGCCGTAGAGAGCAACAGGGCTATGCCTTGCATCGGCTTCAAAGTGAAGCCCGAAGGAGCATTTCTTTTCCTGGATTCTGCCGAGATAGTGAGGCAGGTGTATGCCCGGTTCGACGAGCCAGAGGGAAAACCCCTCCGGGATATCTCCCTGCGAAACCTGGAGGACATGATCACCAAGATGTACTATGTGGAAAGGGGTGAAGTATATCGCACTATCGACGGACAGATTGTGGCCAGGGTGAAACAAAGGCAACCCATTGCCCGAATTATCAATGCGCATAACGAGTCATTTTATATCGACAGCAACGGGAAGCTCATGAAAACTTCCCCTAGATATACAGCCCGGGTAGTAGTGGCAACAGGTCATATTGCCGCCCGTTATTCAACGGTTACACACCTGAGAGAAGAAAAGGAAGAAATAGGTCAGCCGGAGCAAGTATTGCGCGATCTGGATGAGTTGGTTCGGTTTATTCGTGCCAACAGATTCTGGAATGCATGGATCGATCAGGTCTTTGTTACACGTGGAGGCGACTTTGAACTCATCCCCAAGAATGGCGCGCACGTAATAGAATTGGGCGGGGTTGATAACATGGAAGAAAAATTCAATAAGTTGATGCTGTTCTATCGCCAGGGGCTTACCCATGTGGGATGGAACAACTATAAGAGAATTAACCTGAAATTTAATAACCAGATTGTTTGTTCTAAATAAATGCTGCTATGGTACCATCTGAAATTATTGTAGGCTTGGATATTGGATCAACGAAAATTGCTTGTATTGTTGGTCGTAAAAATGAATATGGAAAAGTAGAAATCCTTGGGCTTGGCAAAAGTCCTTCCCTTGGTGTTAACCGAGGGGTTGTAGCCAATATTCAGCACACGGTAGATTCTATACGTGCCGCTGTGAGCGAAGCAGAGCAGCGATCGGGTGTGGAAATCCGGGTGGTGAATGTGGGTATTGCAGGCCAGCATATTCGCAGTTTGCAGCACCGTGGCAGTATTATGCGCAACAGTATAGAGGAAGAGATCGATCAGCAGGATGTTGATAATCTGATCGACAACATGTACAAGCTGGTGCTGCCTCCCGGGCAGGAAATCATCCACGTTATTCCGCAAGACTATATCATTGACAATGAGCAGGGAATCCGCATGCCCATTGGAATGTCGGGCATCTGCCTGGAGGCAAATTTTCATATTATTACCGGGCAGGTAGCAGCAGCCCGTAATATTCAGAAATGTGTTGACAAAGCTGGTCTTGAAATCGCAGAGCTTATCCTGGAACCTTTGGCTTCTTCCGAAGCAGTGTTGAGTGCCGAAGAGAAAGAAGCAGGGGTGGCTCTGGTAGATATTGGAGGGGGTACCACCGATATCGCCATTTTCCAGGATAACATAATCCGCCATACAGCAGTTATTCCGCTGGGGGGCAATGTGATTACCGAGGATATTCGCGAGGGTTGTTCCATCATCAAAAGTCAGGCTGAAGCATTGAAAGTTAATTTTGGCTCCGCACTGGCAAGCGAAAACCGCGACGAAGAAATTGTTTCCATCCCAGGTCTCAAAGGCCGCGAGCCCAAAGAGATTTCACTGAAGAACCTGGCCCACATTATTCAGGCACGCACTGAAGATATCATTGAAAATGTGTATTACGAGATTCGCAACTCAGGATACGACAACAAACTTATTGCCGGGATCGTTCTTACCGGTGGAGGAAGCCAGCTCAAACACATTGCTCAGTTAACCTCTTTCATTACCGGAATGGATACACGCATTGGCTACCCGGGCGAACATCTTGCCAAGGCTGCCACCGAAGAAGTTTCCAAACCCATGCATGCCACAGGGGTAGGGTTGGTTATTCAAGGCTTTCAGAATGCAGAGAAACAACGCCGCAGAACCCAGTCGACCGTTTCGGGCCATTCCAAAAAGAACAAAGGAAACTTCTTTGATATGATCCTTCAGCGAGGGAAACAGTTTTTTGAAAATGATACTGCTGATTAGGCTGTATTTATTAACAATTGACCGGAAAAATCTGTTGATAAAAACTTTTTCCACCTCAATACCCTTTTTTCTTTATTAACTACCTTAGAACCAGAAAATATGAATACAGACATGATAAATTTCGATTTACCCAAAAACCAATCATCAGACATTAAAGTACTGGGAGTAGGGGGGGGAGGTAGTAATGCAGTAAACTACATGTTCAGGCAAGGCATTGAAGGTGTGGACTTTATTGTGTGTAATACCGACTCACAAGCCCTCGATATCAGCCCGGTACCCAACAAAGTACAACTGGGCGTAAGCCTTACCGATGGCAGAGGAGCCGGAAGTATTCCTGCAGTTGGAAAGAATGCAGCCATTGAAGATCTGGAAAGGATTCGAGAAATCCTCGAGAAACATACAAAAATGCTCTTTATTACCGCAGGTATGGGTGGCGGTACCGGTACCGGTGCTGCTCCTGTTATTGCAAAGGTTTCAAAAGAGCTGGGCATTCTTACCGTTGGTATTGTTACCATACCCTTTGCTTTTGAAGGAAGGAAGAGAAGAATGCAGGCTGAAGAAGGGTTGCGCGAACTAAAGGAAAGTGTAGATGCTTTAATTGTAATATGCAACGATAAGCTGCGCGAGCTCTACGGAAATTTGTCCGTAACCGATGCTTTCTCCAAAGCCGATAATGTGCTTACTACTGCAGCTAAAGGTATTGCTGAGATCATTACCCTTACGGGCGGTGTTAATGTTGATTTTGCCGACGTTAAAACCGTTATGTCCGACAGTGGTGTTGCTATTATGGGCAGTGGCAGTGCCGAAGGAGAGAACCGTGCCATCAAAGCTGTTGAAATGGCTCTTGCTTCGCCATTGCTAAACGATAATAACATCCGTGGTGCCAGCAATGTGCTGCTAAATATTGTCAGTGGCAAGGAGGAGATCCTGATGGATGAGATTACCGAAATAACTGACTATATCCAGATGGAAGCTGGTTCAACAGCCGATATCATCTGGGGATATGGCAAGGATGAAAAACTGGGCAATAAGATCAATGTTATTATTGTGGCCACAGGCTTTGGCGAGAACTCTGATCTGGGCTATAATCTGGAGAATAAAATCAGTCAGAAAGTGGTACGCACCCTTGATGAGAAGGTGAACGCCCCCCAGAACCAGGTGAAAAGTGAAGATGAGCAGGAGATGCGCCTGATTACCCGGCAGGGCGAAGCCTCTAAGGCAGGAAGTTCGGAAGGAGAAAACAAGGCTAAGTCTACCAGCTACACCTTCAACTTTGACGTAGATACACCCTCAAAGGACAAAACATATTCTCCCAATATCATCGATTCTGATGAGCCGGAAGAAAGACCTGCAGCCATCACACCTCAATCGGCACCCCGTAATGTAGAGACTGACAGTGTGCAACTGGATGAATTTGATCTGAAAAGGAAGGCCATGGAACGCGAGCAGAGATTGCGCGATTTGAGCCTTAAACTTAAAACCCCTGAAGGCTTGAGCGACCTGGAAGATGTGCCAGCCTATCTGCGAAGAAATGTATCGTTGAGCAAGGTGCCTTCAAGCTCCGAATCTCATGTTTCAAGGTACACGCTTATTGATGGTGAAGGAAAAACCCAGATCAAATCCAATAACTCCTTCCTGCACGATAATGTAGATTAATCGTTTTTTTGTCTTTACATACCTCCACATAATTGAAGGGCCATTCTGAAAAGGATGGCCCTTTTTGCACAAGTGCGTATAATGGGTGTAATTCATTCGAAAACATTTTGTTTAAGTTATGGGTCGTATGCCTGCCCCGCCTATGCGGGGGAACTTGCATGTCTGTTTTTACTGCGTCGAGCTTCGGTTCATCATTTTTTGTGAGCCGCAAGTGCTCATGCAAGTTTCATTTTTCCTGAAGGGAAAAACAAACGAGGCTGCCCCATGGGAGGCAGCCTCGTTGAAATAATTAATGTTTAGGCAGAATATTATCTGCTGAGGATCACTCTGTCGTGGTATACTTTATCACCAGCGGTGAGTCTGAACAGATAGATGCCATTGGGCAACGCGTCTGCACGGAACGTATACTTGTAAGTTTCAAGAGCATTGGCAGTTCCCTGGAACAATACTGCAACTCTTTCTCCTACCAGGTTGTATACCTCCAGGCTTACAGAAGATGTTTCCATCAGTGTAAACTCAACAGTGGTTTCAGATACAAACGGGTTAGGATACGTCCTTACAGAAATGCTCTCGGTAATAGTGAGGTTATTGTCTGTCAACGGATCTTCTACTTTGTCTTCTTCATCATCGTTGTCAGCAACATCATCGCCGGGGATTTCAAAGTCATCGCAAGAGGCTTCAGCAACCAGGTCATACATTTTGGTGCAGTTGTTCTCGTCGATAATCAGAACACTGTAGCTGCCGGGAGCAACACCCATAAGGTCTTTTGTTGTTGCACCATTGCTCCAGATGTAAGTAAACGGACCTGCATCGCCATCCACATCAAGAATGATGTTCACCAGTTCAACTACTTCTGCGATGGTGATTTTTGCAATTGCAAATTCGCTGAAGTTGCTGTAAGATTGTCCCTGGGGAACAAAGAACTCCATACGGTCAACCTTCACAGCAACAGGCAGATTGGTTACCAATTCGCCAACGCCACCGGTGGGTTGAACTGCAATAAGCTGGATGTCGTCAACGAGCATGCCATCGAGATAGAGGAGAGCTTTTCCTTGCTCGGCTTGTGCCGGATTGCCTTCAATAAAGAGCGATCTTACCACAAAGCTTGACAGGTAAACAGCTTCGTCAAATTCCACTACCATGCGCTCCTGACCGTCAACTTCATCACCAGTGCCGCCATTGATACCGATACCTCTGGTGCCGCGGTGGGTAATCTGACCCAGGGTTCCGTTGGCGAAGTTACGATAAGCAGTTACGGTAGCAGCACCACCGAGGATTTGCAATGAGCTCAGGTTGGAGTTAACCATAGCATCGGTAGCTGACCATGCAAATGCATTTACATCTACGTTTTCAAGTCCGGGGTTGAGGAAGTTTACAGTTGCTGCACTGGTTTCGCAGGCAGACTCAACGATATGGTCAACAACAATTTCGTTGATTCCAATGTAAACACATTCCCAAACTTCGCAGCCATTCTGGTCAACCACCTTGATCATGTACCAACCGGGCTGCAGACCCCAGTACATACCTCCCTGCGACTTGTCGAAAGGCTGGTAGTCATTGTCGCCATTGTCAATACATTGTGTGATGAGGCAAACATTATAAGGTCCAACGCCTCCAGAAATGGTGTAGGTAATGGTTCCGTCTTTTCTTCCATCGCAGGTTGCGTTGGTAGAGTTGAGGATAGTAAGTACCAGCGGCTCGGGCTCATTGATTACTATTACATCAGAGTCTAGGCTGCAGCCATTTTCATCCATTACAGTTACAACGTATTCGCCTGCCAGCAGTCCTTCGAACAAACCATTGTCCTGGGGCTCTCCGCCATTGAGTGAATAGGTGAGAGCACCTGTGCCACCCATAGCAGCAGCCTGGATTACTCCTGCGGCATCGCCATGGCAAAGTACGTGGCTGATCGCTTCAATATCAAGTACAATAGGATCAGGATTAACGAGTGCAAAGGCAATTACTACGGGGCCACAGTTGTTGGCGTCAGTTACAGTCCAGCTGTAAGCACCTGCACCAAGCTCCAGAGAAACAACCTCTCCTGCTTCGAAAGTAGCAACCAGGGTTTCGCCATCAAACAGACGATAAGGAGCTGTTCCGCCAATAGCAGAAACGGTTACCGTAGAAAGATCTCCATAGCAAAGAATCTCAGTGGCATCGTGAGAAGCTTCCAGCTCTTCGGGCTGTACCAGTTCGAACTCCACAGAAGTGTCGCATCCGTTGGCATCTACCACGAACCAGATGTATTCACCAGCACCCAGTCCAGGAACTGTAAACGATCCGTCGAACTCAGTTACCAGGTTTTCTTCAGCTATGCTTTCGTTGTA
>ERZ869909.448-NODE-448-length-49410-cov-4.702005_pt1 | contig 49410 bp, 34 predicted proteins | sample MGYA00520892_ERZ869909 | MGnify/ENA primary metagenome ERZ869909 (study PRJEB32215, sample SAMEA104723947) | bioreactor metagenome | biome: bioreactor; feature: anaerobic bioreactor; material: water | place: China | collected 2015-03-12 ... | reverse complement strand
AGGTCCCAAGGGTTTGGCTGTTCGCCAATTAAAGCGGTACGCGAGCTGGGTTCAGAACGTCGTGAGACAGTTCGGTCCCTATCTGCTGCAGGCGTAGGAGAATTGAGAGCATCTGTCCTCAGTACGAGAGGACCGGGATGGACGAACCTCTGGTGTGCCGGTTGTTCCGCCAGGAGCATCGCCGGGTAGCTACGTTCGGTAAGGATAACCACTGAAAGCATCTAAGTGGGAAGCCCCGCTCAAGACCAGTTCTCCCTGAAGGTCCGTTCGAGAACAGAACGTGGATAGGCGGCAGGTCGAAGTGCAGCAATGCATGCAGCCGAGCCGTACTAATCGACCGTCCGACCTGAACCTCCTCCTCTCCATGAGGATGGTACACCCAGAACCACCCTTTCCCACGCTTGACCCAACGATGTGATCCTCACTTCCTCCGACCACCCCTTATGCCGGTGGTCATTGCGGAGGGGCACCACCCGATCCCATCCCGAACTCGGTCGTTAAGCCCTCCTGCGCCGATGGTACTGCACGGGCGACTGTGTGGGAGAGTAGGTCACCGCCGGCACCCCTGAACGAACGCCCGCCTGGTTTCCACCAGGCGGGCGTTCGGCGTTTTGACCCGGCGCGCCGCACAGCTCCCGAACCGGCGCCGCGTGCGCGCTCCCCTCCGGCCCGCCAGCCCCGGCCCCCCGGAGCCATAACGCTTGCATCCGGTAGAACATGTTCTATCCTGCGGCACCGACTGACACCGACCGGCGCACGACCGCCGGCAGCACCCCGGGGCGCGAACGCATGGAACAGGATCCCGTCACCGTCGACCTTCTGATCATCGGCTCCGGCGCCGGCGGCATGTCCGCCGCCATCCGGGCCCATGACCTTGGCCTCCGCGCCCTGGTCGTCGAGAGCTCCGACAAGTACGGCGGCTCCACCGCGATGAGCGGCGGCGTCTGCTGGGTCGCCAACAACCCGCACATGAAGAAGCGGGGCATCGACGACAGCCACGACGAAGGCCTCGCGTACCTCAAGGCCATCACCCGCGGCGAGATCGAGGAGTCGCGCCTCGCGAACTACATGACCGAGTCGCTGCGCATGATGACGTGGCTCGAGGAGCGGACGCACGTCCGCTTCGACGCGCTCGACAAGTACACCGACTACTACCCGGAGGAGCCGGGCGGCAAGCCGGGCGGACGGTCGATGGAGTGTCCGGAGTTCAACGGCGCGCTGCTCGGGGATGAGTTCCGGGCGCTGCGACGGCCGCACCCGCAGTCGCAGATCTTCGGGCTGTTCGGCATCACGGCCCGGCAGGCGCACACGTTCCTGAGCTCGCGGCTGCGCACGTTCATCGCCATGTTCTTCATGTTCATCGGCTACATGCTGCGCAGCGGCGCGCGCCGCAGGCTGGGCCGGGACACGAAGCTGTGCGCGGGCAACTCGTTGATCGCGCGACTGCGGCGGTCGATGATGGACCGCAACATCCCGCTGTGGCTCAACAGCCCCGCGAACGAGCTGATCATCGAGGACGGCCGCGTCGTCGGAGCGCGGGTGTCGCGCGACGGCAAGGTGGTCGACGTCCGCGCCGAGCGCGGCGTCGTGCTTGCGGCGGGCGGGTTCGACCGGAACCTCGAGATGCGGCAGCGCTACCAGCCGTCGCCCATCACCACGGACTGGACCGCCGCGAACCCGGCGAACCTGGGGCGTGGCATCGAGATGGGTATGGAGGCCGGAGGCGCGGTGGCGCTGATGGACGAGGCGTGGTGGACACCGACGTGCCTGATCCCGGGACAGAAGCTCGCCTCCGTTCTCGTCGTCGAGAAGTCGCTGCCGCATTCGTGCTTCGTCAACCAGCACGGGCACCGGTTCACGAACGAGGCGGCGCCGTACATCGACGTCGTCCACGGCATGTACGCGGACCAGCAGCGGACGAACGCGACGATCCCTGCGTGGATGGTCTTCGACGCGACGTGCCGCGAGCGGTACCCGGTGGGTCCGGTGGCGCCTGGCTACGCGATGAAGGACAACAGGCTGCCGCGGAGGATCCGCGAGGAGTTCCTGTTCAAGGCGAACACCATCGAGGAGCTCGCCGCGAAGATGGAGGTCGAGCCGGCGACGCTGCGTGCGACGGTTGACCGGTTCAACGGGTTCGCGCGGGAAGGGCACGACCCGGACTTCCACCGCGGCGAGTCGGCGTCGGACCGCTACTACGGCGATCCCCGCAGCAAGCCGAACCCGTGCCTCGGCCCGATCGAGTCGGGTCCGTTCTACGCCATCCGCGTCTACCCCGGTGATCTGGGGACGAAGGGTGGGCTCGTCACGGACCTGCGGGGTCGCGTGGAGCGTGAGGACGGCAGCGTCATCGACGGTCTGTTCGCGGTTGGGAACTGCCAGGCGTCGGTGATGGGGCGCACGTACCCTGGCGCGGGCGGCACGATCGGCCCCGCGCTGACGTTCGGCATGCTGGCCGCGGAGGCCGCGGCAGAGGCGGCGACTGCCACCGCTGACGCGGCCGAGTAGCCAACGTGACGGCCCCCGCAGGTGGGGGCCGGTCAGGTGGTCACCTGGTCAGTTGGTCGGGGCGTCGTTGTCCGGGAGGCCATTGGCGGCGGTCGGTGTCGGGTCCCCGGCGAGCTCGGCGCGGCCGGCTGCCAGACGCTCTTCTGCCTCACGTTGCAGCGCGTCGCGCTGTGCGCGCCGCTCGGCGTAGCGGGTCGCGAGGGTGGCCTCGAGCTCGTCGACGATGGGCAGGTCATGCCGGTAGACGTCGGCCAGGAAGTGCATGCGTCCGTCGTCGTCGCCGCGAACCGCGTAGTACTCGAGGTGGATCGGGAGCGGGTTGCGCAGGCCGATCCACTGCTCGGTGCCGCGCGCGAGCAGCTGGTTGATCTGGCCCCGCGTCTGCGACTCGCTGACGCCCTGGTCACGGGCGAGCAGGATGGCGGCGAGCTCGAGGGCGTTCTGCACCCGGATGCAGCCGTAGGAGAAGGCGCGGATGTCGTACCCGAAGAGGTTGGGCTGGTTCGTGTCGTGCAGGTAGACGTCGTGCTCGTTGGGGAAGAGGAACTTCACGAGCCCGAGGGCGTTGTGCGGACCGGGGGTCTGGCGCAGGAACTGGCGGCCACCGGTGCTCTGGATGTACTCGAAGTGGTTCGCGGCCATCCAGTTGGGGTCCTCCTCGATGTGGCGCTGGTACTCGTTGCGCCAGATGCTGAGGGGGACGTTCCAGTACGGGTTCACGACGATGTGGCGCATCGTGTTCGAGAACAGCGGCGTGGCGCCCCAGTAGCGCATCGAGCCGTCATCCTCGCGGGCGCGCCGCAGCCGGCCGACGATGACGCGCCAGCGGTGGATGAGCTCGTCGCCATCCCAGAGCTCGCCGTGGAAGTCGGGCAGGTTGACGAGGATGTAGTCGCGTTGGTGGTCCGCGCCGATTCGCGTCTCGCGCCAGCGCTGCAACGTGACGTGGATCTGTGCGAGTCGGCGCTCCGCGGGCACGTTCAGCGAGGTGCGGGTCTCGTCGTCGACGATCCCGGTGATCCGCAGCTGGTGAGTGCGCTGGTAGTCGCGGACGGCGTCGGCAAGGTCCTCGTCGAAGACGCGGTTGCTGAGGTCTCCGTCGAAGTAGCCTTCCGCGTGGAGCCGCCGACGGAGCGCGACGACGGCGTCGCGCTCGTTGCCGAGGCGCAGCTCACCCTGGCCAGGCAGCGGTTGCCAACCGCCCTGCATGACGAACTCGCTGTAGGTCCTGGCGCCTTCGAGCAGCCGGTCGTACTGCGTGAACGGCGGTGACAGCTCCTCGAGATCGTCAGCCCAGGTGCCGTGCTCGATGGCCTCGCGGAACAGCTCGACGGCGAGGGTCTCGCGGTACGTGTCGAGCATGGGGTGGTTCTCGAGGTCCCAGCCGCGCTCCTCGGCTTCATCGGCGGTGACGTAGGCGAGGTTGCGCGCGCGCATCTCGAGCGCCCAGCGCAGGTAGGCGTCGGCGAGCAGGAGCTCGGCGTCGGTGGCCGCCTCCGCCCAGCTGGTGTCGCCCTCTGCGAGCGCCAGGAAGCGTTCGCCGAGGCGGGGCAGCGGGTTCCCGGCGTCGCGCGAGGTGACGAGGTCGACGACGGTTGCGAGCTCGGGGAGCTCGTTCGCGAGCTCGACGTGGCTGGTGAGCCAGCTCGCGAGGACCGTCCGTTCATCGCGGGTCAGCGAGACCAGCAGTGCGCTGGTGTCGACCGGATCGCGGGCGCGCATCAGGCCGAGCCGCTCGGCGAGCGCCCCGGCGTGGAAGTCCGCGGGGTCGAGCGCGTGCAGCTCGGCGCGCACGAACGTCTCCATCAGCGCGACGCCGTGCGCGTTGAGGCGGTCACCGGCGACGAAGAGGGGCTGGTAGGCACGTTCGGCGTAGCTGGTGACGATCGCGTCCCGGAACGCGGGTCGTGTGTCGATCCCGATGTCGCCGGACGCAAGCCGGTTCCGGAGCGACGTCGCGCGGCTCGCCTCACGGGCGACACGCTCGGCGCGCGGACCGAGCTCTCGCTCAAGCGCGTCGATCAGCGCGTCGAGCTGCTCGACGGTGACCGAGGCGCCGGCGACAACCGGTGCTTCATGGGGCGGCGGGCTGCTGCCGTTGCAGGCGCCCAGCGAGGCGCCGAGTGAGGCGCCAATGAGTGCGCAGAGGGTCCATCGACGGATCATGGCGTCTGCAACCTGATCGGGGTGCGCGAGGCACGGTGGTTGGCGGCCGTTGCGGCGTTTCGCCTACATCCTCCACACCGTATGACGCGGGCTGTCAAAGTCAAAAAAGGGGCCGCGCGTCCGCCGCACCGGCGCACGCGTCCCTGGGGGCTGGGCCGGGGCGCTGGCCCGGCCGTCAGGTCATCGGGCGGTCGTCCGCTCGTTGAGGATGACGAGCTCGCCGTCGCGGAAGCCGACACGCACGTGCAGGTGCTGGCCGGTGGGGATGCTGATGTCGACGTCGCCGCGGACGCGCTCGTTGCGGGGGCCGTGGGCGACACGCAGCGTGTAGGCGCCGGACTCGAGTGACTCGCCCTCGACACGGCCCCGACCGATCTCACGCCCCTGGTTGCGTCCCTCGCGCTGGGGGATGACGAAGATCGCGGCGTCGTCGATGCCGGTGTCGACGGAGAGGCGTCCGGGATCGAAGCGCGGGCGCTCCAGGATGACCGAGACGTCGATGACGCCGACGGTCGCGTCGAACGCGCGGAGCCACGGGTCGTAGCCGGGCGCCTCGGCGCGCAGGACGTAGTGGCCGTTCGCCGGGAGGTTCAGGACACGCTGGCCGGTGACGTCCTCGTCGTTGAGGAAGACCTCGGTCTCCGGCGGGGCGACGCGCAGCTTGAGGGCCATGAACGCGGCGTCGGGGCGGTCGACAGGCATCTCGAGGATGACCTCGCGCATGTCCTCGGGGTTGCGCATCGCGATCGCCTGGACGGTCGTGACGGCGTCGCGGTGGCCGGACATCCGGACGGAGATGTGGTAGGGCACGCGCGGCTCGACCTCGATGTTGGTCGGGGTTGGCTCGGGCCACGGGGAGCCGTTGACGAGGATATCCGCGCCGGGGAGGGGGCCCCCCGGGCTGGAGCTGACGACGCGGATGACGCCACGGGGCGGCGGCAGGAGCTCGCCGTCAGCACCTCGCTGGGGCTCGGGCGTCGGGATCGGCTGCAGCTCGACCGCGATGCTGGACTCCTGGCCGCCTTCGACCTGACGGATGACGGAGCGGTGCCCGGTCCGGTGGACCTCGACGGTGTTCGTCGCGCCGTCGACGACGCTCACGTCCGCGGGGGTCATCAGGCGGGTCGCGACGCCGTTGACGATGACGGCGGCACCCGGAGGGGTCGACGTGACGCGGAGGTTCGTCCTGGGCGGCGGCGGGACGGCGGCGACCACGTAGGCCTCCGGCTCCGCGGGCGCGACGATCTCGGCCTCGGCGATCTCGGCGATCGGCGCTGCGTCCTTGAGGAAGCGCCCGACGAGCAGCACCATGGTGGCGATGATGAGCACGGCGGCCACGCCGGTCGCGATCATGCGCTTGCGGCGTCGATCGGCCTCCCGCGCGATGAAGTCGAAGTCGTCGTTCTGCGGTGTGCTCATGCGGCTGTCTCCGTGGGTACTGCCGTGGTTCGGGTCAGCGGAAGCCTGCCCGAGACCACATCAGGATGGCAAGCACGGCCAGCGCGACGAAGCCGGCGGCGAGCCACGCCGTTCGTCGCCGCTGCCGTCGCTCGCGCTCCATGAACGCTGCGACAGGGTCGCGGTCCGCGTCTGTCGGCGGTTCGGACGGAAAGAGGGTCGCCTCGGTCGGGTCGGTCCCTGGCGGGAACTGTCGCTCGACCTCGTCAGGGGAGGGGAGGTCGAGCTCGACCACCGACACGGGCCCGGGGTACTCGGGGCCGGCGATCTCGCGCATCGACGCCCACGCCTCAGGGAGCAGCTCCCTGACCAGCGCCCCGATGCGCACGGTGTCCCAGGGGTCCTCGACCGACAGCCGCCACGATCGCAGCACGTCGGCGAGCACGTCGGCGTCAGGCCAACGGTCGCCGGGCTCGCGGGCGAGCGTGCGCAGGATGATCGCCTCCAGCTCGGGAGGGAACGTCGGATCCGCGACGCTGGGCGGCTCGACGTCAGCCGCAGCGATCTGCTGCGCGCTCGCGAAGTCGCTCTCGGCGCGGAACAGCCGCCGCGTCGTGCACAGCTCGTACAGCACGATGCCCAGCGAGAAGATGTCGCTGCGGCCGTCCAGCTCGAGGCCCAGCACCTGCTCGGGCGACATGTAACCGAACTTGCCCTTGAGCTGGCCGGTTCGCACCGTGGCCGCGTCCGGGTTGAGCCGCACGATGCCGAAGTCCACGATCCGCACGCCGCCGTCGAAGCCCAGCATGATGTTGGGTGGCGAGATGTCGCGGTGCACCAGGCCCAGCGGCTGGCCGTGCTCGTCCGTCAGCCGATGGGCCCACGCCATGCCGCGTGCCACCTGCTCGACGACCGCGACGCTGAATCCCAGCGGAAGCCGCCGCCCGGACAGCGCGCAGGCGCGGTGCACGGAGCGCAGGTCACCGCCCCATACGAAATCCATGGGCAGGTACGGCTCACCGCTGATCGTGCCCGCGGGCAGCGCGCGGACGATGTTCGGGTGGTCCAGCAGCGTGCTGACGCGCGACTCCTCAAGGAAGCTCTCCCGCGCCTCCACGTGGCTGGCGTACCGCGGATGGACCCGCTTGAGCACGAACTCGCGCCCCGGCGTATCACCGTGGCGGCGCGCGAGCCACGTGGTCGCCATCCCACCCTCTGCGAGGCGGCAGACCAGCTCGAAGGGGCCAAATCGCTCGGCTGCCGCCATCGTTCGTTCGTCTCCGTGTGTCGCGTCGCGACCCGGGTGTGCAGCGGCACCCCGGCGCCGTGGCCCGCCAGGCGCTCCATGATCGCGCGTACCCACGCCATTGTCACTGCCGCCCCGCCCATCTGTCAAACGGGATCGCTGACCACGCCGCTCACGTCGCGCTACGGGACCTGCGGCGGCGGTGACGTGAACGTCTGCCACGGCCTGGAGCGCAGGTACGGGAACGAGAACGTCACGACCAGGTCCGAGCTGCGCACCACCCCGAAGTCACGCCCGTCAACCACCGAGCCTTCGAAGACTCCCTCGACGCGCGTATCGAACCGCCCCGACCACTCCGTCAGCGTCAGCGTCCCGACCAGCACGCCGGACAGCGCCCGCTCGTCGGGACACCCGGCCGTGAACGTGAGCGCGCCATGCGCTGCGGCGTCCGGCGACAGCGGCGTGACCTCGTACACGCCGCCCGCGACGGCGTCGTCGACGATCGTCAGCAGCAGCGCGTCGACGAACGCGTCCGCCGGGCCCTGCCCTGACTGGAAGCGCAGCACCAGCCCGCTGTCGCTGTCGCGCGCGGTCGCGAACGTGGGCCGCCACGGCAGCAGGTCCGTGCAGCTCCCCCAGTCGAGCGCGCCGTCGACCGTGACGTCGACGTCGGTGTCGGCGCAACCGCAGAGCAGCGATGAGGCAGCCAGCGTGACGCCTGCCAGGGCGACAGCCGCCAGCGCCCTCCGCCTGAACCAGCCCGAGCTCGGGCCTCTCTCTCCCTTGCGCACACGCCCTCCGTGCAGCCGACGGGCACCTGCCGGGGGCAGGCGACCCCGCGACCATAGCCCCGCCCGCTCGGCGCGGCAACACGTCGACCCTGCAGGGCTGGCGAATCCGCCGCATCCCGTTGCGTCAGGTCGCCGCGCTCGTCACGCTTCCCGGCCCGGCGCTTCTGCCTGGGTCTCTGCTGCGGCCTGGCCACGGCTGCCGAGCCATGGCGTGAGCTGGTCGGCTCCTTCTGGTCAGCGCCTTCTGGTCGGCGTGTTCCGGGCTTCGTGTTCCGGGAGGCGCGCTACAGCAGCCGCTGTTCGATCGCCCGCACGTCGACCAGCCGTTCCACGCGCACCTTGCCCACAAGCAGCACGAGCCGGCTGTTGTCGACCGCCGGTTGTCCCCACGTCGGCTGCAGCGCCAGCAGCCCGTGCCCCAGCACGAACAGCAGCACCGCCGCCTTCACCAGACCAAGCGTCAGGCCCAGCGCCCGATCCGCGAGGTTCAGCACGACGATCCGCTTGATGAGCAGGTCCGTCACCACCCACACCAGCAGCGACAGCGAGAAGTAGATCAGCCCTGCGCCGGCGATCAGCCCGACGCCCAGCACACCGCTCGCCGACAGCTCCGGCAGCGCTCCGCCGATCGGTCCCGCCAGCGCGCGCGCCGCCACCGGCGCGAAGACCACCGCGCAGACAGCCGCCGCGATCCGCAGCAGCTGACCGGTCCCGCCGGACGCCGCGCCCGCCATCGCGAAGACCATCACCACCAGCAGTGCAACGAGATCGATCCACATGCCGCTTCCTCTGCCACGCCTGCGCGCCGCTGTCGAAGTTCCGGCGACTCCTGATCCGCACCGGAGGGCCGGCGGCGTCAACCACCGTTGCGCCCGTCTGCGCCGCGTGTCACGTCGACGGCAGGCCACCCATCCACGTCAGCAGCTCCTCGCGCGAGACCGTCGTCTGCTCGCCGCTCGCCAGGTGCTTCATCGTCACGACGCCCTCACGCGCTTCGCGCGTGCCCACGATCGCCACCCAGCGAGCGCCGATCTCCTCTGCGTAGCGGAACTGCTGTGCGATCTTGCGGGCCTCCGGGAACATCACCGCCGAGTACCCGGCGCCGCGCAGCAGCGCGCACAGGCTCAGCCCCTCCGGCACCGCCTCGTCGTCCATCCGCGCGACCAGCACGTCGTGGTGCAGGGCCAGGTCCGGGAACATGCCGCGCTCCTGCATGATCACCAGGATCCGCTCCAGCCCCAGCGAGCCGCCCACCGCGGGCACGTCCTCGTTCAGGAACATGCCCACCAGGCCGTCATAGCGACCGCCGCCGGCGATCGAGCCGCGCAGGCCCTCGGCGCCAAACTCCATGATCGTGCCCGTGTAGTACGACAGCCCGCGCACCAGCGTCGGGTCGTACTGCAGCGTGATCCCCGGCCCGAGCGCCGGCTCGACCAGTGAGAACAGCCGCTCGAGCTCGACCCCGGCGGAGCGATCAGCGCCCGCACGCTCCAGACCGCCCAGCAGGCGGCGCAGCGCCTCGCGCGCCGGGACCGCCGCCGACTCGTCGCCCAGGCCCGGGATCAGCTCCGCCAGCGACGCGATCTCCCCACCACTCAGCCCAGCCTGCGCGGCCAGCGCGGCCCGCACCTCGGACGCGCTCGACTTGTCCAGCCGGTCCAGCTCCGTCAGCGCGGCGCCGTGCCGCTCGCGCGCCACACCCGCCGCGTCCAGCGTCGCGAACAGCAGCCGGCGGTCGTTCAGACGCGCCGTCACCCCCCCGAACGACAGCTCACGCAGCGCCGCGAACATCGCCGACAGCACCTCGACCTCAGCGATCATCGACGACGTGCCCACGTAGTCGACGTCGCACTGGTAGAACTCGCGGAACCGGCCCTTCTGCGGGCGGTCTGCGCGCCACACCGGCTGGATCTGGTAGCGCTTGTAGTAGCGCGGCAGCTCGTTGCGGTGCTGCGCGTAGACGCGCGCCATCGGCACCGTCAGGTCGTAGTGCAGCGCCAGATCGCTGAGCGTCGACGGGTCATCGAGGCGCGCTCGTCCCAGCTTGTCTGCCCGGACCAGCAGCTTGAACATCAGCTGGTCGCCCTCCGCCCCGTACTTCGCGGTCAGCACGTCCAGGCGCTCGATCGCAGGGGTCTCCAGCGGCGTGAACCCGTGCTGTCGGTACGCGCGCACGATGCGGTCGACCACGTACCGGCGCCGCAGCACGTCCGTCGCGAGGAAGTCACGCATGCCGCTGGCCGGCTTCGAGCTGATCGTCGTCATCGTCCACGTCTCCACGTCCGGATCGTCGCCGCTCCGGCGACGTCGACGGCGGCCTTAGCGTCCCCGGCGCCTTCACGAAAGGCCCAAGACGACCTCGCGGGCCACGACGACACTCCCGGACACCTTGACGAAGCCGCGTCGCCGCGAGGAAGCTCTGCCCGGGCCCGCGAGCGTCGTCCCACGCGCCCGGACCGGCGCCGGCCACCCACCGTATCTCCCGGCACATCTCTCTCTGCTCCCTCTGCACACCGGACCACGCCGTGACGCACCACGACTACGACAGGCTCGAGGACTGGCTCCGCGCCAACCGCGCGCGGCACCTCGAGGAGCTCTTCGACCTGCTGCGCATCCCGAGCGTCTCCACCTCGCCGGCTCACCGCGCGGACGTCCTGCGCTGCGCCGAGCACGTCCGCGACCGCGTCGCCGAGCTCGGGCTCACCGCCCGCGTCATGCCAACCGACGGCTACCCCGTCGTCTACGGCGAATGGCTCGGCGCGCCGGGCGCCCCGACGGTGCTCATCTACGGCCACTACGACGTGCAGCCCGCAGAGCCGCTCGAGCTCTGGCGAAGCCCCCCGTTCGAGCCGACGCTCGAGGACGGGACCCGGATCGTCGCGCGCGGCGCCACGGACGACAAGGGGCAATTCTACTGCTACCTCAAGGGTATCGAGGCGCACATGCGCGTGCGCGGGGCGCTGCCCTGCAACGTCCGCGTCATCATCGAAGGCGAGGAGGAGATCGGCAGCCCGAACCTGCGCCCGTTCCTCGAGCGCCACCGCGAGCTGCTGCAGGCGGACGCCATCCTCGTCAGCGACACGTCGATGCATGGCCCGGATCAGCCCTCGATCATGTACGCCCTGCGCGGCCTCGCGTACCTTGAGGTCACCGTGCGCGGCCCGTCGCACGACCTGCACTCCGGGCTGTACGGCGGCGCGGTGCCCAACCCGATTCATGCGCTCGCCGGGATGTTGGCGGCGCTTCATGATGCTGACGGGCGGGTCTGCGTACCGGGGTTCCACGACCGGGTCCGCTCGCTGTCCGACGCGGAGCGCGCCGAGATGGCGGCCCTCGCCGGGGACGAGCAGGCGTTCTGCGCCGAGGTCGGGATCCCGTTCTCCACAGGCGAGGCGGGGTACAACCACCTGGAGCGCACGACGGCGCGGCCCACGCTCGAGTGCAACGGGATCTGGGGCGGCTGGACGGGGGATGGCGCGAAGACCGTGCTGCCCTCGCTGGCTCACGCGAAGATCAGCTGCCGCCTCGTGGCAGATCAGGACCCCGACGAGATCACGAGCCTGGTGGCGGACCACCTGCGGCGGATCGCCCCGCCGGGCGTCGAGGTCGACGTCCGGCCGCACCACGGCGGCCGCCCGTACACCGCGAGCCGCGAGGGTGTCGCGGTGCAGGCGGCGGGGCGGGCGCTGGAGCATGTGTGGGGGCGTCCGCCGGTGTTCACGCGGGGCGGCGGCTCGATCCCGATCGTCGCCGACTTCCGGGACGTGCTCGGGCTCGACACGGTGCTGGTCGGGTTTGGCCTGACGGACGACAGGTTGCACAGCCCGAACGAGAAGTTCGAGCTGCGCAACTACGAGCAGGGCATCCGGACGACCTGTCGGCTGCTCGAGGAGCTGGGGCGAGGCGCCGCAGCGGGACCCGGAGAGGCAGGCTGAGCTGACGAGCCGACGGGCCCCCGGGCTTCTGGCGCATGCGCCTGATCGCGACCGGACATGTCGGCCAGCGCGCGACCGCAGGGTCGGGCTCAGGCGGTTGCCTTCTCGGGTCTTCGTCGGCTCAGGGCGTGGTCCCGGAGAGCGGGGCCGTCGCCTCGAACTCGGCGTCGAGGGTCATCGGGGTCGCGCCGTCGCCGCGGATCACGAACAGCGTCAACAGGACGATGCAGGTGATCAGCAGGACGGAGAGGACCGCGACGAGGCCGTAGAGGATCTTCTGGTTGCGCTGCGCCACGTGGTGCGATGCGTGCGGTGCAGCGGGCGCTTGCGCCGGAGGTTGGCCGGGCGTGACGGGCCGCGTCGCGCCGAGGTCCGCCGCAGGCGCCGGTGCGCCCTGGTTGGCGTTGCGGCTGACCTCGAACAGCAGGCTGCTCTGGGTGACGTCAATGACGGTCGTTCGGGTCGCGCGGCCGCCGCGCAGCTTCGACTCGAGCTCCTCGAGGTCCGCGAGGAACTCCATCGCGTTCTGGTAGCGGTTCTGGGGCTTCTTCTCGATCGCCTTCTTGATGATGCGCACCATGTCCGGGTGGATGGCGCGCGAGGCGACGGAGGCCGGGTCGGGCGGCTCCTGGTAGACGTGCCCGGAGAGGATCGACAGGGCGGTGTGGCCCGTGAACGGGACGACGCCGGTCATCATCTCGTAGAGGATGATGCCCATGGAGTAGAGGTCGGACCGGCCGTCGATGCCCTTCGCCGCGGCCTGCTCGGGGCTCAGGTACTCGGGAGTTCCGTAGACGATGCCGGCCTGGGTGAGCTTGCGCTGAGCCTCGCCGTCCTTCTCCTGGACCTTGGCGATGCCGAAGTCGAGGACCTTGACGAAGTCGTCGACGCCGCGCCAGCGGGTGAGCATGATGTTGTCGGGCTTGAGGTCCCGGTGCACGATCCCCAGGTCGTGGGCTTCGGCGAGCGCGTGCAGGGTCTGGCGCATGATGTTGATGGCGCGGAGCTCGTCGAGCTGCTTCTGCTCGAAGATGACGTCGCGCAGCGGGCGCCCCTCGACGAACTCCATCGCGAGGTAGATCAGGCCCTCTTCCGTCTTGCCGAAGATGAAGACGCGGATGATGTTCGGGTGGGTGAGCCGCGAGATCGCCTTCGCTTCACGGTTGAAGCGCTGGAGCAGCTCGTCGTTCTGCGCCGACTCGGGGTGCAGGACCTTGATGGCGATCTTCTGGTCGATGTTGACGTTCTCGACCAGGTAGACGGCGCCCATGCCGCCTTCACCCAGCTGCTTGCGGATGATGTAGTCCCCGAAGATCCGCTTGCCGAGGACGGATTCACTGTCCGTCTGGGCGTTGCCCGCGAACGAGGCGAGCACGGTCCCGTCGTCCGGACAGAACTGCGTGTCGTCACCGTATTGCTTACCACATGTCGAGCAGACCTTCACGCGCGCCTCCGCCCGGAGCTGGGCTGACCGTCCTGATGCTACCGCCGTGGTCCCGCGTCATAGCACGCAGGTGCTTGTGGGGACAAGCGTGGTGCTGGTTGGGTTCGGCCGGTGGCGTGGGTCGTACGGCGCGCCGCAGGGGGCGCGATCGTCCCGCCCGCCGCGACGCCGTGCCGGGTGCCGCGCCGGGTGCCCCATCGGCTTAGGGGCTTGCCGTATCCGGCCGGTTGACGCACACTCCCCAGCACGTCTGCCAGCCCAACTGCCACCACCTGTAGCCGAGACCTATGACCGCCTGCCCACGTTGCTTTCACCAGAACGTGCCTGAAGCCCGGGAGTGCGAACTCTGCGGTACCCGCCTGGGTGACGGGGACACGGGGTCGGTGGACGCGGTCCGCAAGACGAAGCCCAGCGTCGCGACGATCCTGGCCGCGCTCGAGCGCCCGCCCACCGAGGAGATCGTCCCCGTCCGCCCGACGGACAGCGGCAGCTTCGGGCTCACGGACCCGGGCTACCCTGACCCGCGCATGGACGGCCTCAACGCCGCCGTGAGCGCTGACCCGGGCCGCCGGGCCGGCGTCGACCACTCCGGCAGCGCCGCTGACGACCACAAGGTCTGCCTGCGCTGCGGCGCCTTCAACACCCAGGACGCCATCCAGTGCGCCCAGTGTGGCACGACCCTCTCGGCGCGCCACATCGAGTCGTCGACCGTCGAGGTCGACACCGGCGTCCTGCTCGTCGCCATCAACGAAGACGGCACCGACGGCGCGCGCATCCCGCTCAACCGTGAGGTCTGCGTCGTCGGGCGCGTCGGCGACGTCGCCTACCCTTCCGATGTCTTCCTCTCCCCGCGCCACGCCGCGATCACCGTGCGCGACGGTCGGGTGTGGGTCGAGGACCTCTACTCGCTCAATGGCACCTACCTGAAGCTGCGCGGCGACCAGCCGCTCACGCCGGGTGACACCTTCCTCATGGGGCGACAGGTCCTCCGCCTGCAGCGCTTCGACGCCCAGCAGAACGTCCGCAGCCGTGCCGCGGACGGCACCCGCTACATGGGCTCGCCGCCGGCAGGAGGTCGCTTCAAGCTCGAGCAGATCGGCGTCGGCGGCATCGTCCAGGATGTCTACTGCCTGCCCGCGGAGGGCGCGCTGATCGGGCGCGAGAAGGGCGACGTCACCTTCCCGAAGGACAAGTTCATGTCCTCCCGCCACGCGCAGATCTCGCCCCGGGAGGACGGCTCCTTCACCCTGGCTGACCTCAACAGCTCCAACGGGACGTGGATCAAGATCTGGGAGCGCCAGGAGATCGCGCGCGGCGACTTCCTGTTTCTGGGGCAGCAGCTGTTCCGCCTCGAGCTCGAAGGCTGACGTCGCCTGCGGCCAGCCCCGCAGACGGCACGCGCGGCCGCCATCGTGTGGCGTGCCACCTCGACCCGGCAGAGCGCGCCTTCCGGCAGGAGCCCCGGCCACGGCGTCAGCCTCGAGTCGCGGCACCCCTGGCGTCCGGTGCCGGATCTTCGCGCTTGACGCGCGGCTTTTGTTTCCGGTGCGGGCGCGGTATAGTCCCGACGTTACGGTAGATGCTGATCATGTCCCCAGGAACGCGGCTCCCCAAAGGGACGACGCGCTGGCCCAGGCAGACGGCGACCATGTAGCGCGTGACCGGGGCACCGCGCACCTGACGACTCGAGGAACAGAAACCATGACCAAGTCGGAACTGATTGCACGGCTCGCGGACAAGCTCGGCCTGCCCCGCAAGCGCGCGGAGGAAGCGGTCAACTGCATCTTCGACGCCATGGCAGAGTCCCTCGCCAGCGGCCGACGGATCGAGATCCGTGGTCTGGGATCGTTCTCCCTGAAGCAGCACCGGGCCTACACCGGGCGCAACCCGCGCACGGGTGAGGAGGTCGACGTCGACGCCAAGCACGCCGTGCACTTCAAGGTGGGCAAGGAGCTGCGTGAGGCCGTCGAGGCGCTCGAGCCCGGCGACCACTGATCCCCAGACCCCTGACTCCCCGGGCCCCTGACTCCCCGGGCCCCTGACTCCCCGGGCCCCTGACTCCCCGGGCCCCAGACCCCCAGACCCTCGTCCGGGTACGCACGGGCTGTCGCCGCCTCGTGCCGGGCCCCCGTTCCGAGTGGCTGGTCCCCCGGCGGCTGCTCCCCAGCCAGCTCGGACCCTGCGGCCGTTGGGGCGCCAGCTCACTCGTCGAGCGTTGGACTCGCGCCGTCACCACCAGCAGCCTCGGGCCAGGCCGGGGGCGCGCCACCGCGGCAGTAGACCGTCGCCATCGGCACGCCGTTCAGGTGAGCGACGAAGACCGGCGCCGCGCTGCCGTACCGTGTCCACACGGTGTACTCGACGTCCGCGAACGCCTTCTGCTCGTCGAAGATGATGCACGTCGAGTCACGCAGCTGCCAGGTGGGTACGATGTCCTCACGGAGCATGCCCTCCTCGACGTACATCCGGTACGAGCCCCACGTGCTGTCGTGGAAGTGCACCCGTGTGCCCGGTGGCATCGTCTCGTTCAGGTAGTCCAGCGTGTACCTGGCGGTGTAGCCCCAGTACTGTCGCATCGCCCGGAGGTCAGCTGCGCCGGTCACGCCACCGACCAGCTCGTTGTAGTAGGCGTTGCCCATCGGGTGAGCCGCAGCGGTAGCCAGCGCAGATGGGACCGCGAGCGTCGCCAGAAGCGCCCCTGCGATCACGGCGCGCTGGCGCGGCCAGCGGGTGACCAGCGCGTCATGCAGGCGCATCACCCCGTAGCCGATCACCAGCGCCATGAAGGGGAGCGCCGGGAACCAGTGCTTCACGCCCCCGAAGATCGGCGTCGACGGACGGGCGATGATCAGGAACGGGATCAGGATGTTCAGCGCGATCAGCAGGCCCGTCGCGCGCTCGTCCACCCAGGGGCTCCCCGTCGCGCGCCAGCGCCACCAGCTGTCGCGCAGCATCAGCGCTGCGCCCAGCGCGAAGCCCACCAGCAGCACCAGCGGCGTCGTCGTCGCCGTCATCACGAACGGGAACTCCACCGGGAACGGTGGCTCCCACAGGCTCCGGCCAAAGTACTGCTCGAAGTAGTGCTCATGGTGCAGGTGGAAACGCAGGTACCACCCGATCCGCGCGAACGTGTCGAACCAGTGCCTGGGCCAGCCCAGATGGAAGATCAGCGGGCCCAGCAGCGCCATCGTGAACAGCGCCAGCGGCACCGGCGGCAGCTCCAGGCGACCGTCCCGCAGCCGCACCCGGCGGATGCCCGCCAGCCCCCAGTGTGCCAGCACGACGAACGGCAGGAAGAAGGCGTTGAGCTTCGTGATCAGCCCCACACCCCACGCCACACCTGCCCCCCAGGCCCAGGGCACCGACCGGAGCGAGCGCCACCACACCCAGATGAACGTCACCCAGACCGCCGTGATCGGCACGTCGAAGCACGTCAGGTGCATGTGGAAGAACAGCCGCGGCATCAGCGCCGTGCTCAGCACCGCGGCGACCGCGGGCAGCCGGCGCTGGAAGATGTCCAGCGCGAAGAGCCAGACCACAAGCAGCAGCCATGCCGCCGTGACCATCGCCGGCAGCCGCATCGCCAGCGACGGCCCCAGCAACCCCGCGCGCTCGTGCACGTAGCGGTCGCTCAGCGCGAACAGCGTCTTCATGAGCACGGGGTGCTCGGGGTTGTACGACCAGTGCGCGTCGATGGACTCGCGCGTGAAGCTGGCCGCCATCGTGCCCTGCTCGATGTGCTGCTCCAGCTCCTCGAACCAGCCGGCGTACTCGCGCGCGGCGTGGAAGTAGAAGCTCTCGTCGCGCGTGAAGCCGATGCCGTCTGTCAGCATCAGCAACGCGACCCAGAGGCACGCGCCGACGACACCGACGACCAGGTTCACGCGGCGCGCTGCCGGGGAGAAGCCGGTCGGCGGGTCGGCCGCGGCGCTCCCGGGGGACGTGCTCCCGGGCGACACGCTTCGGTCGAGGGGCTCGCTCATGGCAGCGGCACCTCATCACCTCGCAGCCGGGCGGCCAGCGCCCGTGCCTCGAGGATGTTGTCCTCGATCGAGCAGTAGGTCCAGCCGCCGTAGCGGCCGATCGTGTGCGCCCCGTGCGCGGCGAGCCGATCGCGGGTGACGTCCGTGAACCGCTGGCTCTGCTCCGTGATGTGCACGTACGCCGGGTCCAGCAGCACGTGGTGCTCCGCCACGACGACGTGATCGGTGACGACGCCCACACGGCGCAGGTCCGCGAGGACACGCGCGCGCTCTGCCGACACGTCGACCGGGCCCTCCGCCGGCAGGCCGATCTCCACGTACATGCTCATGCGGTCGGTGCCGAAGATGTTGTCGTAGAACCCGATCCGGTAGAAGCGGACGTCGCGCTGGGGGTAGTAGATCCAGTGCACCCCCTCCGGCCCCTTGCGGTCGAAGCCCAGGTTGAAGACCAGGACGCGGTTGCCGGCGAGCATGCCAGCGGGGGCCGGCTCGCCGGTCATCTCCAGCAGGCGGGGGAGCGGCGCGCTGGAGATGAGATGCTCCCAGGACAACGCGCGCCGCGTCGTCGTCAGCGTCCGGCGTTCGAGGTCGATCGCCGTGACCCGCTCCCCGGCGTGGATCGTGTCCGGAGGCAGCTGGCGGGCGATGGCCTCGACGTAGCGGATGGCGCCGCGGCGCGGATAGGTGAAGCTGGCGTTGTAGGAGCTGTTGTCCGGCCGCCGGAAGTTGCGGATGATCTCGTCCTCGTCCGCCCACGGGAAGAACCGGCCCATCGCGTTGACGTCGAGGGTGCGCAGGTCACACGCGTAGAGCTTCTCGTTGTACGGGATCAGGAAGCGGTCAGCGATGCCGCGGCCGAACTTCTGCAGCAGCATGGCGTGGAAGTCAGCGGCTGGCTGGTCTGCCGGGAACGTCTCGTGGCGAAAGTGCAGCTCGTAGAGGCAGTCGATGAAGTCGTCCTGCGGGAGCTGGTGGATGTTCTTCTGGAACGGGAAGTCGATGAGCCGGTCGGCGAAGTGGATCCGGCTGTCCCGCTGGACGGTGCGGACCTCGTCGTCGGGCATGTGGCGTCGCAGCCAGGCCTCGACGTCGGGGTGCTTGAAGTGGAAGAAGTGGCCCGAGTAGTCCCAGACGAAGCCGTCACGCTCGATGGTGCGGCAGTAGCCGCCGATGTGCTGGTCGGCCTCGAGCACGGCGACGCTGTCGCTGCCGCAGAGCGCGGCGAAGGACAGGCCGCTGATGCCGGCGCCGATCACGGCGTACTGGACGTGCTGCATGGTGGCTCGCTGGTCGGTGTGCGGTCGTGCCTGCCCCGGAGCCCCGCGGCGACCGCGCGGCGGTCGGACGGCGCCGCAGGGGCGGTGCGCGGGGCCGGCTATAGCGGAGCGATGCGCGACGCGAAAGGGGCGACGATCCGGGCTTGCGTGGGCCGGGTTGGCGTGGTTGTGGGGCCGGGTCCCGCCGCACGGGTCTGCCGTACGGGGTCGCCGCGTCGGTCCGTCCTGAGCGGCAGGGCCGGCCGGGCAGGGCGCGGTCGCCAGAGGCAGGAGCGGGTTCGCGTCGCGGGCTCGAGGGAGCTGGTGGGTAGATGGAGACGGGAGCGAGGCTGCTGACGCGCAATTTCGTGCTGCTCTCTGCGGGGCATTTCCTGCAGGCGCTCGGGATGACGTCGATGGTGCTGTTGCCGTTGTACCTGGATCACCTGGGTGCGACGCGCGGGGTGATCGGCCTGGTGCTGGCGACGGCGGCGTGCGGCGGCCTGCTCACCCGGCCGCTGGTCGGGTACCTGCTGGACCACTGGGGTCGCCGGCAGACGGTGGCGCTGGGGACGGCGCTGTCGGTCGCCGCGCTGCTTGCGCTGGGCACCGTCGGCACGATCTCGTGGTGGCTGTACGCGGTCCAGTTCGTGTTCGGGATGGGCATCGGTGCGATGTTCACCGGCTACTTCACGTTCGCGTCGGACCACATCCCGGCGTCTCGGCGGACGGAGGGGATCGCGCTGTTCGGCGTGTTCGGCCTGTTGCCGCTCGGGTTGAACGGGCTGACGGAGCGGCTGGGCGTGTCCGGGGGGGAGCTGCGGTTCGTGTTCCCTGTGGTCGGCCTGGTGGTGCTGCTCTCCATCGTCGCGCTGGTGCTTGTCCCTGACGCGCACGCGCCGACCGGCGCATCGACGGACTCGCGCCGTACGCGGATGGGGCGCACGGCGCGCGCGCTGGCCAGCGTGCCGCTGCTGCCTGTGTGGACCGCGACGGCGCTCTTCTCGTCCGCGGTTGCGGTCTTCATGGCGTTCGCGACGGTCACCGCCGCGTCCCGCGGTGTCGCCTACCCGGCGACGCTGTGGCTGGTCTATGCGCTGAGCGCCGTGGGTGTTCGTGTGCTGGGCGGTGGCCTGCCGGACCGCGTTGGCCCCTCGCGGTTCGTCGCGCCGGCGCTGGCCCTGTACGGCGCCGGGCTGGTGGTGACGGCGTTCGCGTCGAGCCAGGGGTGGTTCCTGCTGGCCGGGCTGCTGGCGGGCGCGGGCCACGGCTACTGCTTCCCGATCCTGGCGTCGCAGGTCGTGGGCCGCTCGCCGGAGGTGCTGCGCGGGGCCGGGTTCGCCGTGTTCACCGGGCTGTGGGACCTCTGCCAGATCTCCGTGCGCCCGCTGTTCGGCCTGGTCGCGGACCGGGCGGGCGACGCGCGCATGTACCTGTCCCTCGTGGCGATCGTCGCCGTCGGGCTGGTGGTGTGGGTGGCTCTCGAGGCGCGCCACACGCGGGCGTCGAGCGCCGGGCGCGTTCCGGCAGCCTGATGCCCCGTCCGGCGATCGCCCGCCGCGCCGGCGCGTGATCGCCCCTCACCCCGTCCGGCGATCGCCCGCCGCGCCGGCGCGTGATCGCTCCCGCCTCACCAGGCGATTGGCGGGGGACGCGGGCTCGCCGGGAATCGCCCTGACCGGGAAGGCCTGAACAGGCGACTTTTGTTCGCGTGCGAGGTAGGCTGAACGGACGAAGCTGCTGCAGGTAGAACGCTGTCGCGGAGAGCGAGCATGACGGTTGAAGGTGAAGGTGTCGGCGCGCAGGGACAGGCTGGCACATGGCGAGAGCTGTGTCTGGCCGGTGCATGGCCCTGGGGGACCCGCACGTGGGTGACGGATACGGCCGCGCCGGGCAACGTGGCGTGGCTCTACAGGCCGCAGGGCGTTGATCGCTCCGCGCTCGAGACCTGGACGGACATCGTCCTGGCGCTGCGCGGCCATGAGGGCGCCGTCGCCCCGACGCTGGCGATGGAGCAGCGGTCGGCGCTGTGGGCCGTGGAGGCGGCGCCGGCGGGGATCTCGTTGCTGGAGCTGCTGCGGTACACGCGCGGCGGCAGCGGTACGCTGCCCCTCGACATGGCCCTGTTCCTCGCGCTCCAGGTCATCGACGCGATGATCGAGGCCCGCGAGGTGCTGCGGCGCCCGCTCGGCTGCCTGACGCCCGATCGTGTCGTGCTGACCTTCCACGGCCGCGTGATGCTCCGGGACCTGGGCGGCGCGTACCTCGACCTGCAGGATCTGCGGTCAGCCGCGCCGTGGTGCTACGTCGCCCCGGAGGTCGCCGAGGGTGACGAGCCTGACGAGAAGGCGGACATCTTCGTCTTCGGGATCCTGCTGTGGGAGCTGCTCACGTCGCGCCCGCTGATCTCCGGCTCGAACCGCCTCGCGGTGCTGGACGAGCTGCAGAACACGGAGATCGTGGCCCCCGGGACGCTCCGTGACACACCCGACGCGGCGCTCGATCGGCTCGTGCTTCGCGCCCTGAACCGCGATCGTCGCCAGCGCTTCACGACCCTCGCCGAGGTCCGCAAGGGGCTCGTCAGCCTCAGCGATCGCCTCGAGCAGACGTTCGCTCGACCGCAGCTGATCGTCGAGCTGGAGACCCACTTCGCCGACGACGCCGAGCTCTGGGACGACCTCGGGGCGCGGCTGCACGCCGGCCAGCCGATCGACGACCACGTGCCGGTCGCCCTCGAGCTGGTCTGCAGCGGCGAGCGCTACGGGGGCGCGGACACCATGATGCGCCGCGCGGACCTGCGCGCCGCGGCGCTCCGCGGGGCGAAGGCAGAGCCCGCAGGCGACGGTGCCTTCGCCTTCGACTTCGACGACTCCGAGTTCGACGCCGCGTTCGACGCGACCCGCACCCAGGAGAACGCGGCGCTCACGCCTGATGTGCTCGAGAAGGCGTCGCGGTCGCGCAGCCCGAGCCGCCCAACGCCGATCGTCCTGTCCGAGGACGGTGAGCTCATCGAGCCGGAGCAGCCCCTCTTCCAGCTTGACGACGACGCCCTCACGAAGCCGTCGCGTCCGGAGGACGACGACGCGATCATCGAGGCCGCGCTCGAGGCCACGCCGCGCTCGACGACGGGCAGCTTCGCGGCGTTCGACCCGGCGAAGGAAGGCGACGCAGACGCGACGGGTGTCACCACCCCCGCGCCCACTCACACGCCCGCTGCCGCTCCGGCAGGTGCAGCGTCAGCGCCTGCGCCTGCGCCTGCGGCCGGGGGAGCACCCGCAGCGCGATCCGGTATCCCGGTCGTGCCGCTGCTCGTGGGTGTGATCCTCGTGCTGCTGATCCTCGCCGCGATCCTCGTCGCCAGCGGGCGCTGATCGCGGTGTCGGAGACCGGCGCCGCGATGTCGCCCGCCCTGCGGCTCCGGCCCACAAGGCGCCCCGCGCTCGGCGTGCGTTGATCACGGCTCGCCTGCAGCGTCAGCGCAAGCTCTGTCGGGGCCTTCCCGTTCGGGGCCTTCCTGTTCGGGGCCTTCCTGTTCGGGGCCTTCCTGTTCGGGGCCTTCCTGTTCGGGCCTGGCGTGGCAGCACCAGCTCCGTTGGCGCCACGTCGGGCCGCCGCGAGCGGGCTGCTACTGGCGGCGAGCGAAGATCACGCCGACGTTCGCCGTCCCGTAGAAGTAGACGTCCCGGTAGCCGGTCTCGACCCCGATCTGCACCCGGTCGGCGATCATGTAGCGCATACCGATGCCGAACCCGAGGGTGGGCAGCACCGGGGGGACGACCGAGCCGTCGCGGGTGCTGGGGTCCAGCTGCGGCGTGTCCGCCGTAGGCAGGCAGGGGCCACCCAGGCGGAACGCCTCGGACTCCGACGAGCCCACGAGGCAGGCCTCGTTGACCTCGGTCTGCACGAAGTCGCCGGTGACGATGTTGACGCCGATGCGCAGGCCGAACGTGAACTGGAACCGCTGCTGCGGGCCGACCGGGGCGATGCCCTCGTACCCGAAGTAGATGCCCAGCAGGCCCATGTCGTTGACGGTCCACTTGGCGTCTTCCGGCTTGTTGTTGCGGACCCACCAGCCGTCCGGCGCGCCGACGTAGGCGTAGTTCACGCCCAGCGACAGCTGGCTGGAGCGCTGCCGCCGGAAGAAGAACTCACCGCCCACGCTGTAGTTGCGGTAGTCGCCGCTCCAGTGGTTCGTGTTCTCGCTGAACAGCAGGCCCAGCAGGAACTGCGGGGTGCCGATGACGCCGGAGTGAATCGCGAAGCCGTACTCCATCCGCGGTGCGCGCGGGCCCCGGTCCGCGGACGCGTCCTCGTAGGCGCGTCGCCGCTCCTCGGCGGACAGGCGCAGGATCTCCATCAGCTCGGTGCGGGTGAGGGTGATGCCCGGAGCCCCGTCAGCGCCCGCGGGGGTCTGCTGGGCCTGCTCGCGGGCCTCCTCCTCGCGCGTCTGGGCGAGGGCGAGCTCGCGCCGCAGCTGCTCGAGCTCGCTCTCGAACCCGGCCTCCTGCGAGCGCTCCAGCTGGGTCTCGAGTTCCTGCCGCTCGAGGCAGCGGGTCGCGCGGCGCAGCCAGCGCTCGGTGCTGTCCACGAGGACCGGACGGGACTGCAGCTCCGGGTTCTCCAGCAGCTGCTGCAGCATGCCCTGGCCGCGCTCGCACTGCTGGACCTCGACGAGCAGCGTCCCGATCACCTGCTCGATGGTCAGCAGCGAGTCCATCCCGACGACGCGCTCGTCTTCGGTCAGCTCATCACCGCGGCCGAGCAGCGCGCGGAGGATGTCCCGGAGTTCGAGACCCGCACCGATCGTGTCGTAGTAGACCCGGTTGCCGGTCGTCGACAGCGGCTCCTGGTCCTCGCTCTGCCGCAGCAGGGTGTCGAACCGCTCGGACGCTTCGTCGTACGCCTCCCAGAGGTCATCCGTGCTCAGGGACGGCGCGTCCGGTCGACCGCGCAGGCTGTCGAACGGGCTGGTGGGCGCCGCTGCAGACTGCGTCTGCGCGGCTGCGTCGTCGGCGCCTTCGCCTTCGCCTTCGCCTGCGTCTGCGTCGTCACCTTCGGCTTCGCTGGCGCCCTCGACGACGTCCTGGCCGTCAGCCTCGGCAGCCTCGGCAGCGGTCTCCGGAGCCGGAGCTTCGCTCGTCGCTGCGGGCGCGGGGTCTGCCGGCTGAGCGTTGGCAGCCGGTACACCCACGAGCAGGAGCGCAGCCAGGACGGTCACTGTCACAGAGGGAGCGCTGTGGAGCCACATCTTCATGGTGAGTTCCGTGTCGAGTCGTCGAGCCGATTCGTCGCGCCGTTGCCGGCATGCAGGGCATGTTGCGGCGCCGCCGCCACACCCGTGCTACCGTGCCACTCTCGCCGCATGGGCCACCTAGCACAAGTGCGCTTTTTTGCGCCAGCCCGCGGTACGTTCACGGACGGTACCCGGGAACAGGACACGACCCTTCGGACCTCACCCGTACCTGCGTTCTCCGATTGCCGGACCTCACCCGTACCCGCGTTCTCCGGGGGCCGGACGCTCCCTCTACCCAGACGCTCCCTCTACCCGGACGCTCCCTGTACCCGGACGCTCCCTGTAGCCAGGCTCGCTCCGCGGGCACGGTCCAGCCCCAGCACCACTCGCCATCCGAGGCCCTCGATGTCATCACCGGCTCCACTGATCCAGCTCGAGCACGTCACGCGTCGGTGGCCGGCCGGTGGCTCCTCCTCCGGCCCTGCGCTCGACGACGTATCCCTGACGCTGCAGCACGGCGAGGTCGTCAGCGTGACCGGCCCGTCCGGCTCCGGGAAGACGTCGCTGCTCCGTGTCATGGGCGCGCTGGATCGTGGCTACGAGGGTGTGGTCCGGCTCGCCGGCCGCGACATCGCGACGCTGAGCGACGACGAGCTGTCCGTCTGGCGGGCGGAGCGCATCGGCTTCATCTTCCAGTCCTTCCAGCTCCTGCCGCACCTGACCGTGCTGCAGAACGTGCTGCTGCCGCTGGCGTTCGGGCCGCGGGTCAGCCGCGCCCCCGGCGAGGCGCGCGCCCGACTCGCCCTCGACCGCGTGGGGCTTGGCGCGCGCCTGCAGAGCGCCCCCGGGGAGCTGAGCGGCGGCCAGCAACAGCGCGTCGCCATCGCGCGCGCGCTCACCACCAGCCCGGCGCTCCTCCTCTGCGACGAGCCCACCGGGGCGCTCGATCGCCGCACCGGTGAGGAGGTCCTCGACCTGCTGCTCGAGCTGCAGCAGCAGCACGACCTGACCGTCGTGCTCGTCACCCACGACCCCGGCGTCGCGGCGCGCGCCCGACGCTCCATCGTGATGGAGGATGGTCGGATCGTGCACGACGGGGCGCCCACGCCTGCGGTCGAGCGATGGCCATCCGACGCCGCGCCGGGCGCCACGCCCGCCAGCGGTCCTGCCCTCGAAGCCGTGGAGGAGGGACGATGAGCCCGGCGCAGCTGCTGTTCGCCAACCTCCGCCGCCAGCCGGCGCACGTCGTGTTCGCGGCCTCCGGGATCGCGCTTGGCGTTGGCGCCCTGGTCTTCTTCGTCGCGCTGAGCGTCGGGGTGAAGGTCCATCTGCTTGATCGGGTTGTCCCGGCGCATCAGGTGGAGCTGGTGCCGCGTTCGGTCCAGGTCGGGCTCTTCGAGCGCCAGGGCGGGCTCTTTGGCGCGGCACCGCTGGACGACGCGCTTGTCGCGCGGCTGGCGGCCGTGCGTGGCGTCGAGCAGGTCTGGCCGCGGCAGCAGGTGTCGTTCCCCGCGCTGGCGGAGGGCGGCGAGGGCGTGATCGGCCAGACGATGTACACGGAGCTGCTGGCGGACGGGATCCCGCCGCACCTCGTCGCTGACCGACACGGCGCGTCTGCGGGCGTGAACGCGTTCGTCGACTGGGACGCGGAGCGCAGCTGCGCGGCTGACCCGGGATCGGCAGAGGGCGCCGTCGCGGCTGCGGGTGAGGCCGCGTGTGCGCCCTCCGAGCGCTGCGAGGGCGGCCGCTGCGTGGCGCGCGCCTGCGAGCCGGAGGACGAGATCTGGAGCGCGCCGACGCGCGCCGACGCGCAGCGTGTGGTGCGTGAGATCACGCAGCGGTTCGGCCGCGGCGTCCGGGCAGACGTGCGCGAGGTCCGCGGCCGGTGGCACGTCACCGTACGCGGCGCGGCGATCGAGGAGGTGCTCTTCCGGCTGCCGCTGGCGGAGCTCACCGGGGAGCCGCTCGACGATCGGCGCGCGGCGTGTCCGGAGCCGTCGTGGTGCGACGCGACGTCGCGTCGGTGCGCCATGCCGGTGCCGATGCTCGTGTCGCCGACGATGCTCGAGCTCTACAACGGGAACGTGCAGTCGATGATGTCCGGGATGGCCGGCAACCAGCGGCTGCCGCGGCTCAGCGAGGACGCGCTGATCGGCCTGCGCGTCGACGTGACGCTGGGGCAGGGGATCGTGGGCCGCGCGCGCGGTGTTGTCGACGCGGGCGTCGCGCCGGAGCGGGTGCAGCTGCGGCTGGTCGGCTTCTCCGACGCCGCGATGCCGATCGGCGCGACGGTGCCGATCGACTACGTGCGGCGATGGAACGCGCGCTACAACGCGGAGGCCGCCGGCGAGACCTACCACTCGCTGCTCGTCCAGGCGCGTGACGGCGCGGCGCTGCAGCGCGTGACGGCGCTCGCGGTCGACGACCTGGGCCTCGACGTGCACCCGCGGTACGTGCGCGCGCGGCAGGCGTCCGGGCTGCTGTCGCTCGTCGCCGGCGTGTTCGTGCTGCTGAGCCTGTTCATCATCGGTCTCGCCGCGCTCAACGTGCTGCACACCTTCCTGATGCAGGTCGCCGAGCGGCGCGGCGAGATCGGCGTGCTGCGCGCGCTGGGCGCTCGTCGCGGCACCGTCGCGGCGCTGATCGTGAACGAGAGCCTGGTGATCGCGGTGATCGGGTGGGCGGTGGGCGTCGCCGCAGCGCTGGGTCTGGGATGGATGACGACCGCCGCCTTCGCCCGCCTGACGCCCGACTTCCCGTTCAAGCCGGAGGCGCTGTTCGTCTACCCGTGGTGGCTGCTGGCGTGCAGCCTTGCGATCGCGCTGCTGTTCGCGGCGGTTGGCGCGCTGCTGCCTGCACGCCGAGCGGCGCGCCTGGACCCGGCGGAGGCGCTGCGGGACTGACGTGCCGCGGGACTGGCGCGCTGCGGGACTGGCGCGCTGCTGGACTGGCGCGCGGCGGTCAGTCGGCCGAAGGCGCGTTGCGCTCCGCCCAGCCGATCACGACGTCCGCGAGGTCACGGTCGTGGAAGCGGGACGCCTCGACGATCCCCGTGGGGCTGGTGACGTTGATCTCCGTGACGTAGCCGCCGATCACGTCGAGGCCCACGAAGTGCAGGCCCTCGGCGCGCAGCCGCGGGGCGACGACGTCGACGATCTCCCGGTCCCGGTCCGTGATCTCCGTCGCCGTCGCGATCCCCCCGGCGGCCATGTTGCCGCGGAAGTCGAGGCCCTGGGGCACGCGGAGGAGCGCGCCGATGATCTCGCCGTCGATCAGCAGCAGGCGCTTGTCGCCGAGCTTCGCGTCCGGGAGGTAGCGCTGGACCATGACGAACTCGGTGCGGTGGCGTGTGACGGCGTCGACGATCGAGTTGAAGTTCGTGTCGTCCGACCGCAGCACGAAGATCCCGGTGCCGCCCATCAGGTCGAGCGGCTTGATGACGGCGTGGCCGCCGACCTCCTCGCAGAAGGCGCGGATGTCGGACGGCGAGCGGCTGAGCAGGGTCGGCGGGATGACCGACGGGAACTGCAGCGTGAAGGCCTTCTCGTTCGCGTTGCGCAGGCCCTGCGGGCGGTTCATGACCAGCGTGCGTGACGGGTCGACCAGGTCGAGCAGGTACGTCACGTAGATGTACTGGGTATTGAACGGCGGGTCCTTGCGCATCCAGATGACGTTGAAGGCGTCGAGCCGCTCGGTGCGCTCGTCCGTGACGGCGAAGTGGTCGCCGACGACCGGGCGGGTCGTGACGCGCCGGACGTGCGCGGCGGCGTAGCCCTCACGGCCGGAGATGTCGTCGAGGGTGCAGATCCAGTTCTCGTGGCCCCGCGCCTGGGCGGCCATCATGAACGCGAAGGTGGTGTCCTTCTTGATGTGGAAGGACTCGATGGGGTCGATGACGTAGAGGTGTCGCATGATGAGGTCCGTAGGGCGGTGGGTCGTGTCGTTCGGGGGCGCGCCGTCGCGGACGGGCTGCGCGCGTCGGGTCCACGCGGCTCGGGGGAGCGTCAGATGCGGTCGTCGATGACGAGCACGTCGTCGCGCTCCGGGGAGTAGATGATCCGGGCGGCCGTCGGGCAGGTGCGCCCCGGGTTGGACGAGCTCAGGACGGGTCGGGGATCGCACCACAGGTGGAGCACGATGACGTGCTCGCCGGCCATGTCGTAGTTGGCGACGGGGCGGTCGCTACCCGGGACGTAGCGGGCCGGGAACAGCAGGAAGGACTGCACGCGCTTGACGTCGACGAACCGGTTCATGTGCTCCCAGAACCCGTCGAGCGGGATGTTGGGCGCGTTGGCGGCGGGTTGCAGGTAGGTTTCGCCGAGCTGCCGGAGGCTGAACTCGATGTCGCGGGTGCTGCGCTGCAGCGCCGTCGCGGGGCGCTCGGCCGAGCGCGACGCCATGTGGCGGCCACCGCGGACGTAGTAGCTGACGGCGTCGAGGCGATGTCCGGAGTCCGCGAGGTCGATCTGGTGGGTGACGCGCAGCGCCCGCCCGTTCCAGGGGAGGAAGGGCAGGCTCACGTCCGGTTCGACGTTGCTGACCTCGCGGACGGTGCTGCTGCCGATCGACGTGTTGATCTGGCTGTTGAGCCGCGGTCTGGTCACGTAGCCGGTGACGAGGCCGGTCAGCAGCAGCGTCAGGAACAGGGCCCGCAGGCTGCGGTCCCAGCGCCGGCCGTCCGGTGTGGCTGTCAGTTCGCTCGAGCTCATGGCGCGGTCCAGGACCGGGAGGAGAACGGTGCGACAGCATGGCGCTGGAACGCCAAACTGCAAGCCCGGAGGTGGCGGTCGTGGTTCGGCGCCTGCGTGCGACGCGGTGGCCACGGCCGGCGGTGGGATCGATCGGCGTCACCGGTGCTGCGGGCGCGTGGCCGCGCAGGTGTCAGGTCCCGTCCGGGTTGCCGGCGGGGCGCTGCCGCGCCCCTGTCTCTCGGGCCGTCTCCGTGCTCGTCTGGTGCGCGCTCCGTGGGGTTGGGTCGTCGTCGGTCGCCAGCGCCTGCCAGGCGTCGTCCGCGCTGGTGATGCGGTAGCTCGGTCGCCCCAGCCGCTCGCCGGTCGCGCGCTCGATGGCCTCGAGGCGCGCCCAGCGATCGCGGTCGATCCAGCGGGCGCAGCGGTTGTCGAGGAGCGCGGTGATGTCCGGGAGCTCTGCGGCAGGTGGCGTGGCGACACGACGTGCGGCCACGTCGGCGAGCAGGGCGGTGATCGTCTGCTCGGCGTCGGGGCGGTTCGTGCCGATCACGCCCGTGGGGCCACGCCTCGCCCAGCCGGTGACGTAGACGCCCGGGAGGACCCGCCCGTCCTGTGTCGTGACGCGTCCGTCCTGTTCGGGGATCGTGGCGGAGCGCGGGTCGAACGGCAGGTCGGGCAGCGGCGTGCCACGGTAGCCGATGGCGCGGATGACGGCGCCCACCTCGAGCCGGTGGTGCTGGCCGGTGCGCCGCGCGGCGACGTTGCCGTTGTCGTCGCGGTAGAGCTCGTTGCGGGCGAGGACCAGCGCCCCGCACCGGGTGCCGGCCGGGTCCGGGTCGATCGCGACGGGGTCCGCGCAGAAGACGAAGCGGAGCGTGCGGCGGCCGGGTGCGGGGGCGTCCGCGACGTAGCTCCGCAGCAGCTCGACGACACGCTCGTTGCTGCGGTCGCCGAGTCGGCCCTCGACGGCGTCCGGGTCGCTGGTGAAGGCGTCAGCGGGGACGAACGGCGCGGCGTCTGCCATCCGTGACAGCTCGCGGACCTCCGGTGGCGTGAAGCGGGTGTGGCACGGGCCGCGGCGCGCGATGATGCAGACCTCGCGCACGGCGGAGCCGGCCAGGCGCTCGAGGGCCAGGGGCGCGATATCGGTGGCGTGGAGCTCGTCAGGTGTGCGCAGCAGGATCCGCGCGACGTCGAGGGCGACGTTGCCGGCGCCGATGACCGCGACGCGTTCGTGGTCGAGCCGCGGCTGGAGCTCGCGGTGGTCCGGGTGGCCGTTGTACCAGCCGACGAACGCGGTGGCCGAGACGCTGCCCGCGAGGTCCTCGCCGGGGATGTCGAGGCGGCGATCGGACTCGGCGCCGGTGGCGAAGATCACGCCGTGGTAGTGGGCGCGGAGCTCGTCGAGGGTGACGTCTGCGCCGTAGCGGATACCGGCGAAGAGGCGCAGGCGGTCGTGCGCGAGTGTGCGGGCGAAGGTCGTGACGAGGCGGCGGATGTTGGGGTGGTCGGGCGCGACGCCGTACCGCAGCAGGCCGTACGGGGCGAAGAGCCGGTCGAAGACGTCGACGCGGGTGTGTGGGTCCCGCAGCAGGCTCTCTGCGGCGAAGAGCCCGGCAGGGCCGGCGCCGATGATGGCGACCCGGAGCTCATCCTGGGAGCAGCTCATCCGAACCTCCGGTGGAGCGAGGAGAACCGTGTACGGGTCCACGCTCCACGGTTCGGGCCGTGGGGGCAAGGCTGGCGTGAGGCGATGCCCCCGCAGGTTTCAGTCCGCCGGGGTGGCGAGCGTGACCTCGAAGTCGCCGCGGAGCAGGTCGTCGCTCCAGCGCAGCCGGGCCCAGGCTTCCTCGAAGACCTGGATGGCGGTGCGCATGCCGTCGGGCAGCTGGCCGCCCAGGAGCTGGCCGATGGAGCCGTTCGCGATCCGCTTGAGGTCGAGGAAGATCCCGGAGTCGTCGGTCGCGCCGATCAGCTCGACGGCGGCGGCGGCGTTGATGTCGGGGATCGCGGGGGCCTCGCCGGTGGTGAGGCCCGCGAGGAGCTCGTCGCGCTGGCGTTCGGGGACGAGGATGAGGAACTGCTCGTGGAGCACGAAGGTGCCCAGCCGCTCGTTGGCTCCGCGGAGCCGGAACAGGTCGAGGGGCGGCGCGGGCTCGTGGACGATCGTGCCGGGGGAGGCGGCGGCGAGGGCGACGAGGGCGCGGAGCACGGTGTCGCGGTCGCGGATGGCGACGGCGCCGGCGAGGCCGAAGCCTTCGCCGAGGGCGCCGGGGCTGACGTTGCCGCTGCGGGAGATCCCCATCAGGGTGATCATGCGCGCGCGGGTGGCCATGACGAAGGCGTCGTGGCCCATCGCGGGGATGAGCTCGTTCTCGAGGCTCATGCCCACGAGCTCGTCGAGGGAGGCGCGGGTCGAGGCGACGGCGCCGTCGTTGTCGTCGAAGGCGTCGACGGTCTGGCGCAGCAGGGCGACGATCTGGGTGGCGTTGATCTGGATGCGCGCGAAGGCGTAGGCGTCGTTGTGGAGCAGCGCGCGGAAGTCCGGTGCGGTGGTGTCGGGCTCGCGGGTGAGCACGCGGGCGATGGCGTCCTGGCGGCCGGGCAGCGGGACGCCGACGAGCTCGCCGCGCAGGCGGTCGGTGTGCAGCGTGAAGCCGAACACGAGCGTGCCCACGTCCGAGGCGAAGGCGTTGATCATCGGGCGGAAGGCGGGGACGAGCATGCCGAGCAGCTCGGTCCCCTGGCCGACGACGAGGAGCGGCTTGTCCTCGAGCTGGGCGAGGGCGCGCTGGCTGGGCTCGTGGGCGCGGAGGGTGGGCTGCGCGGTGGTGGTGAGCGCTTCGACGACCGGTTCCCAGCGTGTGTCCTCGTCGCCGCGCGCGAGGTGGGCCCAGCCGTCACGGAAGGCTGCGACGTAGCGGGGCGGTTGGCCCTCTGCGGCGGCGAACTCGAGCACGGTGGCGCCGTTGTGGTCGCGCTGGGTGACGGGAGCGCGGAGGTTGAACGGCTGGCCCTGCAGGACCTGGACGAGGTGGTCGCGGAAGCGCGCCTCGTTGCCCATGCCCAGGATGATGATCGGGTGGCCGGCGACGATCGCGACGGCGCCGCCGGCTTCGGGCGAGACGCCGATCTCGGCGAGGCGCTCCGGGCGGCGGGGGTCGATGCCGAGGGTGTTGCGGAGGTCTGCCTCGACGGTGCGCAGGTCGCCGAGGTAGCGCTGCAGGCGGTCGCGGAGCGGGCCGTAGCTGTGGAGGGCGGTCTGCCAGTCGCGGATGAGCAGCGCGGCGCTGACGTCAGCCGGGAGCTGGTCCTGCAGAGCGGCGAACGGGTCCGCCATGGCGGCGGCCTGCTGCTGCTCCTCCTCCGCCTGGCGCTTCTTGCGGCAGGCCGGCAGGGCGGCTGTCAGCAGACAGAGCGTGGCGATGAGCAGGGCGCGGGAGGGCGTCGTCTTCATGAGTCACACCGGCGGGAGAGTGCCTGGAACCGTGCCGCGATCTTGCACAATCGCCACGCCGGGGCAACCGGGCCGCTCGGGCGCCGCGCGGCGCGCCTGGCGCGGTCAGAACAGGTCGATCGTGTACTCCACGCGGCTGACGCGGGCGGCGAGCCGGGCCGCAAGGTGCTGCAGCTCCAGGTTGCCGGGCGAGGCAGCGAAGCAGACGCGTCGGCAGTTGGCGTGCTCCTCGGCCAGGGCGCGGGCGACGCCCAGGGCGACGCCCCGTCGGCGGTGGCCGCGCCGGATGTACAGCTGCAGCACGCGCACCTCCGGTCCGTCGCGCTCGACCGCGACGTAGCCGGCCAGCTCGTGGTCGACGCGCACCATCCGCAGCTGCACGTCAGGGCGTTCGAGCCAGGCCCGGACGCGCCGCTCGGTGACGGTGTCCGTGCCGATCGACGGCTCGTGCACCGCGAGCGCGCGGCTCATCGCGAGGATGTCGTAGACGTCCCGCTCGTCGCTGGGTACCAGCGCCACGTGGTCACACGGCGCGTTGAGCACCGAGCGGAGCACGCGGCGGGTCTCGACGTCCTCCGACGTGACGTGCAGCGTCCCGCCCGCCCCGTTGCTGCGGCGCGGCGTCCAGCGCTCGACCAGGCGCACGCGCTGCTCGCCCGGAAGCTCGACCTCGGCGTGCCACTCCCCGGCGTGCAGCGCGCCGTCGTTGCCGATGTGGTGGTAGCTCCCGTGGTACGAGCCGTCGCTGTGCTGCCGGGCGATCAGCTGGCCGTGGTGGACGGCGGGGCCTCCGTAGCTGCCCCACAGCGTGCGGTCGTGCTCGTGCAGCCGGATCGAGCGGTGCCCGACGTCCTCCTGATCGTCGGACGCGACGACGGTGAGGACGCGCCCGTCGAGCGGGCTGAGCGGGGGGTGGGAGCCGGTGATCGTCATGGTGCACCTCCGTGGTCGGTGCCCCGATCCGGCGCTCCGACGGCCGCAGGGACAGCGGCGCGTCGCGTCGTGCGCCCCGCTCGGGGAGCGTGCGGGGGGCGCGACCCGCGGGGGATCCCGGGGGGCTGCGTGCGATGTTGCGTGTGGAACAACTGTAGCGATGGCACCGGGGGATTCAAGGGGCCGTCGCTGCGCTTCGCCGAGGTGCCGCCAGGGCGGCTCTACTGCGTTCCCTGGAGCGTTCCCTGGAGCGTCAGCGTGACGGCGTGGCTCGCGACGACCTGGCCGTTCGCGAGCCAGTCCACCCGGTGTTGCCCGGCGTGGTAGCGTCGCGTCGTGATCGGGCGGAAGCTGTGCGCTCGGCGGACGGTCCGCTCCTCACCCGGGGCGAGGTCGATCGTCGCGCCCTTGAACACCTTGCGCCCGGCGTCGCCGCGGGCGCGCACGAAGTGGATCGCGTAGTCGAGCACGACGCGCATCGGGTTGTTGCCCGGGTTGGCGACGGTGACGCTCAGCTCGATCGGTTCGCCGACGCGCACCGTGGCCGGCCCGATCGCGCTCCGCGTCACGTCCGGCGCCCGGTCGTCTGCGCCCACCAGCCGGAGCGCGGTCGGGTCGCCGGCCTTCACGAGCGTGCGGAGCGCGTGCCGGACGAGCCGCTGGCGGTCGTCGGACGCGCCGCGCAGCCAGCGCTCGCTGATGCCGAGCACCAGCGCCGGGTGGTCCCGGCTCAGGTCGTTGAGGTGGTTCGCCACGGAGCGCCGGACGAACTCCGAGGGGTCGTCGCGCAGGCGCTCCAGCAGCGGCAGCGCCGGGCTCGGGTCGATGATCAGCGGCGTGAGCCGCTGGCCCCAGGGCAGGCGCGTCCGGGTGCCCTCGGACACCAGCCGCCGCACCCGCTCGTCCGGGTCCTCGACCCACTCGTGCAGCCGCGCGAACGTGCGCTCCGGGTGGGTCAGCAGCACGGGGCGGATCGCGAACTCGGCGGTGAAGCGGCAGGTGATCGCCGGCAACCGCGCGAGGACGGCGTCCGGGTGCGCCGGCCCGAGGCGCTCGGCGATGATCGCGACAGGCCACAGGTCGAAGCCGCGCAGCGGCGCGCCCCTGCCCGCGGGTGCCGCCGTCATCGACGGCGCGCCGGGCTCCAGAGGCGTCGCCTCGAGCAGCCCGTCGATCAGCGCCAGCCGGTCGGGGGGCGCGGGCCACGGACCGCAGAGGGCGTCGGCGATCAGCTCGGCGCGGGCCTTCATCGCGAGCGGCGCGAGGCGGTCCGCGAGGCCTCGCAGCTGCTCGTAGCCGCACGCGGCGGGCAGGGCGCGCTCGGCGAGGGCGGTGACGCGCTCGAGGTAGTCCGCGCTGTAGATGTCCTTGAGTGGGGTCGCCATGGTCACGCTCCGTCGCGGGTGGCGTCGAGGTCCTGGGGTCGTGGTTCCCCATGTGTATCTGAACATGTGTTCATGTTCAAGGTGGGTTGCGCGGCTCGCTCGAGGGCACTAAACGGATGTGCGGTAGTCTTCCGGCTGTCGGGTGTACTCCTGGTGGTCGTTCGCGTCCGGCGTGTCCGGTCCGGTTGTCGTCATCAGGGAGGGCGGCATGTTGCAGCGGTTGTCGATTCGGAACTTTGCGTTGATCGACGCGGTGGATCTGGAGCTGGGCTCGGGCCTTCTGGTGGTGACGGGTGAGACGGGCGCGGGCAAGTCGATCGTGTTCGACGCGATCTCGCTGCTGCTGGGGGGGCGTGCGTCGACGGAGGTGATCCGTCGCGATGCGGACGAGGCGTCGGTGCTGGGCGTGTTCGGGTTGGGTGCGTCGGCGTCCGCGCTGGTGCTTGCGCGTCTCGAGGAGGCGGGCGTGCCGGTGGACGACGGTCAGCTGATCGTGCGGCGGGTGGTCTCGCGGAGCGGTCGGAACCGCTCGTACATGAACGACGTGGTGGTGACGGCGGGGCTGTTGTCCGAGGTGGTGGGTTCGCTGGTGGACATCCTTGGTCAGCACCAGCACCTGGCGTTGACGCGCCCTGACGAGCAGCGTGGTCTGCTTGATCGCCGGGCGGCGCATGGCGCGCTGCTGGAGTCGATGGACGTCGCGTGGCGCGTGCTGCGCGAGGTGGCGGCGCGGCGTCGGGAGCTGGAGTCGGCCCGCGCGGGTCGCCTGGAGCGCCTGGAGTTCCTGCGGTTCCAGCGCGACGAGCTGCGCGGGCTGTCGTTGCGGGCCGGCGAGTTCGTGGAGCTGGAGTCGTCGCTGGGTCGGGTGCGCAACGCGGAGCGGCTCCGCCAGGCGGTCGGCGAGGCGGTGTCGTTGCTGCTGGAGTCGGACGGCGCGGCGGTGGAGCGTCTGGCGGAGGCGACGGCGCAGGTGACGCGGGCGCAGTCGTGGGATCCGTCGCTGGAGCCGCTGCGGGTCCGGCTGGAGGAGCTGGAGGCGCTGACGGCGGATGTGGCGCAGGAGCTGCGCGGCGCGCTGGTGGACGTGCCGGACGACCTGGATCTGGACGCGCTCGAGGGTCGTCACGAGCTGCTGCGGTCGACGTTCCGGCGGTACGGGGTTGACGAGTCGGGGTTGCTGGATCGGTTGGCGGAGATCGAGGAGGAGATCGACCGTCTGGAGCACTACGCGGAGCGGCTGGAGGGTCTGGACGAGGAGGAGCAGCGTGCCCGGGCGGCGGCAGAGGAGGCGGCGGACCGGCTGGATGCGTCGCGCCGTCAGGCGGGGGATGAGCTGTTCGCGGCGGCGGCGGTGCGGCTGGCCGGTCTGGGGATGCCGGGCGCGCAGCTGGCGCTGGCGCCGGCTGGTGGGCGCGGGCGAGCGCTGTCGCGGCATGGCTGGGAGGACATCGAGCTGCTGTTCTCGGCGAACACGGGCGAGGAGCCGCGGCCGCTGGGCAAGGTGGCGTCCGGTGGCGAGCTGTCGCGCCTGATGCTGGCGCTCAAGACGTGCGTGATCGAGCGCGACCCGGTGCCGACGTACCTGTTCGACGAGGTCGACACCGGGATCGGTGGGCAGGCGGCGGTCGCGGTGGCGGGGATGCTCCGCGAGCTCGGGGAGCGCCGTCAGGTGTTCTGCATCACGCACCTGCCGCAGATCGCGAGCCGGGCACACGAGCAGTATTTCGTGAGCAAGCAGGTGGAGTCGGGGAGGACGACGTCGGTGATCCGGCGCCTGTCGGCGGACGAGCGTGCGCTGGAGGTTGCCCGGATGCTGGGCGGCGAGCAGGCGGGGGCGGCGACGCTGGCGCACGCCCGTGAGCTGCTGGGCGGCGCTGTCACGGACGGCGCTGTCACGGACGGCACCGCTGCGGGTGGTGGCGCTGCGGCGGGAGCCTGATCAGGCCACCTGGTGGCGGCCGGAGCACCGCGGCGGGGACCTGTCGGGCTGATCGGGCTTGACGGGCGCGTCGTGGGCGTCGAGATCGGCGGCGGCTCGACGCCGCTCGGGTGTCGGGCCTCCACGGTGGGTGAGCGCAGGGTCGAGGATGTACTTTCCGTCCGTACGAGAGGATCTGCTGGGTCGTCGGCGTCGCCGCCGGCTCTGGTGGGTCCGTCTGTGGGCGGTGGTGCTGGTCGCGGCCGGGCTGATCGTCTGGAGCTGGTGGCAGGTCCGGCAGCGTGATCAGGCCGAGCTGCTGCGGGCGGAGGACACCGCGGCGCTGCAGTCCCTCGAGGCGCCGCGCATCCGTCTGCCGATCGGGCTGGACGAGTTCCTCGAGGAGCCGACGGTGGCGGCGCAGACGCCGGTCGCGGGGCGCTACCCGAGCCACGTGCAGGGGGAGGTCCGGCAGGGGCAGACGCTGTTCGCGGCGCTGACGGAGCGCGGGGTGCCGTCCCACACGATCCAGCCGGTGGTCAACGCGGTGGGACAGCTCTTCGACTTCCGCACCGCGCGGGTCGGCGATCGGTTCGAGGCGGCGCTGGACGACGAGGGCACGATCACCCGGTTTCGCTACCAGACGTCCCCCGAGTCGGTCTACGAGGCGCGCCTCGTGGGTCCGGGCGAGTACGACGCGATCCTGACCGAGATCCCGCTGGAGTCGGAGCTGCTCTCGATGGCGACCACCATCGACGGGTCGCTCTACCGGACGATCACGATGAACGGGGAGCAGAGCGAGCTCGCCCGGCGGATCACGCAGATCTTCCAGTGGGACATCGACTTCAGCCGGGACGTCAGACCGGGCGACGCGTTCCGGATGATCTACGAGAAGCTCTACCTTGACGGGACGTTCCTGCGGTACGGCCGCATCCTGGCCATCGAGTACCGCGGTCATCGTGTGCGCCAGACGGCGTTCTGGTTCGACGAGCCCGGTCTCGAGGGCTACTACACGTGGGACGGGGAGCCGCTGCGGCGGATGTTCCTGAAGGCGCCGTGCCAGTACCGCCGGATCAGCAGCGGCTTCAACCTGCAGCGGGTGCACCCGGTGCTGGGGGTCGTGCGGCCTCACTATGGGGTCGACTACGTGGCAGACACCGGGACCCCGGTCGTCGCGGTGGCCGACGGGGTGGTGGACTTTGCCGCCTTTCGCGGCGCCGCGGGCAACCTTGTGACGCTGGAGCACGAGCACGGCTACCGGACTGCCTACGCGCACCTGCACGGGTTCGCGCGCGGCATCGAGCGGGGCGCCCGGGTCCGGCAGGGGCAGGTCATCGGGTATGTGGGCAACACGGGCCGGTCGACGGGGGCGCACCTGCACTTCGGGATGAAGCTGAACAATCGGCACATCGATCCGCTGGCGCACGCGAACCGGCGGATGCCTGGCCTGCAGGGTCGCGATCTGCACGAGTACCAGCGGGTCCGTGACCGTCTGCGGTACGACCTGGACGAGCTGATCATCCCGGAGATCGAGCTGGACGAGTCGCCGCTGGACGACGTGCCGGTGGGTGGGCACGACGAGGGGTCGGAGGTGTATGACTTCTGACGACCCGCGCGCCTCGACCGAACACGACGGGTCCGGGCGCCACCGGTCCGGGCGCCGTGTGTCTGCGGTGCTGGTGGCGTCGTGGCTCCTCGGGCTGCACGTGACCGTGGTGGCGTCGTTGTTCATGGGCGAGGCGACGCGGACGCTGGAGCGCTCGCTGCAGGCGTGGTCCGACGTCGAGGTGTCCGAGGGGAGCACGAGCTTCGGGCGCGCGGTGGTGACGAACGTGCACAGCGGGCGCATCCTTTCGTCGGACGAGCTGGTGGTGCAGGCGCGGGACGAGGCGGGCGCGCCGGTCCCGGTCGTGACGTCGAGTGGGCCGTCGGGTGTGCACTTCGAGGTGCCGGTCGCCGGGTCGGCGGTGGAGGTGACGGTCGAGGCCGGCGAGGACCAGGGTCTGGCGCTGCAGGCGTCGTGGTGGATCCGCCCGTCGCCGCGCGCTCACGGGCTGCCGTCGTCGTCGTCGAGCGGCAGAGGCGGTGTGGGGGCGTCATCGGGGCCGCGGGTGGTCGTCGGGTCGCCGGCGGACGGCTGCGCGCGTCGCCTGGAGGTGACGCCGGACTCGGGTGTCGCGGCGCGGATGATGACGAACCGGCTGCTGCTGCGGCTGACGGAGGCTTCGGGCGAGCCTGTCGTGGGGGTTCCGGTGCGGGTGTCTCGCCCGGCGCTGGCCGGCGCGGCGCCGGTTGACACGGAGACGGGCGCGGGTGGGCTTGCGCGGGTCGATCTGATGCTCGAGGGGGACGACACGTTCACGGTCCGGTTCCCGTGCCCGGAGGCTCCGGTCGAGCGGGCGGTGACGGTCTACACGTCGGGTGATGGCGTGCGGGTGCGGCTGCCGCGGCTGGTGGTGCGGTCGGGCGAGGTGCTGGTGCCGGAGCTGGAGGTGCTGCGTCGCACGGGGTCGTTGTGGGTCGAGGTGGTCTGCGACGGCGACTGGGTGTTGCAGCAGGAGGTGGTGTCGCGTCCGGGTGTGCAGTCGGTGCGGGCCGGGCGGGTGGACGTGGCGGTAGCGCCGGACGAGGTGCGGCTGTGCGCGGTTCAGGTGCACGCGTGGGTCGGCTCGTCGGATCCGCCGCGCAGCGCGCAGCGGTTCGTGGTGGCGGGCGAGGCGTTGACGGACGCCGAGGCGCTGGAGGCGCTCGGCTCGTGGGCGTGGACTCGCGACGGGGCGCCGGCGAGGTCACCGCTGGGGTCGTCGGGCGAGGACGAGGTGTCGTCCGAGGCGTTGGTTCGCTGGGTGCTGGCGGCGCTGCCGCAGCCGTTCGTGGTGATGCGTCAGGTGGCGCACACGGCGTCGTCGGATCGGGCGCGGCTGGAGGAGCGGCGTGGTCGCCGGCTGGCGCGGCTGGGTGGTCTGCTGGTGCTGGACGTGCTGTTGCTGCTGGTGGGGCTTGTGGTCGCGGTGGCGCGCGCGCGTCGGTTGCAGCGGGCTCGGCTCGAGGCGGCGCTGGCTGACGACGACGATGACGACGGGGGCGATGGGGCGCTGGAGGCCGGGCTGCGCGCGTCGGCGCCGCCGGCGCTGGTGTGGGTGGGTGTGGTGATGATCGTCGGCTTCCTGGTGTCGCTGGGGGGCTTGCTGCTGCTGCTGGCGCGGGGCTGAGGGGGCGGGGCGCCGGTGCTCGTTCAGGTCGGTCAGCGCTGGCAGATGCGGCAGCAGCTTGCGGTCAGCAGGCGCCTTTGTTAGCCTGCAGCCGGAGGCGCACCCGCGTGCGTGAAGGAACCAATGGGGATGTGCATGACAGGTCACCGACGCATTCTGGTAACGCTCGCTGCCGTAACGGCGGTGGTGGGCTGCAACCGCCATCCGCTCACGCCGCTGGATGAGGTCGTGGACGCCGTCCGTGTCGAGCAGGTAACCCAGCTGGGTACCAACAAGATCGACGTCCTCTTCGTGATCGCGAACTCGACCTCGATGGACGAGGAGCAGATCGTGCTCCAGGACGCGCTGCCGGACTTCGTCGCAGGTCTGATCGAGATCGGCGCGGACTTCCAGCTGGGCGTGATCACGCCGGACATGTACTCCCCGACGGAGCAGGGGCGCCTGCGCCGGCTGCCGGGCAACTCGATCGAGCCTGGCGTGCGCGCTGTGGTCGCTGGCGTCGAGCAGCTCGACGGGGACGACAACCCGCTGCCGTGCGACGATGACGCGACGTGTGTCGCGGAGTTCGGCGCCGGCTCGTGGTGCGAGCCGTTCGACACGGACGTCGATCCCGATGACGGCACCTGCTTCCGCCGGGAGCAGGTCCCGTGCACGATCGCCGCAGACTGCGGCAGCAGCGGTGACCCCGCCCGCCCGTACAGCTGCCAGGACAACTTCTGCTGGCAGGAGCTGCTGTTCTGCCAGGACAGCCCGGGCCGCCTCGACTACTGCGAGGCCCGCTCCATCGTCGCCTCCGAGGCGTACGTCGACGCCAGCGGCGAGCTGTCGGAGGAGGCCGCAGGCCGCCTCGTCGACGACTTCCTCTGCATCACCGCACCGGGCACCTGCTCGCTCGGCGAGATCTTCGAGCGTGAGCGCGCCTTCGACGCCACCGTCGCCGCCCTCGATCCCAACAACCCGCTCAACGCCGGGTTCATCCGTGACGACGCGCTCCTGCTCGTCGTCTTCATGAGCGACGACGACGACTGCTCCGTGGGCGTCGGCGAGGACGGGCGCGACAACGGCTTCGCCTGCTGGGGCGAGAACGCGGATCCGCTCTACGGCATCGACCAGTTCTACACCTTCCTGACCCGCACCGTGAAGAGCGCCGACAACCAGGTCCTCGCGGCAGCGATCGTGGGCCCCGCGCCCCTCAACTTCGTCTACAACGGCCCGCAGGTCGCCTGCTCCGCCTCCGGTGACGAGGGCCTGCTGCGCGGTGTCGCCTACCCCGGCGACCGCTACTCCCGACTCGTCCGCCGGTTCGGTACCCGCGGCGTCGTCGGCAGCATCTGCGACACCAACTTCGACCCCCTCCTGCGCAGCGTCACCCGCTCCATCCAGCGGAACGTCGGCCTGAACTGCATCTCCGACGTCCCCAAGACCTGCAACTCGGACCGCGACTGCGCCGACGGCCTCACCTGCGTCCAGGCAGCGCCTCCCTTCGCGGCCGTCTCCTTCTTCGATGAGGACGGCAACGAACTCAACCGCACCTGCACCGTCGACGCCGATTGCTTCGACGAGGAAGGCACCGAGGACCGCATCTGCGACAACGCCCGCTGCCTCGAACCCAACCTGCCCGCAGGGACCGCCCCCCGCTTCTTCTGTGAGGACTTCAACCTCACCATCCGCGTCCGCCCCAACGAGACCGTCGACTACGTCGACCTGACGCCGCCCGGCGCCGTCAACGCCGACCGTCTCGACCCGAACCGTGACTTCGAGGTCGACTACTACGCCTTCGAACAGTGCGGCTCCACCGGCGCCGGCTTCCGCTTCGTCACGTCGCAGCCGCCGGAAGCGCAGGTCCAGGTCATCTACCCGATCAGCGTCAGCGCACAGTCGCGCGACTGATACACCGCACGCGGCGCGACATGGCGCTGCGTGGCGAGTGACCGACCCGACGAGAAGGCCCCGCGTCCACACGGACGCGGGGCCTTCGTGTTTGCTGACGCGGGGACTCAGGGTACCGGGCCAGGCCCTGGCGAAAATCCTTCGCCGGATTCTTGCGGCGCACCTCGAACTGCGGCACATGTCCTACATGTAGGCAAATGAAGGTGCCTGTGCGCGTTCGGCCGCGCGACGCCTCACGACACCTCGACGACGACCTCTACCACCCACAGCAGGGAGCCCCCCATGTCCGCCAAGCAGAAGCTCACCGTGTACATCCCCGAGCACATCTTCAACGAGCTCAAGCTCGAGGCCGAGCGTCAGGATCGGTCGGTGTCCTGGATGATCGAGCACTGCTGGCAGCTGTCCCGCCGCCAGATCCAGGCGTACCCGAGCGTGAAGCAGCTGGTGGAGCAGAGCGTCGCCGGCCAGTAGGGAGCCCGGCCCGTTGCGCCCATCGCCCGCTGCACCCACCGCCCGCTGCACCCACCGTCCGTCGCGCACGCCGCGGTCCAGGCGGAGCGTCCCGCGGCCCGGGCGCAGCGCCCAGCGGCGGCCTGGCCGGTCAGTCGCCGCCCGTGGCTCCGACCCGGTTGCTGAGCATCGACGCACGGGCGTCCGCGCTCGAACGCCACGGGTGGTTCGGGAACTGTTGCGCGAACGTCCGGTACGCTTCCAGCGCCTCGCGGTCCCGGCCGCTGCTGCGTAGCGCCTCCGCGAGGTGGTAGGTCGCCACCACCTCGTCTGCGCGCGCCAGCTGGCGTGAGGCGAGGGCGAGGTTGAAGTAGCGGGTGGCGGCGGTGTGATCGTCCAGCTGGAACAGCGCCTCGCCCAGCTGGTAGTGCAGCGTCGGCGTGTAGGGCGCGAACTCCCGGTAGGAGAGCGAGCGCTGGAAGGCGTCGCGGGCCTCCTGCCAGCGGCTGTTCGAGGCAGCGCGCATGCCTTCGGCGTACGCCTCGTTCGCGAGCTCCTGGCGAATCCGGTCGACCTCGCGGCGGAACAGCTCGATCGACGCGCGGTCGATCAGGCGCCCCTGGATCTGGGGAAACCGCTCGACGACCTCGATGCGGTTGCCGGTCTCGAGCAGCTCATAGAAGGTCCAGGCCTGTCGTTCAGCGTCGCGACGCCGCTCGAGCTCGGTCTCGAGCTCGGCGACCCGCTCCTCGAGGTAGCGCTCCTGCGCGGCGATGACGTCACGGTCCGCGACGGAGCGTTTGGTGGTCGCGCGGAAGAACAGGAAGATGCCCAGGAACGACAGGACGGCGAACAGGACGTAGGCGACGGCCGAGTTGACGAAGGCCCTTCGCTGGAAGTCTTCCTGCTGGCGAGCGACCGCCTTGACCTCACCGGCGAGGTTCCGGACGGTGTTGTCCGTCTTGATGGTGAGGTTTCGCGTCTCGATGAGCTCGCTGTTGAGTTCCTTGAGCAGTTCGTCGATGCGGTCCATGTCGGGCGCCTCCTCGTAGCGTCGGGCGGCGCGCAGCTTGGCCGTTTTGCGGTGTGTGTGCAACCGTGGGGATCGGCCGGCTTGCGTCGGCCCGCGGCGACGAGCGGTCGTCGGGGCGCTGCTGGTGGGAGCGGCAGCCACGCCTCGGTGTCGCGCCGGTGCCAGCCGGGAGTCGGTGCCAGGCGGGAGTCAGTGCCCGGTGGGGGGCGGTGCCTGGGCCGGGTGGTTCGGGCAGGGCGCGGCGTCGGGCCGGGGTCGCGCGATCAGCGAGCGCTGGCCTGTTCGCTGACCGGGATCACGACGCGGTACTGCCCGTTCGCGTCCGTGGTGCCGGTTCCCAGCAGCCTGCTGGTGTCGTCGAACTCGGCGTAGATCTCGACAGCGACGCCGGCGACGCTGTTGCCGTTCGCATCGGCGACGCGTCCGGCGATCACGGTAGCGGGGTCGAGCTGGAGGTCGACGGTCTCGTCCGGGGCCAGGCGCAGCGTCCGCGTGGTGGGCGCGAGCGAGGTGAACGGACCCGAGTCCACGCGCACCGTCCAGCTGCCCTCGAACGCGGGCAGTCGGGCGACGCCGTCCGGGCCGGTAGCGCTGACGTAGCGGAGCAGGCTGGTCGGGATGTCGTACCAGCCGATCGGGTGGTCGCGGAACGTCTCCGGCTGGATGGCGACGGTGAGCCCCGGAACGACTTCACCGGTGCGCAGCGTGAGGGGTCGCACGCCGGCGACGCCGATATCCTCGAGGGTCACGACGAGGCCGTCGCGGAGGTCATCGGTCGTGACGAAGAGCGGCTCGGACAGCCGCAGCTGGTCACCGACCTCGATGGCGGTGATCCGGTAGTCGACGCCGGGGACGAGCGTGGCGACGAACCGCCCGTCCCGTCCGGCGATCGCCCGTTGCTCGATGATCGCGCGCTCGACGGGGATGCCGATCTCGGGGGTCAGCGCCTCCGGGATGCGCGCGCTGATGAGCACCCGCGCGCCGGGCACAGGGTTGCCGAGCGTGTCGACTGCGCTGCCCACGTGGAAGCGCGGCTGGGGCCACTGGCCGATCACGAGGTCGCCGCCGCCGGGGACCTCTGCGACGGCGGGGCTGTCGGAGACGAGCGGCTCCGGCCAGGCGGCGATGAAGGTGACGGAGGGGACGGAGCCGACGACGCTGCCGCTGGTCGCGGTCAGGCCAGGCCGGACCTGGAAGCGGTAGGGGCCGGTGTCCGGGTCGACGTAGACGGCGAAGCGCCCCTCGGCGTCGGTGTCGGAACGCGTGGAGGTGGTGCTGCCGTCGACGCTGGTGGCGATGATCGACGCCCGGGTGACGGGGATCGTCTCCCCGTCGAGGTTCAGCTGCACGACGCGCCCCTGCCAGCGGGTGTAGTGGTCCGTGCCGGGCAGGTTGATGCGCAGCGGCGTGTCGTTGCGCAGCTCGTCGAACAGGAGCGTGGTCTCGGGGACGTCGTCGCGTTGCGGGGTGATCGTGATGTCGTAGACCTTTCCGGGGAGGTTGGCGGTGAAGTTGCCCTCGTCGTCGGTCTGGGCGCTCTGGCGGAACCTGCGGCCGGGGATCCCGTTGCGCGCGGCGAAGAAGACGGTGCTGCGCTCGCCGGGGGCGGTGAGCCCCTCGCCTCGGCGCACGGTGCCCTGGACGCTGACCGGGGGGTCGAGCTGCCAGGTGCGGGCGGTGCGCCCTGTGGTCCACGGGACATCCCGGACCCAGTTGTCCGTCAGGTCGGTGCGTGTCCCCGGCGGCTGGAAGTAGAACGACAGCTGCAGCTCCTGGTCACGCGCGCCGTCGACGCACAGCTCGAACTGGCAGGTCTGCCTGCTGAAGCACTGGGCGTCGTTGCTGCAGGTCAGAGCCCACGTGCTGCCTCCGGAGGTCTCCTCACCGCACCCGGCGAGGGCCGCGACGGCCAGCAGGAGCGCCAGCACCCCGAGCGCGAGCGGCAGCTGGCGCGGCCCCTGGGGCGTGCGTCGCGCCACGGCGGTCGTGGGGGGCAGCGAGCGTTGGCGCATGAGTGGTCGTTGGGCGGGGAGGGGATCAGATGGGGCACTGGCCGGAGAACGTGACCGGCCAGACCCAGCGCACGGTGTACTCCTCGATCGACGGGTCCGTGCGCTGGTTCTCGGGGATGCGATCGTAGACGATCAGCTGGATGGTTCCAGAGGTCGCCAGCCCGGCGGCGATCTCGCCGAAGCCGCAGGGGTCGAAGGTCAGGATCTGCGACTCGTAGCGGCTGAACAGCGGCTGGTCCTGGTTGGCCGACAGCACGGTCTCGAACCGGGGGAGGTTGGCCGGCGGGACGCTGATCGTCGAGAAGTCGCCGATCTGGATCACGAACGCGTGGGTGAGGCGGTCGTTGATGTTGATGTCGTAGATGGCGTTGGCCTGGAACGAGCGCGCGCGCTCCTCGTCCGCGAGGTTGAAGGCGACGACCGGCTCCTGCTCCGGGTTGGGACGCACGCCCGTGGGCTCGATGAACGGTGGCAGATCGAGCTGGATGACGGGGTTGACGTCCGGTCCGAACACGCACCCGACCACCGCCAGGCACAGCGCGGTCGTCGCCATGGCGCGCACGGCTCGTGCGCTGCCCACGCGTTCGGGCGTGTCGCCGTGGTGTGCGACGTGTCGCCCCTGCCGTGCTGTCTGCGAGTGCGGCACGAGATCCTGGAGGAGTGGAGTGCGGCTGCGGTGGTTCTAGCGCAGTGGACCGCCGCCGTCACCGTCGTCGCCACGCCGCGACGCGTCTGCGTCCGCGTCCCGCTCGAGGTAGCGGTAGAGCGTGCGCTCGTCGATCTCCAGCTCGCGGGCCGCGCGCGCGCGGTTGCCGCCGTGGAGCGCGAGGGCTTCGAGCACGTAGCGCCGCTGCCACTGCTCCCGGGCCCGCTGCAGCGGGGCGATGGTGCGAAGCGGCTCGTCATCGAGGTCGAGATCGGCCGGCGTCAGCGCGCGGTGCTCCGCGAGCACGACCGCCTTCTTGATGTGGTTCTCCAGCTGCCGGATGTTCCCCGGCCACGCGGCACGCCGCAGCGCCGTGATCGCCTCCGGAGACAACGAGCGCGGCGGCGTCTGCAGCTCGCGCACGAACCGATCCAGCAGGTAGCGGGCGATCAGGACGATGTCCTCGCCACGCTCCCGCAGCGGTGGCAGCAGCAGCCTGACGACGTTGAGCCGGTAGTAGAGGTCCTCCCGGAACGAGCCCTCGCGCACCAGCTGCTCCAGGTCGCGGTTCGTCGCGGCGACGATCCGGATGTTCACCGGCTCGGCGCGGTGGTCGCCGACTCGCGTCACGACCCGCTCCTGCAGCGCGCGCAGGATGCGCACCTGCAGGTGAAGCGGCATCTCGCCGATCTCGTCGAGGAACAGCGTCCCCCCGTCCGCCGCCTGGAAGCGCCCGATACGCGTCGCCGTTGCGCCCGTGAAGGCACCCTTGACGTGACCGAACAGCTCGCTCTCGAGCAGCTGCTCCGGGATCGCCCCGCAGTTGATCGTCACGAACGGCCCGGCAGACCGCGGCGAGCGCTCGTGCAGCTCTCGCGCGATCAGCTCCTTGCCGGTGCCGGTCTCCCCCTCGATCAGCACCGACACGTCCGTCGGGGCGACCTTCTCGATGCTGCGGTAGATGACCTGCATCGGCTCGCACGAGCCGATGATCGCGCCGAACCGCAGCCCCTCGATGCGATCGCGGAGCCGCGCGTTGTCCAGCCGCAGCTCGTCCATCGCCAGGGCCGAGCGCACGATCAGCGACGCCTGCGCGGCGAACAGCTCGAGCGCCTCGAGGTGCGCCTGCGTGAACAGGTTCACCACGTTGTCGTTGCCCACGTAGATGAGCCCGAGCAGCTCGCCGCGGTGCAGCAGCGGCGCACACATCACGCTGCACAGCCGCAGGTTGACCACCGAGCGGCTCGCGCTGAACACGTCGTCGTGCAGCGCGTCGGACACGATCAGCGGACGGCGCGACGCCACCACCGTGTTGATGATGCTGTCCGAGTACCGCGTCACCGCCTCGTCCACGTTGGTGCGCTCGAGGTTGCGCGCGACGCGGACCGTCAGCTCCTCGCTGTGGCGCAGGATCAGGAACCCGCGATCGGCGTTCGTCAGCTCGATGATCGCGTCCATCATCCGCTCCAGCAGCGGCTCGACGTCCTGCTCCTCGAGCATCAGCCGCGAGAACTCGAGCAGCCGCTCGTACGAGAGCACCCGCTCCTCCTGCTGGGCCGGCTCCTCCGCCTCGGGCTCGTCGAACAGCTGGAACCGCAGGACGAACGGCCCGATCTCCAGCTCGTCCCCGTGCTCGAGCTGTGTGCGTCGGACCTTCTGCCGGTTGACCCGCGTCACCCCACCCGGGGCCAGCGCCTGCAGCGTGAACGTGCGGCCGTCGAACTGGATCAGCGCGTGCGTCTGCTCGACCGCAGGATCGGACAGCGTGAGATCGTTGTCCGGCGACGAGCCCACGCTCGTGATGCGCTTGTGCAGCTCGAAGCTGCGCGCTGCGCCGTTGGATAGGTCTCGATAGCTCAGGCTAGGCATGATCCCCGACTGCTTTGTCCGGATGGCCACCGCGCTGCGGGTGCAGCGCTCAGCGTGGCATGAACGGGTCGTCGTCCCGCACCGGAACCAGCCCCGGGTGGCGCGGCGTCAACTCAAGGATGGGGTACAGGCGAACATTCCACTGCGCCCGGCTGTCCCGGTCCTGCGGCGCCTCGCTGGTCGCGTCACGCAACCCCTCGGGGGGCGCGTCCAGCGTGCGGTACTGCACGTCTGCGCCGCGGCGGTGGATCAGCGCCCCGTGCACCATGTTCGCAGCCATCACCGCGAGGAACGCCGCGCCCGTCGCGATGTGTGCCCGCTTCCGCGTGCGCGCCCGGTCCGGGTCCGGGTACCCGAAGGGCACGTTCGGGTCGTCCGACGGCAGACGGTCCGCGTAGTTGGCCCAGAACAGCGTCGCGCTCGTCGTCAGCAGCGTCACCTGCGTGAACGCGTACGCGATCCCCCACTCGCTCTCGCCGTTGGCGAACATGCCGTACCCGAACGGCAGCATCGACACCCAGATGCTCGTCTCCCGGACCCGGCTCTCGATGTAGACCGTCCCGCCGGTCGCGTCCTCACCCGGTGTCGCCAGCGAGTCCCGGTGCTCCGCGCGCACGTCCCGGAAGAACCGGATGACCTGCGGAGGGAACACGAACGGATCCAGCTCGTGCGACGGCACGCGCCGCAGCAGCAGCAGGAACGCCTGCTCCGCGAGGTCGAGGTCTGCCTCGAACCACGCCGCGACGCCCAGCCACGTCAGCCCGTCGATCACCTGCGTGCTGCGCGCCCCCACCGGCGGCGCGGGCAACAGCCACCGCCCCAGCACCGCGATCGTCCGCGCGTAGTCGCCGAACGCGAACGCGTTCTCGGCGAACTCGAGCGCCTCGTCGTAGTCCTCGAAGGCCAGGTCACCATCGGCCTGCGCGCCGCCCTGAGCCCCTGCGCCGCCCTGAGCCCGGGCGACGCCCCAGGTCCCCGGCACGCCCGGCACGCCGGCCCCACTCGCGAGCAGCGCGGCCACACCCAGGCAGGCGACGAACCGCGGGACCGCGAGCTTGGCGGCCACGGCCCTGGTCCGGCCTGCGAGGGGGGCCCCGCCGATGGCCCCGCGCTCCACGTCGCTGGTCGCCACGTCGCTGGTCGCCACGTCGCTGGTCGCCACGTCGCTGGTCGCCACGTCGCTGATCACCGCGCTGTGGGTTGCCACGTCGCTGGTCGGCGCGTCGCTGGTCGCCGCATGCTGGCAGGCGGCGATCGCTCGCCTATGGCGCGTGCTGCTGCTCACGTGCTGTCCCCGGGGGGCCGGAACGTCTGTCGCCGTCACCCGGCACACCCTGCGGGTGGCCGGGACCTGAACCATGGAGCTAGTGTACCCGGCCACGCGACACAAGCCGTGTGGCGCAGGGGCTCAGAACTGCACCGGTTCTCGTCGCGTCTCGCCGCTCGTCAGGGTGATGCGGCGGTCGACCGGCTCGCCGAAGTCCCCGTCGGGGATCACGCGCAGGGTGCCGTCGGCGGTGCTGCGCAGCCCCTCGATCGGGATATCGATCGGGCGGCCGGTCCGGCCGACGCGCCGGCCGTTGAACAGCACGACGCCAGGGCGGTTCGACTCGACGACGAGGGTGGCGGGGCGCCACGGCACGCGGTAGCGGAACACCGCGCCGGCCTCCGCCACGTCGATGGTCTCGCGCACCTCCATGCCGGTCTGCGGGTTGCGGACCAGCACCTCGTGACGGCCCAGCGGGACCACGGCGGTGCAGCGCCCGCCGACGGAGCAGCGGCGCTCGCCGTTGATCAGCAGCTCTGCGGCTGGCGGCTGGATGTGGAAGACGACGTCGACGCGCCGTGGCGCCGGCGGTGTGGTGTCCGGCTCGTCCGGTCTGCCGGCGGCCACCTCCGGCGGTGGCGACTCGCCGCCGGTCCGTGGTGGCCGCGCGCGCCCGGCGGCGGCGGC
>ERZ869909.447-NODE-447-length-49472-cov-4.424962_pt1 | contig 49472 bp, 40 predicted proteins | sample MGYA00520892_ERZ869909 | MGnify/ENA primary metagenome ERZ869909 (study PRJEB32215, sample SAMEA104723947) | bioreactor metagenome | biome: bioreactor; feature: anaerobic bioreactor; material: water | place: China | collected 2015-03-12 ... | reverse complement strand
CCCAGTTCCGGGCGGGACACCCAGCGGATCTCCACGAGTTCCCCGTCTGTCCGGCCGACCGGGTGTTCGTCCCGTGTCACGGCCGTGAACCCGACCATGAGTGAACCGCTGGGGGCCCACGGCTGGCTGCCCCAGTAGGTGACGCCGGAGACCCGGCGGCCGGTCTCCTCCCGGAACTCGCGGATGAAGGCCTCCTCCAGGTTCTCCCCCGCGTCGACGTAGCCGGCGATGAGCGAGAAGTACTGCCCCCTCTTCGCGTTGCGCGCCAGGAGGATGCGCTCCTCGCCGGCCAGCTCCACCAGGCCGATCACTGCCGGGTCCACCCGCGGGAAGATACGCCGGCCCTGGCCGCCCACGGCCACGACCCCGTCCGCGGCGAACGTCACCGGGGTACCGTCGACGGGGTCGAAACTGACCTGGCCGCGGTTGCGCAGCAGAGCGACCGCACGGGAGACCTCCCGGTCGCGGCCGAAGTGGCGCGGGTCTTCCAGGCGGCCGCCGGCTGCCTCAGCCAGCGCCGCCGCCGCCTCCGCGGACACACCCAGCGCGATGAGGTCCGGGCTGACGGCGACGGTGTGGAGCGGCCCGGGGTGCGGGGGCGCCGGAAAGTAGAGCGGTTCGCCGGCCGCGGAGACGGGGACCTCGCCGGCGGGGCCGATGGCCAGAAAACGCGTCACGGACGCTTCACGTCCTCCCCGGTGACGCGGCGGATGTACAGCAGACGGTCGCCGGGTTCAACTGTCTCGGCCTCGGGGCTGTCAATGCGGTAGAGCTCGCCGGAGCGCACGAGGCCGAGCACGATGTCGGCGAGGTGCCGGGGGTTGGCGCCCACTTCGTTCTCGGCGATGGCGCGCTCCGCGACCGAGAAACCCTCGTCGGGGCTGAGGAGGTCCTCCATCATCTCCACGACGGTGGGCGTGACCGTGGCCAGGCCCAGCAGACGACCCGCCGTCTCCGATGAGATGACCACAGAGTCGGCGCCGGACTGCTCCAGCAGGTGCTGATTCTCCGATTCGCGCACGCTGGCCACAATCATCGCCGAGGGCGCGAGCTCGCGCACCGACAGGGTGACCAGGACGGCCGTGTCGTCGGAGCTCGGGGCCACCACCACCGACCTCGCGCGGGTCGCACCGGCGATCTTGAGCACGTCCGCTTTCGTGCCGGAGCCGTAGACCGTGACCAGGCCCTGGTTCTCCGCCCGGGCGAGCACCGACTTGTCCGTGTCGACCACGACGATCTGGGTGGGCGGCAATCCGTCGGCGAGCAGCGCCGAGACGGCGGAACGCCCCTTGGTGCCGTAGCCGATGACGATGGTGTGGTTACGCACGGTCTTCCTCCAACGTTGGATCTGCAGTGACTTCCGGGAGTTCTCGGTCAGGACCGACAGGGTGGTGCCGACCAGGAGGATCAGGAACGCGACCCGGATCGGGGTGACGACGATGATGTTGATGAGCCGCGCCGACTGCGTCACCGGAGAGATGTCGCCGTACCCGGTGGTGGACAGGGACACCGCCGAATAGTAGAAGGCGTCGATGAACGTCAGCCGTTCGCCGTAGCCGTCCTTGTCGAAGTACGCGATGAGGGCCACGCCGAGCAGCAGGAGGAACGCGTAGAGCATCCGCCGACCGATCAGGGCCCACGGGCTCGCCGCGATGGACCCCGGGATGTTGATGATGCCGAGCAGCGCATGGTCCGGCAGCTCGGTCAGCTCCGTGTCCCCGCGGAACTGTTCCCGGATGCGGTTGCGCATGCGCGTGAGGAGCTCGTCCCAGCCGTGCTGGCGGATGATCTCGTCGAAGCTCTCCGCGTAGGACTCCTGGAGCGAGACATCGTCCGTGACGACGTCGAACACGGTCCAGGTCCCGCCGCTGTTCTGCATCCGCACCTCGACAGTGTGCACCCTGTCCCGGATCCGCACGTTCGCCTCGACGGTCACGCGGCCGCGGCGCTCGCGTTCGCCCAGGAAGGTCACGGAGTACGAGCCGGGATCGATCCGATCGTTGCCCAGTCGCCGGGAGTAGCTCGTCTCGATGAGCTCCTGCAGCAGGTTGACGAACTCGGTCCGCTGGGCAGGCGTGCGGGCCTCCCAGTGTGGTCCGAGCGTGCGCTGGGCGAGGGTCGGGAAGTCGATGAACCCGCGCACCGCCGTACGCAGCCCGTTGACACGCTCGATGCGGTTGGGGCTCGCGTTGACGATCCGGATCACGTTGTCGCTGGTCTGGCGCACGAAGTCGGTCGCCGACTGGCCCTGGGCGGAAGCCAGCGACGCCGGCAGGACGAGGAGCGCGGCGACGAGGGCGAGAACGGAGACAAGGGGCAGCGTGGTACGCATGGTGTTCCTCACGGGAGGTTCGCGGGTCGGTTCGTGGCCGTGCAGACGACCGCCGAGGCGGTGGTATTCACGAGCGGCCCAGCCGGTCAGGGTGAGCCAGTCGCCCGGGGGCTCAGGCTGGTGTCGTCCCAGCCCGGCAGGCTTGTCAGCTCGGACCACCCGATCTGCACGGCGAGGTTCGCCACGCGGAGACGGAACCGCAGCAGCGCCTCGTAGTACTCCCCGGTCTTCTGGTAGTACGCGCGGAGCGGCTCGACGAGGTCGTCGAACGTGGCGAAGCCCTGGTCGAACTGGAAGGCGCGCTGTGTGAGCCACGCCTCCGCGGCCCGCCGGGCGTCTGCGAGCGCGCGCAGCTGGTTCAGCTGCTGGCGGGTCTCCATCCAGGCCTCCCGCACGTCCAGCGAGACGACGCGCTCAGCGCCGTCACGCTGCAGTCGCACGGTCTCGAGGCGCTGCTCCGCGAGCAGCACCCGGGCGCGGTGTCGCCCGGGTTGCAGGTCCCAGCGCAGGCCCACCAGCACCTCGCCCGACAGGTCATTGAAGCGGTTGGGCGTGTCGCTGACGCCGATAGACCCAGGCAGCGTCGGCGTGTAGACCACCGCCCCGCGCGCGGCGAAGAAGCCATCCGGAGCGAGGGCCCTGCGCTGCAGCCTGACGGCCACCTGGGCGGCGCGCTCTGCGGCGTCGAGGCGCTGCATGTCGATGCGACCCTGCTCGGCATACTCGACGACCTCACGGACTCCGGGGATGTCCACAGCAGGGACGTGCTCGTCAAAGGGCTCGAGGAGAACATCCTCCGGCACGCCGAGGAACAGCGCGAGCGCGGCGCCGGCCAGAAAGCCGGCTTGCTCGAGCTCGCCGCGCATCCCGACGATGTCGGCGCGGTAGATGGTGAGCTGCCGCAGCGACGTGCGCGCGGTGAAGTCGCCGTCATCGAGACGGTCGAGCAGCGTCTCCTCTGCCTGGTTGAGGCGGTCCCACGCCTCATCGAGCACCGGGCGCACCCGCCGGTACCACTGCAGCCCCATGTAGGCGCGGAGGACCTCGTACCGCGTCTCGATACGTGCCGCCTGTTCCTGCAGCTCCGCCGCCTCGATGCCGATCTCGGCGAGCTGCGTCGCGAGCCGCAGCTTGCCGAACGTCGTGAGCGGCACCGTGACGCGAGCTTCCCCGCCAAAGGTCACGCCGCCCAGGAAGTTGTCGATCTGGGCGTCGACGCTGCCGTCCTCGCGCTCCACACGGCGGCCGGCAGGTCCGGGACCTGCCGCGAGCGTGACCCTGATGTCCGGCGCGCGCTCCATGCGAACCGCGAACCGCTGGAGGATGGCCTCCTCGGTCTGGGAGCGGGCGATGGCGTTGAGCGGCGAGACGCGCTCGGCGAGCATCAGCGCCTGCTCGAGCGTGAGCACGTCCGGGTCGCTCGCGCCCGGCTCGGTGTGTCCAGCGCTGCGCCCACGCTGTGCCTGCGCTGTCGTCGCGATGAGCAGCAGCGCGAGCGCAGTGACCATCACGAGGCCAACGCCACGCCGTCGCCGATGTCCGCCCAGCCCCACCGCACGCGCCACCGCCACGGCGTCCGCGTCCGGTGTGTGTGTCAGGCGGTGGGGCAGCGGTTGCGCTTCGCGCAGGTTGGGCATGGGGACCACGGGTGAGCAAAAACGAACGGGGCCCGCGTGCCGTGCAGCGGGCCCCGGATTCCTATCAGCACGGCGCAGCGGGTCAACCGCTACGGTGCGTCAGGTCAGTTGTCGTCGCTGCTGAAGTGGTCAGCGAACACGTCACCGAGCGTCGCGGTGGCGCTGTCGTCGCTGTACTCACGCAGCGTGCCACGCTCGGCGCGTTGCTGGTAGCTGCGGATCGACAGCGCGATCTTCTGCTCCTTCGGGTCGACGGAGATGACCTCGACCTTCACCTGGTCGCCGATCTTCACCACGTCTTCCGGGTTCTCGATGCGCTCGTTGGCCATCTCGGAGATGTGGATGAGGCCTTCGATGCCTTCCTCGATCTCCGCGAACGCGCCGAACGGCTCGATCTTGGTGATGCGCGCGATGGTCACGTGACCGGGCGGCATCCGGTTGGGCAGGGTCTCCCACGGGTTCTCGGTCAGGTCCTTGATGGACAGCGAGAAGCGCTCGTTCTCGACGTCGATGTGGGTGACCACGGCCTCGACTTCGTCGCCCTTCTTGTAGATCTCGCTGGGGTGCTTGATCTTCTGGGTCCAGGACATGTCGGAGATGTGCACGAGGCCGTCGATGCCGTCCTCGATGCCGATGAAGATCCCGAAGTCGGTGATGTTCCGGATCTTGCCGACGATGCGGGTGCCCCGCTCGTAGCGCTCGGCGATGAGGTGCCACGGGTTGGGCTCAAGCTGCTTGATGCCCAGGGAGATCTTCTTGCCGTCCTCGTCGATCTTGAGGACCACGCAGTTGACGATGTCGCCCTTCTGCACGACCTTCGACGGGTGCTTGACGCGCTGGGTCCAGGACATCTCGGAGATGTGGATGAGGCCTTCGATGCCCTCTTCCAGCTCGACGAACGCACCGTAGTCGATGAGCGACACGACGCGGCCCATGACGTGGCAGTTCGCCGGGTAGCGCTGCTCGGCGCCGGCCCACGGGTCGGGCAGCAGCTGCTTGATGCCCAGCGAGACGCGCTCGGTGTCCGAGTTGAACTTGAGGACCTTGACGGTGACCTCGTCGCCCAGGCGGAGGACTTCCTCCGGGTGGGAGACACGGCCCCAGCTCATGTCGGTGATGTGCAGCAGGCCGTCGATGCCGCCGAGGTCAACGAACGCACCGTACTCGGTGATGTTCTTGACGACGCCGCGCATGACCGCGCCTTCTTCCAGCTTCTCGAGGGTCTTCGCCTTGAGGAACTGGCGCTCGTGCTCGAGCAGCGCGCGGCGCGACAGGACGATGTTCCCGCGCTTCTTGTTGAACTTGATGATCTTGAAGTCGAACTCGAGACCGATGAACTTGTCGAGGTTGCGGGTCGGGCGCAGCTCGACCTGGCTGCCCGGCAGGAACGCCTTGACGCCGATGTCGACCTGGAGGCCGCCCTTCACGCGGCTGATGATGCGGCCGCGGACCGTCTCGTCAGCTTCGACGCGGGTCTCGATCTCTTCCCACATGCGCTGCTTGTCGGCTTCGCGCTTGGAGAGGATGCACTGACCGTCCTCGTTCTCGGGATCGACGACGAACACGTCGACGATGTCGCCGACCTTGATGTCGACGACGCCGTCCTCGTCCCGGAACTCCTCGATGGGGATCCGGCCCTCGGACTTGGCGCCCACGTCCACCAGGACCGCGTCGTCGCGTACGGCCAGCACGCGCCCACGAACCACTTCACCGGCTTCGCCAATGGACCGCTCCGACTCCTCTTCCGCGAGGAGTGCCGCGAACTCGTCCAGCAGCGCGTTGTCACCAGTGTTCTCGATAAAGATCTTGTCCATGACTTCCTCAATCGGCTGCAGCGCAGCCTGGCAGGACCACCGCGCGTCATGCCACCCATACGGGTCTGCTCGTTCCTGTAAAACCCACACTCGCGCCGAGCTTTACGACGAGGTGGACGTGTCCCGTGCCGCTCTGGCCAGCGGTGGTCGAGCGGACAACGGGCCCGTGCCTCTAGCGCGCTCACCCCGACAGGTCAAGGTGAACACGCCGATCTGCTCGTGTTCATGCGGTCCGGCGACCGTCACGGAGGGGCCGCGCTCGCGATCGGCGCCGGCTGGCATGACCCCACGACCACCGCCACACCGCCGAGCGTTACGAGCCTGCGGCGGCGCGAACCAGCCCGACCACCCGCGCGATCACCTCGTCGAGCGGGACACCGGTCGTGTCGATCACGGTTGCGTCGTCGGCGACGCGCAGCGGGGCGACGTCACGCTCGCTGTCCCGACGGTCCCGCTCCGCGATGTCCGCCTCGACAGCGTCCACATCGGCCGCGATTCCCAGCTGCGCCAGCTCGGCGACGCGGCGGCGTGCCCGCTCGCGCGCGCTCGCCGTCACGAACAGCTTGAGCTCGGCGTCCGGGAAGACGACCGTCCCGATGTCTCGCCCCTCGAGAACGCTGTCCCGCGCGCGACCCAGCGACCGCTGCAGCTCCAGCAGCGCGGCCCGCACCTCGGGCAGACTGCTCACCCGGCTCGCGCCGTCCGCCTGCTCCGCCTCACGCAGCAGGTCGGTGACGTCCTCGCCGTTCATGGTGACCCGGTTGCGCGCGCCATCGCTGGCGAACGACACGTCGAGCGACGCCGCCAACGGCCCAAGCCGCGCGCCGTCGTCCAGCGCGATCCCGGCGCGTCGCGCCGCCAGACCAACCGCGCGGTACAGCGCGCCGGTCTCGACCAGCTGGAACCCCAGCTCCCGCGCGACCGACCGGGCCAGCGAGCTCTTGCCCGCACCCGCCGGGCCGTCGATCGCGACGATCATGCCTCGTCCTCGTCGATCGCAGCACCAAACCGACGCATCGTCTCCGCGAAGTCCGGGTAGCTCACCGCGATCGCTGACGCGCCCGTCAGGCGACACTCCGACCGCGCGCCGAGCGCAGCGACCGCAGCCGCCATCCCGATGCGGTGGTCGAGGAACGCGTCGACCTCGAACCCGTCCCAGCCGGCGCCGCCCAGGCCCTCGAAGGCGAGCCCGTCAGGGCGCTCCTCGACCTGAACGCCCATGGCGCGCAGGATCGCGGCGGTCGTCGCGACGCGGTCGCTCTCCTTCACGCGCAGCTCCTCCGCGTCCCGCACCACGAACTCGCCGCGGCCCGCCGCGCCCAGCACGGCAAGCACCGGGATCTCATCGATCAGCAACGGGATCTCCGCGCCGCCAATCACCGTTCCGGAGAGCACGCCCGGCGCGACCGAGATGTCCGCGACCGGCTCACCCGTCGACAGCACGCGCCGGTTGGCGAGCGTCACGTTCGCCCCCATCCGGCGGAACACATCCAGAATCCCCGTGCGCGTCGGGTTGATGCCCACGTTTCGCACCTCGACCCCCTGCCCCACCAGCAGCCCCGCGACCAGCAGGAACGCCGCTGACGAGATGTCCCCGGGGACCTCGAACCGACCACCCCGCAGCGTCGAGCCCGGGTGCAACGTCGTGTGCGGCAGCTCGTCCGCCGAGGCCATCCCGACCGGGTCGAGGTAGTGCGCCGACGACTCGACGCGCGCGCCCATCGCCCGCAGCAGCCGCTCCGTGTGGTCACGGCTGGCCGCCGGCTCGATGATCTGGGTCACCGCAGAGCGGTACAGGCCGCTCAGCATGATGCACGACTTCACCTGCGCGGACGCAAGCTTCAGGACCGCACGGACCGGCCGCGCGTCGCGCTCGGTGTCCGCCGTCGCACGGACGTGCAGCGGCATCGTGCGCCGTGCCCCGGTCGTCTCGACCTCGTAGCCCAGCTCCTTGAGCGGATCCGCGACCCGCGCCATCGGCCGCCCGCTCAGGCTCTCGTCGCCGATCAGCGTCGACGGGATCCCCGCGCCAGCGAGCATCCCGACCATCAGCCGCGCCGTCGTGCCGGAGTTGCCGCAGTCGATCGGCTCCTGCGGCGCCACAAGCCCGCGGAGCCCTCGGCCGACCACACGGATCACGCCGCCCTCCTCCGACGCCTCGACGCCCAGCGAACGAATCGCCGACAGGGTCGAGCGGTTGTCCTCGCCGGTGCCACCACCGTGGATCTCGCTGGTCCCTTCAGCGATCGCCGAGAACAGCAGGCACCGGTGGGTGACCGACTTGTCGCCAGGCACCACCGCAGTGCCCGAGAAGGTGGCTGAAGGTTGAATCCGCATGACCATCCGTTCGCTCAGGGTGACAGGCCCGGCGCGCGGGAACGGCCCCGCGGCTACAGGCGCGACGGGCGACTAGCACGTCCCCGCGCGGGCGTCAGCCTCACAGCTGGCCCCGATCGCGAATCCACCACCGCCCAGGAACCCGCGCAGCGCACGCTCCAGCTCGTCGACCACGCCCGCGCGCTCGCCCCGCAGCGTCGCAGCGTCGAGCCACCGCACGCCCGGCTCCTTGCGGAACCAGACCATCTGCCGACGAGCGAACGCCCGCGTGTCCCGGGCGACCTGGTCGACGAGTTCCGCGACCGGCGCGCCGGACTCCAGCCACGCCACCGTCTGACGGTACCCGATCGCCGCCAGCGCCGGGGCATCCGGGGGGACCCCCGCCTCAAGCAGCCCACGAACCTCGTCGATCAGCCCGGCCTCCACCATCGCCACGACACGCTCGTCGATCAGCCTGTCCAGCGCAGCGCGCTCGAGCGTCAGCGCGAGCGCCGCGAACCGGTAGCGCCGCTCCCGGAACCCGTGCTCCTGCTGCTGCTCCGACAGCGGCCGACCGGTCAGCTCGAACACCTCCAGCGCACGCACGACCCGGACCCGGTCGTTGGGGTGAAGCCGCTCCGCGCTCGACGGATCCACGAGGGCGAGCGCAGCGTGGAGCGCCGCGGCACCGTCCCGGTCACCCACCGCCTCCCAGCGCGCGCGCACCGCGTCGTCGCGGCCCGGCGCCGCGCTCAGACCGTAGAGCAGCGCGCGCAGGTACAGCCCCGTACCGCCAACGACGATCGGTACACGGCCACGCGCCGTGATGTCCACGATCGCCGCGTCAGCGTCCTCGGCGAAACGGGCGGCGGAGTAGATCTCGCGAGGATCAAGCAAATCGATCAGGTGGTGTCGAACGCGCGCCTGCTCCTCGCTCGTCGGCTTCGCCGACCCGATATCCAGACCGCGGTACACCTGGACGCTGTCGCACGAAACCAGCTCACCACCCAGGCGCTCTGCCAGCTCCAGCGCCAACGAGCTCTTGCCTACCGCTGTCGGGCCGCCCACGACGATCAGGGACGGCCCGGCATCCACGTCCGCCGCGCCGTCGTCACCCCGGAGGACACGCCCATCAGCCGCTGCGCCGTTCACATCATACATGCTCATCGCCGTTCGAACCGCAGCTCGAGCTCGTCGAGGCTCATCTCGAAGTACACCGGCCGCCCGTGCGGGCAGTTCGCGCCAAAGTCGACCTCGTCGAGCTCCGCCAGCAGCCGGACGACCTCGTCGCGCTGCACCGAGTCCCCGGAGCGGATGCTGCCGTGGCACGCCATCCGGGACAGCACGGAGTCGAGGCCCTCCTCGAAGCGATCCGTCGTGCCGCGGGACGCCACGTCGTCGATGGCGTCGCGGATCATCGCCCGGACGTTCATCCGCGTCGCCCACGCGGGCACAGCCTTCAACGCGAAGTCGTTGCCGCCAAAAGGCTCGATCTCGAACCCGAGCCTCGCCAGCGCGTCGACCATGTCCGTGAGCGTCGCCGCACGCAGCGCGTCCAGGGTGATCATGTCCGGCACGAGCATCGCCTGGACGTCGACCTTGCGGGCGCGCCACGCCGCGCGGAGCCGCTCGAACGTGACGCGCTCATGCGCCGCGTGCTGGTCGATGACGACGAGGCCCTGGGGCCCGCTGAGCAGCAGGTAGAGGTTGTGAAGGGGGCCGATGTAATGAAGATCCCTGAAGAACCGTCGTTCCCCGAGCCCCTGCTGGCTCGGGGCCTCGGCGAGCGGCGTACCCGCGCCTGACGGCGGCGTCTGCACGCCCGGGGGCTCGAGGCCGCCGCGGTGGCTCGACGGCGCGTCACCGCGGTCGAGTCGGTACGTGCGTACGCCACCACCCCACACGGCGCCGGCGTCGTCGATGCGCGGGAGCGAACGGTGGAGCTCTCCTGGCGACGCGTTGTCACCGGCTCCCCAGCTCGCGACGTCGCTCTGGTGGCCGTCGGTCGGGGCAGCTGGCGGGCGGCGCGCGTCTGCCCCATCGGTCGCCCACGCTGATCCGCGGGACGCTCCCTCGAGCCACGGCGACTGCGCGAGCGCGTTCGCGACGCTGCGACGGGCGGCACGGAAGACCGCCTGCGGGTCGCGGAACCGGACCTCGGTCTTCGCGGGGTGCACGTTGACGTCGACGTGCGACGGGTCCAGCGTGAGGAACAGGTAGACGACCGGGTACCGGCCCCGGTCGACCAGCGTGCTGTAGGCCGTGCGGACCGCGCCGAGCAGCGTCCGGTCGCGGACGTGGCGGCCGTTGACGTGGATCGAGATCGCGTCCGCGGAGCGGCGGGTCAGGCTCGGCGCGCCGACGAAGCCCCAGGCCGTCACGCCGTCCTGCTCTGCCAGCGGCGCGTAGTAGAGTTGATCCGAGTCGGGGAGCCCGACGATGGACCGGATGCGGCTCCACTCGTCGTCGACGACCGGGAAGTCCAGCAGGCGCCTCGGGCCGTGGGTCACGAGGAACGCGACGTCGGGTCGCGCGGCGGCGAGGTTCGTGACGGCCTCGAGCGTGTTGCGCAGCTCCGTGCCGGTCGTCTTGAGGAACTTCAGGCGTGCCGGGGTGTTGAAGAACAGGTCGCGCACGGTGACGACGGTGCCCGGCGCCGCGCTCCACGGCTCGACGAGGCGGAGCGTTCCGCCCTCGACAACCACCCGCGTGCCCCCGAGCTGCCCGTGCAGGCTGGTGACCAGCTCGAACCGACTCACGGACGCGATGGACGGCAGCGCCTCGCCACGAAAGCCGTAGCTCCGGATGGCGAACAGGTCCTCCCTAGCGGCGATCTTGGACGTCGCGTGGCGCCGGATGGCGAGCTCCGCGTCAGCCGCGGACATGCCGCGACCGTTGTCCGAGACGCGAATCAGCGTCGCGCCGCCGTCCTCGAGCTCGACCTCGACCCGGGTCGCGCCCGCGTCGAGCGCGTTCTCGACCAGCTCACGGACGGCGCTCGCCGGACGCTCCACCACCTCGCCAGCGGCGATCTGGTTCGCGAGCTCCTCAGGGAGCAGACGGACACGACGGAGGTCGAGCGGCGAGGGGGCGTCAGGGGTAGCCATTCCGGTGAATCCGGGGGAACGGGGAGCGTGTCGGGTCAGCGTGAGGTAGCGATGCGGGTTGGGCGAGCGTTGCAGGCGAGCCGGTAGCCGGTCTCAGGGGCAGTGTTCGGCGGTCCGAGGTGAGTTCATGGGGGCGGCGTGGAGCAGCGTGAGCAGGTGGCGAGCGTGGCGCCTCAGGCTCGTGACGATCTCCGGGTCGCGGTACACGGTGTCGAGCCAGTCCTCGAGGCCTGGCGCCGCGGTGTTGAACGTAGCGTCGAGGTACTTCTCCGCAAGCTGCTCTGCGCGCACGATCTGCAGCGGGAAGTCGGGCCGGATATCCGAGGCCGAGCGCGGGCGCCAGACGACGCGCGAGCACCACGGGTCGTCCGCCTGGTCGCGGACGAAGGCCTGCATCAGCGGTCGCATGTCTTCCACCGTCGAGAGACGCTTCATGGCCTCCGCCGCGGCGCACAGCTGCTCCGCGTCGAGGCCGCGCGCCGGTGCGTCCGTGATGAGACGCATCACGCGGCCGTGCTCGCAGTAGGCGCCGGAGACGGACGCAGCCCAGAGGGCCACGGGCCAGGACGCGGCGGGGATGCGGTCCGCCTCGATGGCGTCGAGCACCTCTGCGCTGAGCGACGGACGGCGTGCGTAGCCGATCCCCACGAGCAGACAATCCAGCTCCGCGGGGCTGAGCTCGTCCGCAGCGGAGCGCGCCCGGAGCAGACCCGTGAGCTGCAGGCCGGCGTCGGATCGTACGTCGGACAGCTGCCCCAGCGCGACGTAGGCCTCACAGCGGACGGCCTGATCCGGGTCAGACACGAGCGCGACGAGGCGGTCGACAGCACGCACAACGCGCAGGCGCGCGGCGGCCCATGACGCCCAGGCGCGGACCTCCGGCTCGTCGCTGTCGAGGAGCTCGAGGATGCGAGCCCGCACTGCCGCGGCGTCCAGGCGTTGATCAGCGTCTGCGGCGACGACGCCGCGCAGGCCCGCGATCTGGGCCTCAGGCGCGGGCGCGCGCAGCTGCGTCCCGCGCAGCCCGACCTTCATGAAGTTCGTGGTGTAGCCGCTCCCCGCGATCGACAGCGCGACGAACGTGCCCGCCAGGCACAGGACCAGCAGCAGGTAGAACCCCGCCGTTCGGTCGTGGATGCGGTGCAGCGCGACGTCGCCGTCCGACAGGCTGCGGGGGGTGTGCGCGAGCAGGTGCTGGTCTCGCCACGTCGGACCGAAGAGGCCGACCGCGACCGCCAGAGCCAGCAGCCAGGCACCCGCGCACCAGATCGCGAGGTGCAGGACCAGGATGGTCACCGCGAGCGCAGGCGAGCTGCAGCGCTCATGGATGAACGGCCCCGCCCACAGGGCGACCGCGATCGGGACGGCAGCGCCCACCACCGCCGCGACCGCGGCGCGACCGCCGGTACGCACGAGGCGCGTGCCAAGGGTGATGTCGGAGACGCGTGGCAGGTCGAACATGACTCCTCCATGGGCGCGGCGAGGGTGCTCCAGGGGACGAACCCGGAGACGAACCCGGGGCCGGCGCCGCGCACGGGACCGGTGCCGCGTGAGCGCATTCGCAGGTGGCCCTGTCGCGTCAGCCGGGGTATCATGAGACGGCGTCCGTTGCACTCAGGGGGGCTCCTGCAACCAGCGGCCGGGCGTGTGCTGCGGCCGGGCTTGCGCGAACACCGCGTGGCGCGGCACGATAGGACCATGAAGGCGCGCGACGTGGTGTTGTCGCGCGACCTGCGAACGACTGGACGGAGTACTCATGAAGCCTTGGAAGCTGGCGTTCTGCCTGGCACTCGTTGCCCTCCTGCTGCCCGGTGGGGCGTCAGCCGAGACCCCTGAGCAGCTCTTCGACCACGCGGTGCGTCGTGCTCAGCGCGGGTCGCTGACCGCCGCGCTCGAGCAGTTTCGTGAGGTGCAGCGGCTGCGCCCCACCTGGTCCGACGTGCCGTTCAACATCGGCATGCTGGCGGAGCGCCTGGGCGACCCGACGACGTGCATGCTCGGCTACCAGCGCTACCTGCAGCTCGAGCCGGGCGGCGCAGACGCGGCGGAGGCCCGCAACGGTGTCGACCGCTGCGCGAGCCGCGCAGGCACCGTCGGCACCCTTCGCATCAGCAACGTGACGCCGTCGGACGCCCAGGTCATCGTCGCGGGCTTCCCCGTCAGCGGCAGCAACGTGGAGTTCCGGCTGCCCGCTGGAGCGCACCGCGTGACCGGCACCGCGCCGGACCACGAGCCGTTCGCCGAGCAGGTCCTCGTCGACGCGGCTCGCCCGGCGGTCGTGGTCGTTCGGCTTCAGGAGATCCCGTACTACGGCGCCATCCGCGTCATCGTCGATCGACCGGACGCAGAGGTCACCATCGACGGCCGCCCGTACACGCCGGACGGCGACGCCGGCCAGACGATGCGCACGGGCAGGTACCTCGTGGTCGTGCGCAAGCCGGGCCACCACATGTGGCAGCGCTACATCACGGTCGAACGCGACGACGTCGAGGACGTGCACGTCCGGCTGCTGACGGATGACTTCATCCTGCCCTGAGCCGTTCGATCCCGATCCATCGCGACCGAGAGCGACCCGCTCGGCGTGTCGTTCCATGCCCGCTCGGGAGGGCTCCTGAAACGGCCCGACGCCTCGTCCGGGCGTGCACCCGGCTCCCGCAGCCCGAGCGCTGGCAACGTCAGTGCTCGGTGAGCTCGTCGGTGACGTCCTCTGCCTCGTCCGGGTCGATGATGTCGATCGAGCCGGTCGCCGGGTCGATGGCGTAGTGACCGGACATCCAGCGCCCCAGGTCGACCAGCTTGCAGCGCTCCGTGCAGAACGGGAACCAGCGGTCCGGCGGGGTCGCAGCGACGGGGGCGCTGCAGGTCGGGCAGCGAACGGTACGAGTTGGCTCGGTCATTCGTGGCGTTGGCGGTAGTCGGGGCGGTGCTCGTGGCTCACGACGCGGCGGCGGGACCTGGCTCATGGAGCGTGGTCCCGCCGCCGCGACGAGAAGCCGCGGATCAGCTGGTGGCTTCCGGGGTGGCGTCAGCGTCGGCCTTCTTGCGTCGGGTCGTCGTCTTGCGCGGCTTGCGGGCAGGCGTGGCGCCGCCAGCTGCCTGACCGATCTCGATCGGCGCGACTCCGGCGAGCGGCTCGACCATCGCCAGCGGCGGGATCTCCGTGACGTGGCTCACGAAGACGAACTCGACGGCGTCCTTCACCTCCTGGGCGACCTCGATCATGTCCTTGCGGTTGCGCTCGGGCAGGATCACCCGGCGGATGCCGGCGCGCTGTGCGGCGAGGGTCTTCTCCTTGATACCCCCGACCGGGAGCACGTTGCCGCGCAGCGTGATCTCACCGGTCATCGCGACGTCGTGGCGCACGCGGTTGTCGGTGAACAGGCTCAGCAGCGTGGTGAAGATGGCGATCCCAGCAGAGGGTCCGTCCTTGGGTACGGCGCCGGCGGGGAAGTGGATGTGCACGTCGGTGTCCTTGAGGAAGTCGTCCTCCAGCCCGAAGCTCGACGCGCGCATCTTGAGGTAGGAGATAGCCGCGAGCGCGGACTCCTTCATCACGTCCCCGAGCTGGCCGGTGAGCTTGAGCTCGCCGCGGCCCTTCGACCGGGTCGCCTCGATGAAGAGGATGTCCCCGCCGACCGGCGTCCAGGCGAGGCCGGTCGAGATCCCGGGCTCGTTGACCCGCTCCGCGGTCTCGTGTTCGAACTTCTCCGGCCCGAGGTAGGTCGCGAGGTCCCGCGCGGTCACGGACACCGCCTTGCCCTCTGCGACTTCGCCGGTCGCGACCTTGACGGCCACCTTGCGGCAGATGTCGGCGATGCGGCGCTCGAGGGTGCGCACGCCGGCCTCACGCGTGTAGCTGTCGATGACGCCGGAGATGGCGTCGCTCGACACGCGGATGCGGTCTGCGGTCAGGCCGTTCTCCTCCGTCTGGCGAGGCAGGAGGTAGCGCTTGACGATTTCCGCTTTCTCGCTGGCGGTGTAGCCGGGAATCTCGATGATCTCCATCCGGTCCCGGAGCGGCGGCGAGATGGTGTCGAGCTGGTTCGCGTTGGCGATGAACAGCACGCGCGAGAGGTCGACCGGCAGCTCGACGTAGTGGTCGCTGAACTGGTCGTTCTGTTGCGGGTCGAGGACCTCGAGCAGCGCGGCCTGGGGGTCACCGCGGAAGTCGTGGGCGACCTTGTCGATCTCGTCGAGCATCATGACGGGGTTCGCGGTCTGCGCCTTGCGCAGGCCCTGGACGATGCGGCCGGGCAGCGCGCCCACGTAGGTGCGCCGGTGCCCGCGGATCTCTGCCTCGTCGCGGACGCCACCCAGCGAGATGCGCACGAACTCGCGGCCCAGCGCGCGGGCGACGGAGCGGCCCAGCGACGTCTTGCCGACGCCCGGAGGGCCCACGAGGCACAGGATCGGGCCCCGCATGTCCTCGCGGAGCTTGCGCACCGCCAGGAACTCGATGAGGCGCTCCTTGACCTTGTCCAGGCCGTAGTGGTCCTCGTCGAGCACGTCCCGGGCGTGGACGATGTCGAGGTTGTCCGTCGTCGTCTCGTTCCACGGGATGTCGAGCAGCGTGTCGAGGTACGTGCGCACGACGCCGTACTCGGCGCTGGCCGGCTGCATCTGCTGCAAGCGCGAGAACTGCTTGCGGCAGACCTTCTCGACGGCCTCCGGCAGGTTCTTCTCGTTGATCCGCGCCTCGATGTCGTCCGTGTCGCCGCTGTCGTCGAGCTCGCCCAGCTGCTCGCGGATCGCCTTGTACTGCTGGCGCAGGTAGTACTCACGCTGGTTGCGGTCGATCTCCTCCTTGATCTGCGACTGGATCCGGTCGGAGACCTTGGCGACCTCGAGCTGCCGCGTCAGGTAGGTGACGACGAGCTTGAGGCGCTCGGCCAGGTCGAGCTTCGAGAGGATGCCCTGCTTCTCCTCCGTGGAGATGTCCATGTTCGACGCGACGAAGTCGCAGAGCTGGACCGGGTCATCCACCGAGTCGATCATCTGGGTGGCTTCCCGGGGCATCTCCGGGATGTACTTGACGACGTCCTTGGCGGTCGCCTTGAGGTTCATGAAGAGCGCGTCGATCTCGACGTTGCGCTCGAACTCCTCGTCGATCTCCTCGAAGTCTCCGATGAGGAACGGGTCGTCGCCCTTGACCGCCTTGAGGCGGATCCGCTTCTCGCCGCGGATGATGACGCTGTAGTTGTCGCGCGCGATGCGCACGACCTTCAGGACCCGCGCGCTGGTGCCGATCCGGTAGAGGTCGGCCTCACCGGGCTCGTCGACCTCGGCGTCGCGCTGGGCGATGATGGCGATCGGCGTCTCCCCGGAGGCCGCCTCCTTGATGAGCGCGATCGAGCGGGCTCGGCCGACGTTCAGGGGGATGACGACCTGAGGGAACAGGACGCTGTTGCGCAGCGGGAGGATGGGCAGCTGCAGCCCATCGGCTTCGTTCGTCGGGTTCTGCCGGTTGTCGTCAGACATGGGTCCTCATCAACGGGTGCAGGTGCACGTCGTGCTTCGTTCGTGAACTGCGGGATACAGTAGGCACGAGTCGCACTGACGCAAACCGCCGCCGCGATGGGCATCATGACGGGTGACGTCGCTCCGGGCCTGCGAACAGGCCCCGGAGGATCACCGGACGAGCAGCTGGATCGAGTCGAGGTCAGCCAGCGACGAGGCGTCCGTGCGGGCGTCGCCCAGGTACTGGCGGAACGCCGCGAGCAGCAGGTCGTACGCCGTGACCCGCTCCTTCACCCGTACGGTGTACTCGGCGTACAGCGTCTTCTCCTGGCGCTTGAGCTCCGCCGCCCGGGCGATGCGGGAGTCGATGGTGTCGATCGTCGCACGGATCCACGGCCAGGTGTCGATGTCGCCCCGAATCGCCGCCGTCGCGTCACCGGCCATCTCGAGCAGCTCCTGCTCGTCCGTGTAGACGATCCGCCGGGTCGGGAACCCGTCGACGGCGTGCTCGTCGCAGAGCTCGCGCGTCCGATCCAGCTCGATCCGCAGGTCGCGGAACGCCTTCATCTGCTGCCCGCGCAGCGTCCGCCAGCTGGTGTACAGCAGGTCCGTCTCCACGTTCTTCTGCCGGAACAGCGCCAGGCCTGACCGCAGCCGCTCACCGTAGGACACGGACGACCGGAGCCCGGGGTTCCGGTCGATCATCTCCAGTGCGCGTCGTACCTTGGACTCAAGCTCGAGGAAGTTCGGCTGGATCATCGGGAGCATCCTGGGGTGTCGCGAGGCGGCCGCCGGCGTCGTTCCGGCGCGCCGGCACCCATAGAAGATGCGGGGCGCTCCGGTCAAGCTGTGGTGCGCTCCATCGCGACCCGCAGGTGGCGCGCGGTGACCGACTCCGCCGGCGCTCCCCGCACCATCTCGCCGACCGGTCCGGACCACACGAGGCGCCCTCCGTCCGGGCCCGCACCCGGCCCCAGATCCACCACCCAGTCCGCGTGGCGCACCAGCTCCAGGTTGTGCTCCACGACCACCACGGTGTCGCCCTGCATCACCAGCCCGTCCAGCGCGCGCAGCAGCACATGGACGTCACGAACGTGCAGCCCGACCGTGGGCTCGTCGAACAGGAACAGCCGTCGCGCGCCGCCCGTCGCGCCCGCGTCAGGAAGGTACGCCGCCAGCTTGAGCCGCTGCTTCTCTCCACCCGACAGCTCCGTCACGCTCTGGCCCAGCCTGAGGTACCCGAGCCCTACCCGCTCCAGCGGCCGCAGCCGCCGAACGACGGGGCGCTGGTCCGCAAAGAACTCCAGCGCCTCCTCGACCGTCATCGTGAAGATGTCCGCGATGCTGCGCCCGCGGTACGTCGCCGCCAGCACCGGCGCCTGGAACCGCGCGCCCTCGCAGACGTCACACGTCAGCCGGACGTCCGCGATGAAGTGCAGCTCCACCGTGAGCGTCCCGGTCCCCTCACAGCGCGGGCATCGCCCGCTCGCCGTGTTGAACGAGAAGTGACCGGCGGTCAGCCCCAGCTCACGAGCCCGCTCCGTCCCCGCGAACAGCTCCCGCACCGGGCTGTAGGCGTCGGTCAGCGTCAGCGCGCACGACCGGCTGTTGTTCGCGATCGCGTCCTGGCTCACCAGCACGACCTCGTCGAAGTCCGCCCCGCGCAGCGTCGCCATGGGCGCCGCGCCCTCGTCGTCGTCCGCGCCGACCGGCCGCATCAGCAGCCGGTACAGGACCTCGTGGACGAGCGTCGACTTCCCCGAGCCGCTCACGCCGGTGACCGCCGTGAGCCGACCGTGCGGGATCCGGACGTCGAGCCCCGCCAGGTTGTGCAACCGGGCGCCGAGCACCTCGAGGAACGGTCCCTCAGCGACCACCGGCTGCGCGACCCGCGGAGGCGCCCCGCCCGCCAGCTCACCCCGCAACGCCTCGCCGGTCGGCGTCCTCGCGTCCAGCAGCCCCGCGAAGCTCCCCTCGTAGAGCAGCTGACCGCCGCGGTCTCCGCCCTCCGGTCCCAGCTCGATGACGTGGTCCGCGTGCCGCATCACGTCCGTGTCGTGCTCGACGACGACGAGCGTGTTCCCCAGGTCACGCAGCCCCTCGATGACCTCGATCAGGCGCTCGGTGTCGTGCGCGTGCAGGCCGGCCGTGGGCTCATCCAGCACGTAGCAGGTGTTCGTGAGCCCGCGGCCGATGCTCGTCGCCAGCAGCACCCGGTGCAGCTCCCCACCCGACAGCGTGCGGGCCTGCCGCGACGGCGTCAGGTACGACGCGCCCGAGCGCCGCAGGAACGACAGACGACCGCCGATCTCGCGCACCAGCGGATCCACCGCGCGCCGACGCTCCTCATCGACGCGAAGCCCCTCCAGCCACTCCGCGAGCTCGTCGATGCGCAGGTCCAGCACCTGACCCAGGTGCAGCCCGTCGATCCTGACCGCGCGCGCGAGCCTCCCGAGCCCCGTGCCCGCGCACGTCGCGCAGCTCACGTACCCGGAGTACCGGTTGATCATCACCGCGATGTGCGGCTTGTAGCGGTCCGCAGCCAACGACGCGAACACACCCTGGACCCCGCGGTACCCGCCGGCCCCCTCGAAGACGCGCTCGCGATCTGCCCTCGCCAGCGATCGCCACGGAACGTCCGTGGGGATCCCCATCCGCATCGCTGCGCTGATCAGATCCCGGTGGTGACGCCGCATGCGCGGGGTCTGGAACGCCGCGACCGCGCCCCGCTCGAGGCTCAGGTCGGGATCCGGGACCACACGCTGCAGGTCTAGCCCCTGGCGCTTGCCGAACCCCCGACAGTCCTCACAGTCGCCGATCCCCGACTCCGTCGACAGCAGCTGCGGCAGCGGCTCGTGGTGCTCCGCTCCGCACGCCGAGCACGTCCACGTCGACTCGAACCGGCGCGTCTCCGGCTCCCCGTCGTCGCCCTTCCTGTCGAACAGCTGCACGATGGCTGCCCGCGATCCCCGCGCGAACGACGCCTCGACCGCCTCGTGCAGCCGCGGGTCCCCTGCGGTCACCTTGAGCCGATCGATCACGATCATCACGCGGTCCGCGTCCAGCAGCGGCAACCCGGCCTCGCCGTCGATCTCGATCATCGCGCCGTCGAGCCACGCGCGGCGGTACCCGTCAGCGACGAGCTGCTGCAGCAGCGTGCCCATCCCGTCGCCCTCGGAGGGCCGCACGTCCGCCAGCACGACCACCCGTTCCCCTGCGGCGTGCTCGCACAGCCAGTCCACGACGCCAGCGGCGGTCCACGGGTGCACCCGCGCCGCGCAGCGCCAGCAGATCACCTCGCCGAGCGCCGCGAACAGCAGCTGCAGGTGGTCGGTGAGCTCCGTCACCGTGCCCACGGTCGAACGCGCCTGGTTGATCGGGTTCCCCTGGCGCAGCGCCAGCGACGGCTGCAGGTGACGAATCGCACGCACCGGCGGCCGCGGCATCTGCTGCAGGAACTGCCGCACGTACGTCGAGAGCGTCTCGACATACCGCCGCTGGCCCTCGGCGTAGATCGTGTCGAACGCCAGCGAGCTCTTGCCCGAGCCGCTGACGCCGGTGATGACCGTGAGCGCGCCGTGTGGCACGCTGCAATCGACGTCGCGCAGGTTGTGCGTCTGCGCCCCTTCGACGACGATGGCGCGGTTCTGGTCGTTCAATGGATTGCCTGGTTCCACGGGCTGGTTAGAGGGACGCTGTCCCCACGGACCTTCGCGATGGTACGAACCACAGTTCGAGCGGTGGCACAAATGGCAGATCGCACCGACGTCCCGGCCGCCGTCCGCGCGGCGCTGCTCCTCCTTCTGGTGGGCGTGGCGTGGGGCGCGGTGGCGGTGCCGCCGGCCCACGGGACGCAGGTCATCGCCGCGCCCATCGAGAGCCTCGCAGAGCGCGCGGACGCCGTGGTGCGCGGGACGGTGGTGCTCGTGGAGCCCAAGGTCGTGGACGGCCGCGTGAGCACCGTCGTGCGCGTGGTCGTCGCGGAGCAACTCGCCGGAGACGCGCCCGGCGTCGTCACGCTGATCGCGCGCGGCGGCGCGGGCGAGGACCTCACCACGTGGGTCGCCGGAGCGGACCGGTACGCAGTGGGTGACGAGGTCATCGTGTTCCTCGTCCGACGCAGCGATGGGTACTTCGAGTCGATGTCGCTGTCGTGGAGCCTCTTTCTGCTCGTGGATCCCGAATGGGCCGTGCGGGACGTGGACGGGCTGACGCTCCTGAGGCGCTCGGACAGCGGCGGCCATGAGCTGCACGTTCCCGAGCGCTCCGCCGTGTCCGTCGAGGAGCTGCGCGCGCGTGTCGCGGCCGGCCGCCGAGCCCGTGCGCAGGGCGGAGGGGCACGATGAAGGGGAACACCCCCGCGGGACAGCAGGTGGGATCGACAGCGCCGCGTACGTTCGCGAGCGCCGGGTTCGCTGCGGTGCTCGCTGCGGTGCTCGTTGTGGCGAGCGTCGCGGCGTGCTTCGGGCTCACCGTGGCGCTGCTGCCGGCGTCGGGGTGGGCGTTCGAGCGCACGATGACCTGCATCGAGGGCATCCCCGTGTCTGGCGGCGGGTGCGCCAGCGGGCAGCAGCCGGTCCCGATCGCCTGGCCCACGCGCTGTGTGTCGTGGCGTCTGAACGAGCGCCTGGACCCGGAGTCTGCGGTTGGAGCGGCGATTCGTGCCGCGTTCGACACCTGGTCCGACGTGCCCTGTGCTGGTCTGGCCTTCGCGTACACCGGAGTCACGGATCAGGCTGAGGTCGGCTACGACTGCAGCGAGGGGAACGTGGGGCGCAACATCAACGTGGTGACCCTCCGCAAGCCGTGGAACGACCCAGCTACGGCGGCCCGTTACCGCAGCGATATCGTCGCGCTGACGACGGTGACGTTCGAGTCGCGCAGCGGCGTCATCCTCGACGCGGACATCGAGCTCAACGGCGAGCACTTCGACCTTGGCGTGGTGACGACGCCCGGTGAGCAGTCGCAGCTGATGGACGTGCAGAACGTCATGACGCACGAGGTCGGGCACTTCCTGGGCCTCGCGCACTCGCGCCCCGAGTCGCACATCGGCGACGGCGACTATCGCGACGCGACGATGTTCGCGACGACGTTCCGCGGGGAGACGGTGCGGCGCGAGCTGTCCGAGGACGACATCGCTGGCGTGTGCACGATCTACCCGATCGGGGACGACGCCGATCCGGCGACCGTGTGCGCGCCGGACGAGCCGGCGTTCGTCGCGTCACCGCCAGGCTTCGATGGTGCGTCGCTTGACTGCTCGCGGCGGCGCGGCTGCAGCGCTGCGCCCTGCCCCTCCCCGTGTGGCCAGCGTGCTGTAGCGAGCACGCCACTCTGGTTCCGGCTGCTGCTCGCGGCGGCAGCCCTGTGGCTGGTGGTCGTACGTCGCGACGGCCGCCGCGGTGCGCCAGCGTGAGGACCGGGAGGCGTCACCCTCTGAAGCTCACCGACGAGGCGCGCGCTGCCGCGGCGCGTTGTCTTGAGGCGGTCGGGTTCGACCCCGGCCTCGCGGCGGCGGCGGTGGCAGGCGCGACCGTGGAGACGGAGATCGCGCAATCGGTCGCCTGGGCAGCGTGGCACCGGCCCGTGCTCTACGTCGCGGCCCGCGCCCCGGTCGTCGGCATCACCCTGGGGAGCACGATCTACCTGCGCGGTGCGAAGCACCTTGCGAACTGGCCGCTGACGGTTCACGAGCTGGTTCACGTTGCGCAGTACGCCCGGGACGGCCACCCCCGTTTTCTGGCCAGATACGGCGCAGACTACCTGTCAGGACGCATGAGGGGCGCCGCGTGGCGCGAAGCCTATGAAGATATCCGGGACGAACAGCAGGCCCGCGCAGCAGAATCCGTCGCACGGCAGCGAGCCTGCCCGGCCGCTCCCTGGTGGTGTTGAGGTGACCCGGGCCGGTTGGAGCTGCCGCCGGCGTGTTGCCCGCCTGCCGGTCGGCGCGGCGGCGGTGTTCGTGGGTCTGGTCGGCGTCACGTCTGCCTTGGCGGACGGCCCGTTCGTGGCGGGCCATGCCACGCTGGTCGACATCAGCGAGGCCTCGGCGGGCTTGTACACGCTGGGCGACGATGGCCTTGTCGTTCGATGGGACGATGTGCCCTCTGCGACTGGCGATGAGGCGAACCACCACGTTGTTCGCGCGGTTCGTCAGGTGCCGGGGGGCCGCGCTGTCCTGTCCGGTGCGCGTGTGCTGGTCGTCGCTGACGATCGACTTCGTGTGCTGGCCCCGGAGACGCTCCGCGTCGAGGGCGACACGGAGATCGTCGCCGCCTCCTACTGTGGCGGCGTGGACCACGCGTGGATCACGGAGCCGGATGGCCGCCTCGTGCTGCTGAGCGGTGAGCGCACCGGGCATCCGCAGCGGCGGGTGGTGCCGGGTGTCGACGCGCGCGGGCGCTCGACTGGGCGTTGCGCGGCGAGCGACGCCGGCGTCTGCGTGACGTTCCCCGTCGGCGATGAGACGAGCGCTGAACGGCACGAGGCGTTCTGCGTGACGAGCGCTGGGCAGCCCCTCGATGGCAGCGTCGCCGAGCGGGCGCCGTGGGTGCGGGCGCATGTGGAGGAGGACCGTGTTGTGTTCCGGACGTTGGGGCCGGACGGCGCGTGGTACTCGTCCGGCATGCCGGCCGCGCGTCCGGAGACAGACGGTCGGCGCGCGACGACGCCGCTGGGCTGTGCGCTGGCCGGGTCGGGCCAGGGAAGCCGCCAGGGATGCTACGCGCGGCTTGACCGGGCACGCCGCGTCGCCGGGCCGCCGGTTGCGCCCGCGTGGCTCGGCGTGTTGCCGCTTCCCGACGCGCTGGTCGCGTTCCACACGTCCGGCTGGTCCCGCCTGTCCGCGGACGGCGCGTCGCTGGTGACGGAGCCGGTCTGGTCGGATGGCAGCGCCGGGCGGATCCGGGGGGCGTTCGTCACCGCCGGCGAAGCGCGCTTCGTGGTCTGTGAGCCCGGATCCCCCGGTGCTTCGTGGTCCGTGCTGGACATGGGCGGGCGTCGGGTCGGAACCCCGCTGCGCACGGAGCGGTGCGACGGCGTCGTCGAGCAGTCCGGCAGTGACGTGCACCTGCAGCTTCCGGGCGCGACGGCGCGCTGGTCCGAGGGCAGCTGGGTTGAGCTCTCGGTCGCGCAGACGTTGCCACGGCCGCGCGACGGCGTGCGCGCCGAGCTGACGCGCGGGTTCGCGCCTCACTGCCCTGAGGGGGCGTGGTCGCTTGAGTGGGCACGTGCGGACGGTCAGGGGCGAGTGCCGTTGGCGGAGCCGTGGTGTGGGCGCAGCGCTCACCTGCGGACGCTGCTGGGTCCCGGTGGGCGGCACCTGGGCGTCGTGCTCATCCGCGAGTCTGCTCGCGGTGACCTGATCATGACGGGGTGGTCGGGCCGGGGCGTGGTCATCGCCCAGACGCTGTTGCCGTCTGCGTGGGACGTGCCGTGGGAGGTGGCGTCCGACGGTGACAGCGTCTGGGCGAGCGACGGATCGAGGTCGGTGCGTGCGCGTGGCGCCGGCGCAGCTGATGTCGAGGAGGCGCGTGTCGTCACCGTGGGTGGCGCGCTGGGCCGCATCACGCGCGGCTCGGTGAACCTGACGGCCGGTGACGAGAGCATCGCGCTCCTGCTGACCGAGCGTGACGCGGTCGTCGGCAGCGCGGCCACGGAGGGGCTGCGCGGTCGCGCGCTCGTGCGGTCCGGGCAGGCGTGGAGGCTGGCGACCGGGCACCCGCTTCCTGAGTGGCGCAGGCTTGTCGCTCTGCTGGAGCGCTCAGATGGCGACGTCCGCCGCGACCCGTAGTCCCTGTGCGCCGAACCGGGCGACCTCGACGAACGAGCTGGAGTCCGCCGCCCATTCGAACAACCGCGCGCCATCTGCGCGCCCCTGTCGGACGCTGACGACGAGGTGTCGGACGCCCGGGTTGCGCTCGACCGTGGCGCCGGCCTCGTCGACGGTCACCGCCTGCGCGTGGTCGGACTCCGAGAAGTACGCGCCCACGTCCGGGTGGCTGTGGTAGATCACCAGCGGCGTCCCGCCGGCGCGCACGGCGCGGAGCCAGGGCTTCATGTCAGGTTCGAACCAGTCCTCAGCGCCGCGTGGGTAGCGGTCCGGGAAGCGCTCGTGCAGCGCCTGGGCCCGGTTCTCGGTGGGCAGGACCTCCACGGCGCCGTCGGCGTCGGCGAACACGAACCCGCAGCCCTCGTGAGGCCAGGCCGGTTCGACGGAGCGGAAGATGCTGCTCATGTGCGGTCCGGAGAGCGCGGCGGCGAGTGCGTCAGCGGTCATGGTGTCTTCTTCTTGCGGGGCGGGATGTAGCGGTCGGCGTGGTCGCAGAAGATGCAGACGATCAGGCCTTCCTCGATCTCGCTGGCGATGCTGAGCGCACCTGCCAGCGCGGCGCCGCTGGAGTAGCCGACGGCGATCCCCTCTTCCTGGGCGAGCCGATCAGCGAGGTCCCAGCCATCCTCTGTCGCGACGGGCAACGTGCGGTCAGGCACCGTGGGATCGAAGATGTGCGGGACGATGCTGGAGCCAAGGTGCTTGAGCCCCTCGAGCCCGTGGAACGGGGCGTCGGGTTCGACGGCGCAGATGGTGATGGCGGGGTTGTGACGCTTGAGCGCCCTGCCCGTCCCGGTGCAGGTCCCCGTTGTCCCCAGCCCGGCGACGAAGTGGGTCACTCTGCCGCCGGTGTCACGGATGATCTCCGGGGCGGTCGTACGCTCGTGTGCCAGCGGGTTCGACGGGTTCGAGTACTGGTCGGCGTACCACAGGCGGCCGCTGTCCTCCGCGACGATCTTCTTGGCCAGCAGGATGGCGCCGTCAGAGCCTTCGAGCGGATCGGAGTAGATGATCCGCGCGCCGTAGGCCTCGACGATGTCCTTGCGCGCCTGGGACACGTTGGATGGCATGACGAGGTTGACCTCGAACCCGAGCGCCGACCCCAGCATCGCGTACGCGACGCCGGTGTTGCCGCTCGTGGAGTCGATCAGCGCGCGCCCCTCCCCGATGTCCCCACGCTCGAGCGCGTCGAGCACGATCTGCCTGGCGGGCCGGTCCTTCACGGAGCCGCCGGGGTTGAAGTACTCGAGCTTGGCCCAGATCTGGACGGAGTCAGGCAGGTCGCGCGTGACGTTCCGCAGCCGGACGAGCGGGGTGTTGCCGATCAGGTCGACGACGCTGTCGGCGGCGAGGGGCGGGCGTCGGACGGTCACCGGTTCACCGTCCGCCAGCGATCGCCGGGACGATGCTGAGCTCGTCGCCGTCTTCCATCGCCGTCTCGAGCTCGTCGAGGAAGCGGATGTCCTCGTCGTTCGCGAACAGGTTCACGAACCGACGCACCTGACCGTCGGCGTCGACGAGCTGCTCGGCGAGCGCGGGGTAGCGGCCGCGGATGTCCTGGATGACCGCGCCGACCGTCGCGCCGGACGCTTCAACCATCTCGTTGCCTTCAGCAAGCTTGCGAAGTGCGGTGGGGATACGAACGCTGATGCTCATCGGGAACTCCTCTGGAGGCTCTGGGAGCCGGTGTGAACGCCGCAGGCGCGGCGATTGCGGGAAAGACGGATACGCCGGCCCCCCGGGCCGCCGGCGCGAGGGTTCGGATTCGTTGTCCGGGTGTGACGAAGGTGGTGTCGCGCTACCACCAGCCCAGGTAGCGGTGGCCCCCGTCGGGCAGGACAGCACAGACCGGTGTCCCGGCGGCGAGCGCCGTGCCCACCGCGCGATCGATGACCTCGGCGCCGATCGGGCTGATCAGCATCCCCTCGCGATGGCCAACCTGCGTGCGCCGACAGGCCGCGGAGCCTTCCAGCGTACGCTCGACCTCGTGGTCGTCAGGGACCAGCTCGACCTCGACGGCGTAGCCCAGCGCGGCACCGAGCGCGTTCGACGCTTCGACAGCGTCGAGGCCGTAGTCGACGATGACCCACGTGCTCAGCGGGTGCTCCAGCGACTGCGCGCATTCACGCGCCACGGCGGTCAGCGCGGCGCGGTGCGACACCGGGTCGTTGCGATCGAGGTACACGTACCCCTGCGCTTCCCAGTCGCCCAGATGCGCCGAGCGGTCGTCCGGATCCGACCAGCGAATCAGGCGGCCACCCAGCTTGCGGATCAGCCCAACCAACCGAGCGGGGGCGTCGCCATGCGCAACGACGACCACCGGCACGCCCAGCCTGTTGCACAACGTCAGGACCGACACGACCCAGGACGTCGTGCCCTCGACGAGCACCCCCTCAGGGACACGCCCCATCCGCTCGAGCTGCGCCGCGGCTACCCGGTCGAAGTACGATCCGCCGGCCTGGAGGCCCTCGTGCTTGACGTACACAAGTCCGTCGCCAGAGCGACCGAGCTGCACGAGCGGTGTGTTCCCCACCAGCGCGTACGCGTCCGAACGGACGCCTGCCCCTGTCGTCACGGATTCAGATGCTGTAGCTGAAACCGGCATCGGCATCCCTCTTGAGTCCCAGGCCCTCGCCCTTCAGCGAGAGGTCGCTCAGCGAAAACGAATCGAGCACCTGCTCCATCTGCATCGTCACGTCGCGCCAGATGGCCGCCGTTACGCACTTCGACGTGATGGTGCAACCAGCACGCATCTCATCGTCGGTCACGAAACAGCACGGGTGCTCCATGGGCCCCTCAACCGCCCGATACACGTCCCCAATGGTGATGCTGTCCGGGCTGCGCAACAGGAAGTAGCCGCCGTTCGGGCCACGCTTGCTGCCGATCAGGCCTGCCGCCTTCAGGTCCTGGAAGATCTGCTCCAGAAACCGGGGCGGCACGTCCTCGCGCGTCGCGATCTCATCCACCTTGGTCGGACGACCGAAGTTGTGGAACGTGATGTCGAACAACGCGCGCAGCGCGTACAGCAGCTTCGACGAGATGCGCATGGCGATGCCTGCCGAGGTGAGGGTGCGCAGTTTGTTGACTGGCGCGCTCAACAACTAGACACCCTCGCCATGCGTGGCAAGCCCTTTCCCGCTCCCCACGCAGTCCCGGCACGAGCTGCCGACCGTGTGGCCGAGGGCACGTCAGGCCTGCGGCAACAGCCGCCTCGCGGCCAGGCGCAGCCCCTCACCACCGCGGCTGAGCGTCGCCACGCCGACCAGCGAGTCGTCGTGCTCACGAAAGACCGCGACCTCCTGCTCCTCTTCGAGCGTCGCCGGCGGCCCCTCATCCAGAACGGCGACCTGCCCCAGGTACAGGCGGTGCACGACCTCGTCGCTGGTCCGCAGCTGCGTCAGCCCGGCGAGCGCAGCCCCGGTTGGTTGCAGCGGTGGCGCGCAGCCGTTCGCAACCGAGGCGCGGATCGCGTCGAGGCTCGTCGCCTCGTCCACCGTCCACGCGCCCACCCGTGTTCGCCGCAACGCGCTCAGGTGCGCGCCGCAGCCCACAAGCTCGCCAAGATCCCGCGCAATGCTCCGGATGTACGTCCCCTTCGACACGTAGGCACGGACCGTGAGCCGGGGGCTGTCCCAGCCCAGGAGCTCGAGCTCGTGCACGGTCACGCGCCGCGGCGCCACCTCGACCGTCTCACCTCGTCGCACGCGTGCGTAGGCGCGCTCGCCGTCGACGTGTATTGCCGAGACCTGAGGCGGGATCTGGTCAATCGAGCCGCGCAGTGGCTCCAGCGAGCGCTCGATGTCGTCCTGGCTCAGAGCCGGGACCGACCGCTCGACGAGTACCTCACCCTCCTTGTCGTCGGAGGAGGTCGTGGCGCCGAGGGTGATCTCGGCGACGTACTCCTTGGCGTCGTGCTCGAGCCACGGCATGAAGCGGGTCGCCGAGCCCATGCAGACAACGAGCAGGCCGGACGCCATCGGGTCCAGCGTGCCGCTGTGGCCGATGGCCGGTTGCCCGTAGAGCCGCTTGAGGTCACGGATGACGTCGTACGAGCTCATGCCGACGGGCTTGTCGATGAGGACGAGCCCGTTCGGTCCGTCGCTGCGGCGTCTGCGGCCCATGGGGATCCCTCAGTCGCGGTCGTCGGACCCGTCATCGTTGCTCGGAGCGTCGTCGCTCGGAGTGTCGCCGCTCGGTTCGGAGGCCTCCGGGCGCAGCTCGGAGAGGATCTGTTCGACCCTGCGTCCGTGCATCGTCGCCTCGTCGAAGCAGAAGCGCAGCTCGGGGGTGTACCGCAGGTTCAGCGCCCGCGACAGGTGGCCCTTGAGGAACGGTTCTGCGCGCTCGAGCGCTCGCTGGGTCCTCGCCGTCTGCCGCGTCGCGGTCGACTCGTCGGCGTTCAGCGGGAGCCAGTAGACGCGCGCGAACTGGAGGCAGTCGCTGAGCTTGACTGCGGTGAGGCTGACGTCTGCCAGACGCGGGTCGGAGACCTCGGTCAGCAAGGCGCGCGAGAGCTCGCCCAGGATGAGGTCTCCGACTCGGTCGGCGCGTGAGTAGTCCTTCATGGCCTCAGATCGTGGCTGCACGCTGGTGGGTCGTGTAGCACTCGAGGATGTCACCGACCTTGATGTCGTTGAAGCGGTCGATCGAGATGCCGCACTCGAAGCCAGCGCGCATCTCGCGCTCGTCCCGGGTCTCGTGCTTCAGCGAGGTCAGCACGGTGTCGGACACGATCACGCTGTCGCGGAGCACGCGGACGCGTGCGTTGCGGCGCATGATGCCGTCCAGGACCATGCAGCCGGCGACGGTGCCGACCTTCGAGATCTGGAAGGTCTTGCGGACCTCGGCGTGGCCCAGGACTTCTTCTTCGAAGATGGGGTCCAGCAGGCCGCTCATCATCAGCTTCACCTCATCGAGCATCTCGTAGATGATCGAGTGGGTGAGGATGCGGACGCCGTGCTGCTCGGCGAGGCTCAGCGAGCGGTGCTCCGGGCGGACGTTGAAGCCGATGATGACGACGGAGCCGGCGTCCGATGCCGACGCCGCGAGGTTGACGTCGGACTCGGTGATGGAGCCGACCGCGGAGTGGATGACGCGGACGCTGACCTCGGGCGTGGCCATCTTGAGGAGCGACTGGTTGATGGCCTCGACGGAGCCCTGGACGTCGCCCTTGACGATGGCCTTGAGCTCCTTCGACTCGCCGCCGCGCATCATCTCGTCGAGTCGGCTGATGCCGCGCGAGCCGGACGTGACCGACTGGGCGAGCTCGGTCTGCTTGTGCTGCGTCGCCACGTGCTCGGCGATCGAGCGGGCGCCCTTCTCGTCCTTGACGACGTAGAAGTGTTCGCCGGAGCTGGGCACGCCGCTCAGACCGGTGACCTCGACCGGGGTGGACGGCGGTGCGGCGTCGAGCAGGCGGCCCCACTCGTCGGACATGGTCCGGACGCGGCCGTAGTGTTGGCCGGTGACGAGGATGTCACCCACCTTCAGCGTACCGCCCTGGACCAGCATGGTGGCGACGGGGCCGCGCCCGACGTCGAGACGGGACTCGATGACGAGACCATCTGCCTGACGGTTCGGGTTGGCGCGGAGCTCGAGGACCTCAGCCTGGAGGTTGATGGCTTCGACGAGCTCGGTGATGCCCGTTCGCTTGAGCGCGGAGACGAGCACGAACATCGTGTCGCCGCCCCACTCTTCCGCGACGAGGTTGTACTCGGTGAGGGCCTGCTTGACGCGGTCCACGTTCGCGCCGGGCTTGTCGACCTTGTTGACGGCGACGATGATCGGCACGCCGGCTTCGCGCGCGTGGTTGATCGCCTCGACCGTCTGCGGCATGACGCCGTCGTCTGCGGCGACGACGAGCACGACGATGTCCGTTGCGCTCGCGCCGCGTGCCCGCAGCGCCGTGAACGCCTCGTGGCCCGGGGTGTCGAGGAAGCAGACCTCGTGCCCGTCGATCTCGACCTTGTAGGCGCCGATGTGCTGGGTGATGCCGCCGGCTTCCGTTGCGGAGACACCGGAGTCACGCATGGCGTCAAGCAGCGACGTCTTGCCGTGGTCGACGTGGCCCATGACCGTGACGACGGGCGGTCGGGAGACGAGGGTCTCCTCGCTGTTGTCGTAGGCGGGAAGGTAGTCGGAGATATCGAACCCGACCTGCTCGACCTTGAAGTTGTAGTTCGTCGCGATGAGCGCCGCGGTGTCGAAGTCGATCGGCGAGTTGATCATGACGCCGCGGATGCCGAGCTCGAACGCGAGCTTGGCGACGATCTCGCCGCCCTTGACGCCCATCTGGTGCGCGAGCTCGGAGACGAGGATCGTCTCTTCCATGCGCACGACCCGCTTGTGTTCAGCGGCGGTCGTGATGCGCGTGCCCTGGCCGGTGGAGCGGGCGCCCTTGCGCTTGTTGCCGCGCTTCTGGTTGAACTCCTTGTAGAGCTCCCCGCTCTGGACCACACGGCGGCCCTTCTTGCCGCGCCCCTTGCGGTCCTTGCTGTCGTCGGCCGCGCCGGGTGCGCCGGCGGGCCGGCGCGCTTCCGGTCGCGCGCTGAGCAGCTCGGGGTCGACGGTGCCGACGATCCGGGCGCCGCCCGTACGCGGCGCGGGCGCCTCGATCTCGGTCGCTGCCACGATCTCCCCGAGGTTGATCGGGACGTGGCGCTGCCGAGGGGCGTCGTCCTGGGGACGCTCGATGGTCGCGAAGCGACGGCGCTGCGGTGCAACCGCGGCTGACTCTTCTGCAGCGGGAGGGGCCGCGGCCACATCTGCGGCGGCGGCGGGCGCGAGGTCCTCGTCCGACCGCGTCACCCGCGTCGCGAAGCGCGAGCGGCGTTCCGGGCCGATCGCCGCGGGCGCGGTGTCAGCGGGCGCCTCGACGGCGGTCGGGGTCGCGACTTCCGGGGCCGCGGCGGCGCGCGGCTCGAGGTCCTCTGCCGGTCGGGTGCGCGTGGTGACGAAGCGCCGACGTGTGACGCCGCGCTGGGCGGCGTCCGCTTCAGCGTCGCTCACGGGAGCGGCGACGGGCGTCTCCACGACGGCCACGGGGGCCGCCGGCGGTTCCTGGGGGCGTTCGACGGATCGGGTCACGATCGTGCTGCGCTGCCGGCGTGCCGAGGCGCCGTCGTCGGCAGCCTGGGTCGGAGCCTCGTCTGCCTGTGCGACCGGCGCCACCGGTGCTGCCGGTGCTGCCGGCTCATCGTGCGGTGCCGCGGCGTCGCGTTGTACGTCAACGCTGCCGTCGGCGCCGATCACCTTGCGAGAGCGGCGTCGTACGACGCCCCCGCTCAGTGGCTTCTCCTCGCTCGGAACCTCGACCGGACGCTGCAGCGCCTGCTTGACGCGCTGGGCATCCTCTTCGCTCATCGTCGAGAGCGAAGTCTGCACGCTGAGATCGAGACCGAGCTCAGCGATGCGCTCGACCAGCTCCTTGCTGGTCATGTCGAGTTCCTTGGCGATTTCGTAGACTCGCTTACTCATGCGACCCGAATCGTGAAGTTCGTGGGCAGACGGGACGCGAACTGCGACCGTCTCGCGAACGTGCCGGCGATTACTCGTTCGACCGGCTGGTTTCCAGATGAATCTTTGGTTGATGCGGAACAAAGCCCCGCACCACACCGCTCCCCAGGGAGGCCAGCGCCTCCGACCAGATCAGGAGGTCTGTCGCGAACGACGGCTGCTCGACGAGCACGCAGGACACGAACTCCCTGCCCGTCGCCCGACCCAGCACCTCACCGCTGCTGACGGTGCAGTACGGGGTCCCTTTGCGCTCGGCGTTGCGCGTGACCTTCTCTACAACAGCGTTGCCGGCGTCAGCGGCGACGAGCAGCAGCAGCGCCTGGCCGTCGCGCATGCGCTCGCGGACGGCCGTCTGTCCGACCGCGATGGCGTTCGCTCGCGTCGCCAGCCCGAGCCGTTCGGCCCAGACCCGCTCGCCGGACTCGACGAGCCGCCCCACCAGCACCGTAGGGTCGCCCTTCAGGCGCTTGCGCCGGATGGCCTCACGGACAGCCTCGGCGGATGGCTCGGTGTACACACCCTTGCCACCCAGCGCGGCTGACCGCCCGGTCCAGTCTGGCCACGACGTCCCTTCCGGGCCGTCGAACCAGCGGATCAGGCGCTCGCGGGGCGCGGTGCGTCGGGTCGAGACCGACGTCCGACGCCCGGCGCCGCGAGGCTGTGCCGTCCGGCTCGTCACCTCAGCGGTCCTCCTCGTCGTCGGTCGTGACGTCGTCGCCTTCGGACTCGACCTCGCCATCACCGGCGAGCTCCTCGGCCTCGTCCACAGCGACGATCTCTTCCTCGACCAGCGTGTCGTCGTCCTCGTCGTCGTCCTCGTCCACACCGAGCTTGTCGATCAGCAGGCTCGAGAACTCGCCACGCAGGTCGGCGAACGCGTCCTCGTGCTCCTCGCGCTCAAGCTCGGAGAACCCCTGCTGGTCGTACCACTTGTGCGCAGCCGCCATGATCTGGCGCGCCTTGCGGATGTCGATCCCGACGAGCTCGGCGAGGCGCTCGGCGTCATCCTCGGCGACGACGAACAGCGGCTCCGTGTACCCGGCGTCGTACAGCTGCGCGGCGACCTTGTCACCGACGCCTCGGATCTCGGTCAACGCTTCGCGTTCGAGGTCCGCCTCGGTGAGCTCCTGTTCGAGCCCGCCGGTGCCTGACAGCTCTGCGGCAGCCTGGATGACCCGCTCGGCGCCTTCTTCGCCGAACTCCGGCAGCGGCGCGATGTCGCTGACATCCGCGAGCGCGATGTCCTCGAGCTTCGAGTACCCGACAGCGAACAGCGTGTCGACCATCGCTTCGGTGATGCCGTCGTACTCGACGAGCCGCGAGCGGACCTCGGCCTTGATCTCGTCGAGGCGGCTCTCGTTCAGGATCTCGAGGTTCCAGCCGGTCAGCTGCGCGGCGAGGCGCACGTTCTGCCCGGCCTTGCCGATCGCCAGGCTGAGCTGGTCATCGGGGACGATGAGCTCCATCGCCTTGCGCGCCTCGTCGACGAACACCTTCGAGACCTTTGCGGGGCTGATGGCGTTGCAGACGAACTTGGGAGGATCGCTGTGGTACGGCACGATGTCGATCTTCTCGCCGCGCAGCTCCTGGACGACCGCCTGGACGCGGCTGCCGCGCAGACCGACACACGCGCCGACCGGATCGACGTCGTTGTCGGTCGAGTACACGGCGACCTTCGAGCGAACGCCGGCTTCGCGTGCGACGGCGACGACCTGGACGATGCCCTCCTGGATCTCGGGGACCTCCTGGTCGAACAGCTGGATGACCAGCCCCGGATCCGTGCGGCTGAGCACGACCTGCGCGTCCTTGCTCGAGCGCTGCACGTCGAGCACGTACGCCTGCAGGCGCTCGCCGACGCGGTACGCCTCACGCCGTGCCTGCTGCGAGTTGGGCAGAATCGCGTCGGTCCGGCCAAGGTCGACGATGATGTTGCCGCGCTCGAAGCGCCGCACGATCCCCGTGATCAGCTGGTGCTTCCGGTCCTTGAACTCCTCGTAGATGTTCTGGCGCTCGGCTTCACGCAGTCGCTGGATGATGACCTGCTTGGCGGTCTGCGCCGCGATGCGGCCGAACGGGTTGCGCGCCGATTCCAGCCGCAGCAGGCCACCGAACCGCTTGTCCTGTTCACGCGCCTGCTCTGCGTCCTCCTCGCGGTAGAAGATCGGGAACAGCAGCTCGTCGCCGGCTTCGGCGTACGGGTCCGCGAACTGGCGCGCCGCCGACAGCGAGATCTCGCGGTACGGGTTCTGAACCTCGTCGTCCGACGCGACGATGACGATGACGCGCAGCTCGATCTCGCCGGTGTCCTCGTTGAACACGGCTTCGATCTCACGCTCTTCGCCGAAGACCTTCTTTGCAGCGGACTTCATCGCGGCCTCGATCGTGTCGATCAGGACCTCGCGATCGATGCCACGGTCGCGGCAGAGCTGTTCGATCTCCATCAAAAGACTCATCGCGCGCTCTCCGATGTCATGACTGGTTGCACGGTCATCTTCGTTCCGTTCACTTCGGGTTCTTCGATTTCGCCGAGCGCTGCGGCTCGGAGTCGCCAAAATCGTACAGGGTCTGCGCGCGCTTCAGCACATCCAGGCTGAACCGACGCTCGACGCCGTCCTCACAACGCACGACAACGCCAGCAGAATCCGACGCGTCGACGAGTTCTCCCTGCAGGACCACGTGGCCGTCTTCCGTGGCGCGTCGCAGCACCACGCGGACGCGCCCTCCGGCGTACCGGGCGAAGTGCTCGAGCCGGCTCAGGTCGCGCTCGACCCCTGGGCTCGAGACCTCGAGGCGGTACGAGAACGGGATGAAGTCGTCCGCATCCAGCAGGAAGTTCAGCTGCTTCGCGACCGACGACAGCTCGCCGATCGTGACGCCCTTGCCGGGTTCGTCGCCACCGGCGCGGTCGACGAGCACGCGCACGCGCCCGTTGCTGGAAGCCGGCTTGATCTCGATCTCCCACAGCTCCAGCCCGGCCTCGGCCAGGATGGGGAGCAGCATGGTGCGCAGTCGTTGGTCTATCGTCGCAACGTCCATCGGACACACGGCAGCAAAAAGAAAGGAAACGGCCCGGCGCACCCGCCAGAACCTTCCGCTGCCCTCGGGGCAATCGTGGGTTGGCTTCTCCGTCGACCTGGGCCGGAACCCTCACAGACCGCGTCTCCGCAGCCGTGAGACGAGCGCCTGACCGGGGTCGCGGCGCTCGTGTCAACGGAACAACGGCGCTACCGTACCTCAGCCCACCTCTTCCTACAACCTCCGACTGCCCGGATTCGCACGGCAGCTGCAGATTCCAGCTCCCGTCACATCCGCCGATGGTCCAGTGACGGGATCCGCGACCGGGCCGCCCGCTGCTCCTGACGGCGAACGTCGACCACCGTCAGGCCGACCTCGGGAGCCGAGACCTGCCCCACGACGTCACCCCAGGGGGAGACCACCAGCGCGTGCCCCCAGGACTCGCGCCCTGCGTACGGGACGCCAACCTGCGCCGGCGCCGCGACCCAGCACAGGTTCTCGATCGCCCGCGCACGCAGCAGCACCTCCCAGTGCGCCGCGCCCGTCCGGAAGGTGAACGCCGCCGGCACCGTCAGCACCTCAGCGCCCCCAGCGACGAGCGCCCGATAGAGCTCCGGGAACCGCAGGTCGTAACAGACCGACAGGCCCAACCGCCAGCCGTCGAACGTCGCGACCACCGGCTGCGGATCGCCGGCGACCGTCGACGCGCTCTCGCGAAACCGCGTGTCCGCGTCCACGTCGACATCGAAGAGGTGCACCTTGCGGTACGTGGCCGTGACCTTGCCGCCCCGGTCGAGCAGCACGCTCGTGTTGTACGTCCGGTACGGGTCATCGGACAGCTCGGAGAAGCTGCCGACCAGGATGCCGATCCCCAGCGCAGAGGCGAGGTCCGAGCAGAAGTTGATCTGCGTCCCGTCCACAGGCTCCGCCCCCGCGATCCGCTCAGCGGTTGGCGCCAGCAGCGTCGCGTTCTCCGGCAGCATCAGCAGATCCGCGCCCGCGTCCGCGGCCTGCCGGGCGAGCATGGCCACCTGCTCGAGGTTGCGATCGACGTCGGGACCCGACGTCATCTGCGCGATCGCGAGCCGCAACGTGTCCTCACTCATGGCGCCGTCCCCAGATCGTAGACGCGCACGTTGTCGAAGGCCAACGGCGCGTTCCAGTTGTTGAAGCCGAACCGGTCATGCCCCTCGCCTGCGAGCGGCGCCGGGTCGACGTAGCGGAGGAACAGGCTGCCATCGACGTACCAGCGCAGCGTGCCGTCCGTACGCACGATCTGGTTGCGGTACACCCGCCCCGGCTCGACCTGAACGCCAGCCGCGCCGATCTGGCGATCATCGCCGTGCTCGTCGAGTCGAGCGATGACGTTGACGCGGTTGTTCCAGCCGCCAAAGATCCCGATGTACCCGCTCTCGTGCGTCCGGCCATCGCCGAACACCTCGAACTTGATGTCTCCCTCTTCCGAACGGGACGTCGCGTCGAACTCGATACGGACTCGGTCCGGCAACGGCACCTCGAGCCAGAGCGCGTCGTTGCGCGCACCGCTCACGACGAGCTGACCGTCCTCCACGGCCCAGCGCGTGCGAGGTCCCACCCAGCGATCGCTCAACCCGCCTTCGTCGAACGCGTCCTCGAACACGAGCGTGCCGCCGGCCAGGTCAGCGTCGTCTGCCGAGCGGCGGCAGCCGCCGCAGGCAGCCAGCAGCACGAGGCCCATCATCACAATCGTGGCGCCGTGACGTTGCGTCGACATGATTCTCCCGATCTGGACCCGGCGCACGAGGCTGGATGCGACGGGTCGCCGGGGCCCCGTCGCGACCGCAGCATGGCGAGCGATCGCCGGTCGCGTCAACGACCACAGACGGCGGCCGTGTTCACGACCCTGCGTGGCAACGGTCGGCTCGTCAGCTCGCCTGCAGCATCGAACGGAACCGGGAGAACACCGCGACCGAGTCGTGCGGGCCAGGGCCGGCCTCGGGGTGGTGCTGGACACTGAACGCGTTCAGGCTGGCGACGCGGATACCCTCGACCGTCTGGTCGTTGAGGTTGACGTGCGTGACCTCGACGTCCGCGGCGTCGTCGAACCGCACCGCGTACCCGTGGTTCTGAGCGGTGATCTCCACGCGGCCCGTGTCGCGGTCCATGACGGGCTGGTTCGGGCCACGGTGGCCGTAGACCAGCTTGAAGGTGCTGCCGCCGACAGCCTGGGAGAGCAGCTGGTGCCCGAGGCAGATGCCGAAGACAGGCCGCTTGCCGAGCAGCTCCCGGATCTGGGCGACCTGGTGCTCCAGCCGCGCAGGGTCGCCGGGGCCGTTCGACAGCATGATCCCGTCCGGCTCAAGCGCGAGCACGCCCTCTGCCGTCGTGTCGTGGGGAACGAGCGTGATGCGCACCCCGGTCGATGCCAGCTGCTCGAGGATGGAACGCTTGACCCCATAGTCGAGGACGACGACGTGCGGGCTCGACTCCGTCCCGGCGGGCCACGCCGTGGACTGGCTCACGAGCTCGACGAGGTGCGGGTGGTACGCGTCGCCGGTCTCGCGCAGGTGGACGCGCATCGGCTCGCGCACGCTCGTCGCGGCGACGAAGTCCTGGTCGTCGTACTGGGGCGCGCTCCGGATCCGCTCGACGATGGCCGGCACGTCAGCCGCCGTCGCGCCGTGGACGATCGCACCCATGGTCGCCCCACCCTCGCGGATCCGGCGCGTCACGGCCCGCGTGTCGACGCCGGCGATCGCGACGGTCCGGTTCGCGACAAGGTACTCGTCCAGCGTCGCCGTCGACCGGTAGTTCGACGCGCGGCGTGACGCCTCCCGGACGATGAGACCCGAGACCTGCACGCGGTCGGACTCGACGTCCAGGTCATTGCAGCCGTAGTTGCCGATGTGGTTCGCGGTCATCGTGACCAGCTGCCCACGGTAGGACGGATCCGTGAGGATCTCCTGGTAGCCCGACATCGACGTGTTGAAGACGACCTCGCCGATCGACTCCCCCTCCCAACCGAGAGCCTGACCCTGGTAGAAGGTTCCATCGGCAAGGACGAGCAAGGCTGACTTCATGGTGGTTCCCTCATCATTCCGGTGGACAGCGCGCCGGGGCGCTCCGGGTCTGCGCGCGCGCGGATCAACCACGAACCGACGCGTCTGGCAACCCCGTGACCGGCACTTAGTCACGCCCTCGGCTCAGCGCAGCCTCTGGAAACGACGTTCTCGATCCACCCCGCCGCTGCCCAGCGACCACAGCAGGTGCGTCGCCCGGCCGCGGACGCTGCGCGCTGGTACCAACCCCCAGCAGCGACTGTCCGAGCTCTCGTCACGGTTGTCGCCCATCACGAACACGTAGCCATCCGGGATCGTGATCGGCCCGAAACGCTCGGTGCCGAAGATCACGCGGACCGTGTACGTGGGTCCGCCCGGCAGCGTCTCGTCGACGAGCTGCACCTGCATCGGGAACCCGTGCGTCGTGACCGTCATGCTGGTCGCTTCGCCGTAGACCAGCGGCTCACCGTTGAGCAGCAACCGGTTGTCGCGCAAGGCGACCGTGTCTCCAGCCAGACCGATGATGCGCTTGATGTACGTCTTGCCGGTCGCCAGCGACGACGGGTCGATGTCGCAGCGCTGGATGAGGCTGTCCCCTGAGGCTCGTCGGCGATTCAGACCCACGAACGAGTTGCGCACGAGCACGCTCGTGATGTCGTCAGCGGTCGATGCGGTGCCATCGGCGCCGTCGCTTGCGACCACGAACGACCGCGGGTCGTCGCCCTGCTCCAGGCGCAACGCGTTCCCCCAGCCGTCGACGAGCAGGTGAGCCGGAGCCGCAGATCCGGTCGCCGGGTCACGCCAGGCGCCCAGCGACACCGGGAGCGGCGCCGTCGACCGCTCGAGACGCTCGGTCCACAGGCCGATGCGGTCCCACGTCGTCGCCTCCCGTTGCGGGAACGGGAACACGACGATGTCGCCGCGGCGCAGCTCACGCCAGCGGAGCACATAGCGGGACGTGAACGGGACCCGCACCCCATAGCTGAACTTCGCGACAAGGAGCCGATCACCAACCTCGAGCGTCGGGACCATCGACGGAGACGGGATCTTGAACTGCTCGACGACGAAGGCGCGAAGCGCGAGCGCGATCAGCACCGCGGTGCCGATCGCCTCAGCGTACTCGCGCGCACGCGACTTGCGGGCGAACGCCAGGCGCCGCTCGACCACGGCCTCAAGCGCGACGACGTCCGCCGTCGCGTCCTCACCGGCGGACGCGCGCGCCAGCACGGCCTCGATCGCCGCCTCGACCTCACGCGCGCCTGCCTCGTCGAGGACCTTCCGGCCTCGACGCAGCAGCGACCGTGCCTCCCGCGCGGCTCGTCGCGCCTGACGCGCCGGGATGCGTTCACCACTCATGAGAGCCTCCGCTCGGTCACGATTCGTCTGCCTTGAGCACCGCGAGGAAGGCCTCTTGCGGGATCTCGACGCTGCCGACCTGCTTCATCCGCTTCTTGCCTTCCTTCTGCTTCTCGAGGAGCTTCCGCTTCCGCGAGATGTCGCCGCCGTAGCACTTGGCCGTGACGTTCTTCCGGTAGGCCGTGATGGTCTCCCGCGCGATGACCTTCGTCCCGATCGCAGCCTGGATGGGCACCGAGAACTGCTGGCGCGGGATCAGCGCCCTCAGCCGACTCACGAGCTGACGCCCGCGGTGGTACGCGCTGTCGCGGTGCACGATGATGCTCAGCGCGTCGACCGGCTCGCCGTTGACGAGCACGTCCAGGCGGACGAGGTTCCCGTCGCGGTAGCCGATCTGCTCGTAGTCGAACGAGGCGTAGCCGCGAGAGACCGACTTCAGGCGGTCGAAGAAGTCGAACACGATCTCGTTCATCGGCAGCTCGTACGTGAGCTGGATCCGTCGCGTGCCCAGGTACTGGAGGTCCACCTGCACGCCCCGACGCTCTTCGCAGAGCGCGATCACCTGGCCAACGAAGTCCGGCGGAACGTGGATCGTCGCCTTGATCCACGGCTCCAGGAAGCGGTCGATGTCCACCGCGGGTGGCAGGTGCGCAGGGTTCTCGACGCGGTGGAACGCGCCCTTCGTGTCGTGGACCTCGTACACGACCGTGGGCGACGTCGTGATCAGGTCGAGGCCGTACTCACGCTCGAGGCGCTCCTGGATGATCTCCATGTGGAGCAGCCCGAGGAACCCGCATCGAAACCCGAACCCCAACGCCTCGGACGTCTCCGGCTCGAACGAGAACGCGGCGTCGTTCAGCCGAAGCTTCTCGAGCGAGTCCCGGAGCTCGTCGTACTGGTTCGTCTCGATCGGGAAGATGCCGGCGAAGACGTTCGGCTTGACGTCCTGGAACCCGGGCAGCGGCTCGGCCGCCGGACGCTCAACCAGCGTGATCGTGTCGCCGATCTTGGACTGGGAGACGTCCTTGATCCCCGTCACGACGAAGCCCACGTCGCCAGCACGGAGCGCGTCCACCGCCGTAGGGAACGGCGCGAACACGCCGACGCTCTGGCACTCGCCCGTCGCTCCGGTGGCCATCATCCGCATCTGCTGGCCCTTCGCCAGCGAGCCCTCGACGATCCGGACCAACGAGATGACGCCCCGGTAGGCGTCGAACCAGCTGTCGATGACCAGCCCCTGCAGCGGCGCGGTCGGATCGCCCGCGGGGGCCGGGACCAGATGCACGATCGCCTCGAGGATATCCGCGACACCGGCGCCGGTCTTGGCCGAACACGGGATCGCGTCCGACGCGTCCAGGCCGATGACGTCCTCGATCTCTTCCTTGACGCGGTCAACGTCCGAGGCAGGCAGGTCGATCTTGTTGAGCACCGGCACGATCTCGAGATCGTTGTCGAGCGCCAGGTACACGTTCGCCAGGGTCTGCGCTTCCACCCCCTGCGTCGCATCGACGACGAGGATGGCCCCCTCGCACGCCGCGAGGCTCCGCGAGACCTCGTAGTTGAAGTCGACGTGCCCCGGGGTGTCGATCAGGTTGAACGTGTAGACCTCTCCGTCCGAGGCCCGATAGCGGAGCCGAACGCTCTGCGCCTTGATCGTGATCCCACGCTCCCGCTCAAGGTCCATGTTGTCGAGGAACTGGTCCGCGCGCTGCCGGTCGGAGACGGTCTCGGTCAGCTCCAGGAGGCGGTCGGCGAGCGTCGACTTGCCATGGTCGATGTGAGCGATGATCGAGAAGTTGCGGACACGTTCCTGGGCCATGGACTCAACCTGAATGAGCGGGCGGCCACGCCGGCGCTTTCCGGCTGAGGCGGTTGTGCTGAGACTGCCACAATGGTAGCTCGTACGCGGGTGGCGCGGCCCTGCCGTGGGCCGCGATACCTAGGTGTGGCCGCTTGTGGTGTCAACGCAAACCCCCACGACCTTCTCTGACCCCCGGGGCCAGTCCCGTCCCTTCCGGAGTGCACGTCCATGCGCGTCCCGTCCCTCCTCCTGATCGCCGCCGGAGGCCTCGCCCTGAGCGCCTGCGCAGGCCGGAACACCCCGCCCTCGCGGTCCGTGACCGTCGTCTACACCGACGCGCGGATGATCGAGCGGGCCTTCACCGACGACGGACTGCTCCTCGAACGCTACGACGTGAACAACGACGGCGTCATCGACAACTACGTCTACCTGCAGCCCATGGACGACTACGACATGGACCTGCAGGACCTCACCGGGCTCATGCCCTACGAGATCGAGAACGTCCGCGTCGTCCGCAAGGAGATCGACGTCAACTTCGATGGCACCATCGACGTCATCCGGTTCTACAACCGCCGCGGCGTCCCGTTCCGCGAGGAGCTCGACACCAACTTCGACGGCAACGTCGACCGCCGCAACTACTACGACGGCGACCGCCTCGTCCGGCGTGAGATCGACACGAACGGCGACGGCACCTTCGACGAACGGCGCCACTACGCAGAGGGCGAGCTCTTCCGCGTCGAACGTGACACCACCGGCGACGGCCAGTCCGACACCTGGCAGTTCTACGAGCGCACGCAGCTCGTCCGCGTCGGCCGTGACCTCGACGGCGACGGCGTCATCGACGCCTGGCAGCAGATCCGCATCGACCGCGACCGCCCTGACGTCATGGGGACCCGCGATCGCAACCAGGAAACGAACGGCGACTGAGCGAACGGCGACCGAGAGCCGCTCCCATCGCCTCCCGGCAGCGACACCGCCATCGCCGGCTCAACCGCCCGGCTCCGACGACATGGTGACCCGCCCGCTCACGCGCTGCGCGCCACCGCGCAGTCGTCAGCGGGCCGAGGCGAGCGACGTCGGTGGGAGCGCCGCTCGATAGAACGAGTACAGCGCCTCGTCGACCTCCAGCTGCAGCGCGAACTGCACCGAGGGAACATCGTCCGCGTCGAACGGCATCCCGTCGTTCAGCGCGGTTCGACCGGCGCCACCCATGAACAGCGCGACGACGAACAGACCTGCAGCGATGACGACCGCGGCGACGGCGGCGAAGACGAGGACCCGAAGCGACGGATCAAGCGACGGCTCGGTGGTGCGCAGCATGACGTATTTCCTGAGGCGGGAGCGATGACCGTGCAGAGCCGCATCGTGCCACCCACGACAGTGCTGTCAAAAAACCGACGTACACCACACGCCCCTACCACCACCGCGGCTTGCGGCTGGTCACCGCAGGTCACCGCGCTGTCGCTACCTGCCCCGCAGCTCCGCGTGGACGTCAAGCAGCGTCAGCCCAGGCCCCTCGCTCAACGTCATCACGTCACCGATCTCGAACGCGATCTCGTGGTACGGACCATCGACGTAGATCCGTCCGCCCGTCATCAGGCTGCGAACGGTGAGGCCCTCGCTCAGGTGGCGGACCCCGCGTGACATCCGGTAGCCCGTACCGCGCGGCATGTAGGGCTCGCGCACCAGGTACTGCAGCATGGCTCCCGACAACGGCAACACCGTCCCGCCCGCCGACCGGATCCCCCCCGTGCTCCCCGCTGGCGTGCTGATCCACAGACCACTGGATGACTGCTTCTCCGACAGCAGCCCGGTTGACAGGACGTAGCGCGACATCATCGCCGGGTGCGCGTTGGCGATCAGGATGTCGTTCAGGCACGGGATGCCGTACGGCTCGCCGTTGATGTGCAGCTGAATCCGGTGCAGACGCGTGCGCACGACCTCGTCGTTGGCGACCCGGCGCGCGGCGGTCTCTGCGTGCTGCGCCTCGACCGCACAGAAGTACCCGACGCTGCGATCGGGATCCGAGTTGATCGCGAGGATCGGCTGGCTCTCGACCGAGTGCGCGACGTCCAGGACCGTGCCGTCACCGCCGACGACCACGACGACCTGCACCCCGTCGCTCACCCGCTCGAACAGGTCCTGCGCCGTCGTGCTCACGTCGTGGCCGTGCCGGCTGAACGCCTCGACGACCGACTCCAGCGAACGCTGCTGGCGCTCGGCGGCGTCGTGCAGCCCGCGGTAGACATCCGGGGCACGGGACTGCAGGCGCTCGACCCGTTCCCCGTCGTCGCGGAGCAGCGTCTGCAGCTTCGGCACCTTGTGTACGACCTCTACCCTCACTGACCGCGCTCCGGGCTGTCCGTGCTCGCCCGCCTGAGTACCACGCCCGCCGGCTTCTGTCGCGGACTGTAGCCACGGTCGACGACGCCACCGTCGCCGAACCAGTTCCACACGTAGACCCGCTCGATCTCCGGGTGCCGCGCCAGCACGGACATCGCCGCGCCCAGCAGCATCGCCTGCAACATTGGCGCCGGGCCGGCCGGGCGCTGGTAGTCCCACGGCGCCGCGCCGGCCGTCTCTCCGTTCGGGAAGCCCAGCTCCGTCACCACCGCAGGTACGCCCCATCCCCGCGCCACCCCGACGATGTCCCGCGCGTGCTGTGACCACTGCCGCATCACGTGTGACGCCGTCAGCGCGCCCGGCGCGACGCCGCGGCCGACCTCGAAGTACGCCGACACGCCCACGGCGTCGACCAGCCCCCAGAGCGGTGTCTGTGCGAAGCGGTCCCAGTTGGAGGAGTACGTGAGCCGCCCCCCGTAGACGCCGCGGATCCGGCCGACCAGGCCGGCCCAGGCGGCGATGTCGTCCTCCATCGACGCGAGCTCCGACCCGATGGACAACATCGAGACCCCCTCCTCTTCCGCGAGCTCCGCGATCCAGAGCAGCGCCGCGCCGTAGCTGGCCCACCACGCCTCGGGCGTCGCGGGAGCCAGCACACCACGCCAGTCCCCTTCGGACCGGGCGTCGAGCTGGATGATCGGCAGCAGCATGGTCTCGAGGCCCAGCGCGTGAGCGTCGCGGATCGCGCGCCGCAGGTCCCCCGACCGGGCCGTGATCGGGCCGTCCGGCCCGGGGATGAGCGCGGCGGCGTGTACGTCCGTCTGGCGCAGCTCGACAACCAGCGAGACCGCGGTCGCGCCGTGGCTTGCCGCCTCCCACAGCAGCGAGACGTAGGAACGTCCCGCGTCCACGAAATCCAGCCCCAGCGCGACGCCAGGCCCCCTGCTGTCGGTGGCCGGCGCCGGGGCGCCGTGAGGCGTGGACGCGTCCGCGGTCCGCGCTGCGCCCTGACTCCACACCAGGAGCAGGGTCAGCATGGCGGCAAGCGAGGAGGCCAGCGCAGGCCGGCGAGACCCAACGCGCCCCGCCGTTCGTGTGCCCGGCAGCTCCGGCCGCTGTCGGGCCACGGGCGTGTCCACGCCGAACCGGCTTCGACCTGCCATCAGAGCGCGCGATCCAGGGGCCCGGGCGCCGTCCGTGGCACGACGTCCACCTCCATCGACAGCCGCTCGGCAGAGCGCTCCGCGCGGGTGACCTCGACGCCATCGATGGTCCGACGTACGGCCGCCTCGACGAGCCCCATCACGGCCTCCAGCGTCGTGCCGGGCATCGGCGTGATGCACAGCGCGATCTGACTCTCCGAGGCCCAGCACTCGTTGAGCTCCGCGCGCGGCGCGAGCCCTTCCACCAGCGCGGCACGCAACGCGACGAACGGGGCGGCGCCCTGGGGAGAGCGCACGACCACGGTCGCCCGCCCGTCGTCACGAGGTGCCGGGACCGTACGAACACCGCGAACCGTCCTGACGAACGCAGCGGCGGCCTCCTCGTGCGCGCGCGCGGTGGCCTCGTCCGGAGTCCGCGCGGTGCCACGTCCGGTCACCGCTACCCTGGCGAGCTCTGCCCCGCTCTCCACGTCGAGGAGCACCGTCGAGACCGACACGACAACGAGGTACTCATCGAGCCACGCGATCTGCGTCTGCCGCGCGCGGGCCTCACCGAGGGCCACGACGCCAACGTCCGCCATGCGGCCGAGGTTCCGCGCGTTCGTCGGGCTCAGGTCAGGGCGCCGGTAGATGCGGCTGATCACCAGGTTGGGCAGCCGCGCCGGATCGCGCAGTGACGGCGCTCCAGCGGCCCTCAGCGCGCGATCGAATGGCCCCGACTCGTGGGCCCGCTCCTGGCTCCACCAGTACTGCTCTCCGCTGCTCCCGGTGTGATCGACGATCATCGGCAGCACCTGGGCCCACGCGGAGCCTGCGCTCGTCAGCGCGACCAGCGTGACGGCGGCGGCGAGGGACACGAAGGAGAGGCGATGACGTCGCAACAAGGAGCACCTCCGAGCGGCGCGAGGGTCAGTCCCATGCGGTGTACGAGACCGGCGCGACGGGCGCCCCGAACGCCTCCGGGAACCCCAGCACGGGCCGGCCGAACTGCAGACCGAACGCCCCCGGATAACGCTCCCCATCCTCGGTGGCAACCAGCAACGTCCCCCACACGGCGTCACGCCGCGGCTCGTCGTACGCTGGAACGGACAACGGGCGCAGCGGCACCGCGACCAGCTGACGGACCAGCTCATCGAGGCACGACGACACGAAGAACCCACCGGCCCCCACGCTCACCCGCTCGACGGCAAGGGACGCCTCCTGCGCGCCGGTGTCGTCGGACGAACACCCGACCCCGACGCCGCCCAGGCCGATCACGTGGGCAGCCACACGCCGAAACCGGACCGCGTAGGCCTGCTCACGCGCGAGGCGGAACGGATCGTCAGCCTGACGCGGTGGGAGCTCGGGGTTCCCGTCCCAGCCCTGGAGCGTGCCCTCACGGAGCTCGCTGTCCTCGCCGTGGCTCAGCACCACCAGCAGGACGCCTGAGGTTGGCTCGACCGGCTCGTCCGCGCCACCGGCGGTGCCACCGCCCGACAGGGACTCGAGCGCCGCGGCGGCGTGCATGAGGGGGCGTTCGTCTGCGCCGGCACCCAGCTGGAGCAGGGCCTCCTTGAGCTGGGCGGGCGGGACCTCCTGGGCGACGCCGACAGCTCCCAGCTCGTGCGCGAGGCTGGAGACGACCTGGATGCGGGTCGACAGGCCCTCCGCCGAACGCGTCGTCACCAACATCGAGAGCGCCTCGGACACGTCACTCGCGAGCGTCTCGGCGACGTTGGCGCCGACGACGACCACGTTCAGGTCCGGGACCGTCCGCTGGTGCAGGTCCTCACAGTACAGGCGCGCGCGGGCGTCGGCAGACGGCGCGACGGCCTGAGGGTGGATCGCGTTGAGCCACAGCGGCGCGTAGTCGATCGTTGCGATGGCCAGCGCCCATACGACCACGGTGCCCCGTTCCTGGCGGGCGATCTGAAGTTCCAGGTCCCGAGCGGCAGGCAGCGGGAGCTCCGCGTTCGCGAGCGTCAGACCCATCAGATCGCCGATCTGTGTCAGCGCCGCCTCGAGCGCCGCCGGCTGGTCCGGGCGCTCGACCGTCACGGTCCAGCGCGCGAGGGACTGCCGGCGGTCCAGTGACTGGGTGCGGCCGGCGAACGACAGCCTGACGTCGTCCCGGATGATGTCGTTCACACCGCGGACGACGTCGTCGAGGGTCGCGACGGCCGAGGGGACGACGCCCAGGACACCTGCTCCTTCGGGCTGACGTTCTCCGACGACCAGCGCCGTTCGGGCATCGATCGGCCGCACGCGCGTCCACGACGGGTGCCGCAGCAGCGTCATCCCGGAAGCGAGCACGACCCGCGCAGACAGAAGCTCCTGCGCGCGCTGCCGATTGCAGACGAATCGGCGAGGCTCGAGTCCATCGGGGACGCCGTTCCCGTCAGTGTCGGCGACGAGCGGGTTGAACTCACCACGCTCGGCGTCCCAGATGCCGTTCCCGTCGACGTCCTCGTCACCGTCGAGCAGGCCGTCTCCGTCAGTGTCCGGGTTGTTGGGGTCGGTCTCGCCCGGATCCACGGTGCAGTTGCGGTTCGCGTCTTCGATGATGTCGAGCAGTCCGTCGCCATCCGAGTCGGCGTTCGGATCGATGTAGCAGGCCAGCTCCGTGTCGAAGCGAAGCTCCCAGTCAGCGACGTCCCCAGCGCCGCCGGGTCCGTCGGCGTCAGCAGCCCCACAGCCGACGGCGATAGCGGCAGCGATGGCTGCCGCTATCCTTGCCAGCATGCGGCGTCCTGCCCGGTCACGGTCGTCGGGGGCTGAGGCTGGCCTGGATTGATGCATTGTTCCTGTCGTGCTGACGGCCCGTTCAGGCACATCCGGGACCGCTGGAGGCGCTCAGGGAGCAGGAGCCCACGTTGGGCGCCCGAACGCAGCGAAGCGCTGGCTGGCGGGTCTCCCCTGCCATACCAGCGCTTCGTGGTCAGGACAAATCGAGGTGCGTCTACTGAATGACGAACTCGTAGGACAGCGGGCGTGCGGCGCCGCTGACCTCGGGGAACCGCATGCCGCGGACGACATCCGCGACGCAGTTGAAGACGGAGCCGCTGCCTTGCGGGCTGACGTCCGAGGTCGACCCGTTCGGGTTGATGACGAAGCTGACGCGGTAGCGGCCGGCGTCAGCGTCCGAGCCCTTGCAGCGGTCGACACGCGAGCGGTAGCGGTTGATGGTCGAGCGGATCTGCGAGGCCGACAGCGACTCCGGCGCGCTGCTGGAGGAGCTGGTCGTCGACGAGGAGGAGGAGGACGACGACGAGCTGCTCGACGAGCCGCTGCCGATCGCCTGGAGCGCAGCGGCGACGGCGTCGCCGCCACCCGACGAGCCAGAGGTGCGCGACGAAGAGCCGGAATCACGGCTGGACGAGCCGGAGTCGCGGCTCGATGTACCGGAGTCACGGCTGGATGTGCCCGAGTCACGGCTCGCGGTGGTCCCGGAGTCGCGGCTGGACGAGCCGGAGTCACGGCTGCTGCGTTCGGAGCGATCCGAGCGCGCGCTGGCGTCGGCTGCTGCTTCCTGCTCCTGGGCTGCTGCTGCGGCTTCTGCCTCTGCCGCCGCCGCTGCGGCCTGTTCGGCTTCGAGCGCGGCCTGCTCGGCAGCAGCTGCTGCTGCGGCCTCATCCTCCGCGGTCGGCGGGGTGTCTTCGACGGGTGCCTCGGGAGCCGCGGCGACAGCCGGGGTCTCGTCTGCTCCACCGCCGAACACGCCGGCGACGAACAGGATCGCGACGACGAGGCCGACGATGATGACGCTCGCGAGCACCAGCAGCGCCACAGGCGCGCCGCTCTTCTTGGGAGGGGCAAGCGGCACGATGGGCATCGCCATCGTCCGGGAGACCGCTGCGGGCTCCTTCTGCGCGTCGCCGGCCGCCGGCTTCAGCGCGGCGGCGGTCGAGGCCAGCGCCGTCAGGTCGATCAGGCCGGAACCCTCGGTCACTTCAGGCTGCTTGCGCTTGGCGCTGGAGCTGGCCGCGAGGTCATCGAGGCTGAACAGCACCGAGTCCTCGTTGCGGGCGTTGGGTGCAGCAGCAGGCGTCTCGACGGGTTCAGGCGCGCGCCGGGTCGACGCTGCCGAGGCCAGCGTCGCGGCGAGGTCTTCTTCCGGTTCCGGCTCCGCGGCGGGTTCTGCAGCGCCACCGCCAAGGCCGGCGAAGAAGGCGTCCGCCGACTCCTCGGCGACGTCGGCCGTGTTGATCGCCAGGTCCTGGAACGTCGGCTCGTCCGCGATGCAGATCCAGTCGTCCAGGCCCTCGCGCCAGATGTAGTCGTCGGCCGATACCGTACCTTCAGCGATGTACGCGCGAACCTCCGCCTCGGACAGCGCCTCGGTCTGCTCGTCGTTGATCACAAGGTACCAGATCTTCGCTTCCTCCATCTCCTCAGCCTCCGCATGCCGGGCGTCCTGGTGTCCACCGTCGCACCGCCTGCCCCACCGGGGGCTGGCGCGAGTCGACGATCGATACTGCACCACTAAGCCAGTTTCCTTGAGAATTCACGCTTGTCGTGTCGCCGTCGGGTTCGGGGCCCCAACGCGAGTCCCCCGGTCACAACGCATGACCTCGATGATCGGTCTTCCGGTCGCGAGCGACGAACCGGTCGCCTGATGACGTGGCCGCGGCGACGGCGGGTGCCGCTCAACGCGGCCGTGACGTCTAGCACGAAGGATCCCCCTTGACAACGAACCGCAGGCCGTCCGCCACGGATGCTTCGCTGGCGTGTCGCGACGCGCCAGCGCTGCCTACTCGCGCTCGCCCGGCAT
>ERZ869909.446-NODE-446-length-49753-cov-10.473971_pt1 | contig 49753 bp, 45 predicted proteins | sample MGYA00520892_ERZ869909 | MGnify/ENA primary metagenome ERZ869909 (study PRJEB32215, sample SAMEA104723947) | bioreactor metagenome | biome: bioreactor; feature: anaerobic bioreactor; material: water | place: China | collected 2015-03-12 ... | reverse complement strand
ATACATCAACAAGTTTATATTTGATAGAAATATCAATAATATTAAAATCAGTATTATTTAAAATGCACAACGGGTTAGATATTAGATATTAGATATTAGATAATATATTTATAAACATAATTTCCTTAAAGTCCCCCTCCTTCAGGAGGGGGATTTAGCCTGCCTGCCGGCAGGCAGGGGGGAGGATTAACCTAAAACCCAATTATGCCCGGATTTGAATTATTTGGAAACGAAGAACGAAAAGAAGTAAATGATGTACTTGAAAATGGCGTGCTAATGCGTTATGGCTTTGACGGTATGCGCAACGGCCATTGGAAAGCCCGTGAATTTGAAAAAGCATTTGCAGAGAGAATGCAAACCAATCACTGTCAATTGGTTTCCAGCGGCACGGCAGCACTTACGGTGGCATTGACTGCTGCAGGAGTGGGAGCAGGCGACGAGGTGATAATGCCTACTTTTACCTTTGTTGCCAGTTTTGAATCTATAATGATGCTGGGTGCCGTGCCGGTTTTGGTAGATATAGACGACACTTTAACTTTGGACCCACAGGCCGTAGAAAAAGCCATCACACCCAAAACCAAATGCGTTATGCCTGTACATATGTGCGGCTCAATGGCTGATTTAGCTGCCTTAAAAGCCATTTGCGATAAACACAACCTGCTTTTACTGGAAGATGCCTGTCAGGCAGTTGGCGGTAGTTATGCAGGTAAACCTCTGGGCTCTTATGGAGATTTGGGATGTTTCTCTTTCGATTTTGTAAAAACCATCACCTGTGGAGAGGGTGGGGCTGTTATTACCAATAACAAGCAATATTATATCCATGCCGACCAATATCAGGATCACGGCCACGACCACATTGGCAAGGATCGCGGTGCAGAAACACACCCACACTTGGGATATAACTTCAGAATTTCTGAACTCAATGCAGCTGTGGGTATTGCTCAATTGCGTAAACTGGATGAATTTTTAGCCATTCAAAAGCGGCATTACACCATCATTAGAGAAGCACTTGAAAAAATAGAGGGAGTCACCTTCAGACGTGTGCCGGAGAGTGGTGTGGAAAACTATTCGTTTGTAAGTTTCTTTTTACCAACGGCAGCTTTGACTGAAAAAGGGCATAAAGCTTTAAGCAAAAATGGAGTAGATGCTTGTTTTTATTGGTTTAAAAATAACTGGCACTATATCAACGGTTGGGAACATTTGAGAAACTTAAAATCGCTCGGAAACCTTCCGCAGGAAATCCGTACACAGATGCAGGATTTAAACAATACCGATTTTTCTAAAAGCGATGCCATAATGGGACGAACCATTTCTTCATTAATCAAATTAAGCTGGACAGAGGGGCAAGTGCGTGAACGCGCTCAAAAAATGGCAGCAGCCATTCAATCGGTGCTTTAATAGCTGATGTATTCTGTAATTTCAAGTCCATAGCCAATCATACCCACGCGTTTGGCCTGTTTGGTGTTTGACATCAGTTTAATTTTATGAATTCCTACATCGTGGAGAATTTGTGCACCAATTCCAAAATCTTTGGCATCCATTTTTATTTGCGGGGCTTTGGCAATACTGTCGGTTTGCAGTTTTCGCAGTTCACTCAACCGGTTTAAAATATCCAGCGACTGGCTTTGCTGATTGATAAAAACTATGGCGCCTTTGCCTTCTTTATTCAATACGGCAAACATATCGTCCAGTTTTTTATCGGTATTGTTGGTGAGTGTGCTTAAAATGTCATAGTTAACCAGCGTGGAGTTCACTCTTACAAGTACCGGTTCGTCATGTTTCCAAACGCCTTTGGTAAGTGCCAGATGCACTTGGTCGTTGGTAGTTTGTTTGTAAGCTCTCAGGCGAAATTCTCCAAAATTGGTCTGAATATAAAAATCTTCTTTTTTTTCTATCAAAGAGTCGTGTTGCATTCTGTATGCCACCAAATCTTCTATGGAAACCAGTTTTAAATCAAATTTTTTGGCGATTTCCATCAATTGGGGCAATCTGGCCATAGTGCCGTCTTCATTCATGATTTCAACGATAACACCGGCCGGTTTTAAACCGGCAAGTCGGGCGAAATCGATAGCAGCTTCGGTATGTCCGGTACGTCTTAAAACACCGCCTTCTTTCGCTTTAAGCGGAAAAATATGTCCGGGCCTGCTTAAGTCCCAGGGTTTTGTATTGGGGTCTATCAACGATTTAATGGTTTTTGCCCGGTCTGAAGCCGAAATACCCGTGGTAACCCCGTTGCCTTTCAAATCAACAGAAATGGTAAAAGCGGTTTCCATCGGGTCGGTATTGCTGCCCACCATCATATGTAGGTCGAGTTCTTTGCAACGCGATTCGGTGATGGGGGTACAAATGAGTCCTCTGCCGTGAGTAGCCATAAAGTTAATCATCTGTGGGGTGACCATTTCGGCGGCAGCCAGAAAGTCGCCCTCGTTTTCACGGTCTTCGTCGTCCACAACTATGATTATTTTGCCATTTTTAATGTCTTCAATGGCTTCTTCTATGGTATTAAGTTTTACGGCTTCTGTTTTCAAGGCAAAGGAAATTTAGATGTGATTTTTGCGGTGCAAAGGTACTGAAACTAATCGGTATTGGATTTTAATCTTAACAATTTCTTGAAGAAGTTGCCAATTGAGTTAAATAAGTTTTCGAAAGAAAACAATCCCTGGTCTGTGGTAGCTCGGTAGGTGAGCCAAACACCCAGCGGAAGCATAATAAGTGAGGATAACCATGAGCCTAAAATGGGCAGCATCTTTCCATTTTCGGCACTGTTTTTTGCAAAAATTCCCAAAAAGTGGTAGGTCAGGAAAATAGAAATGGCCACTACCATGGGCAAACCCATGCCGCCTTTTCGGATAATGGCACCCAGTGGCGCCCCCACAAAAAAGAGTATGATACAACTAGCAGCAATAACAAATTTGTCGTGGAGGGCTATTTCATATTTGTTCAGCCTTTTTTCTTTTTGCTGAAAATCAAGTCTCCTTGCCTGAATGGTTTGAATGGCTCCATTGATGTTTGATAGGGACAACTCAAGTATTTGTCTTTTTTCCATATCGGATGTATAAGCATCCAAAATGTTTTCTACCGGTTTTTCATCACTTATTTCCGGTCTAAATCCGCTTGACATAGTGGTAATTCCGCTCCTTACCTTGATGTCTTCCGGGAAATTTCGAATATCCTGATTAAAACCTGCAGAAAGTGAGTCAATCTCTTTCCTTAATTCGCTGATGCGGTACATCTTTTCGTTGGAAAGTTCCTGTTCTTCAGAAAGGTCGATGTTGTTAATATCAGAAAGGTCAATGTTGATGGTATAGGCCTCAAAATAGCTTTTGGCAAAGGGCCGGTTGTGCTGTTTTTGCGGGTCTGTTGAAATAATTTCATCATAATAATTTCCGTCATAGAGAATGAGCGAAAGGGTGTTTGAGCCCTCTTCACTCGTAAGTTCTCCATTTTTAGCCCTTATAACTGTATAATTGCCCACCCGGTTGGGATTTTTTTTATGTATGATGATATCATCCAGATACTGACCCCTGTCGCCACTTTTTTTAGCTACTTTGATGGTAATGTTGCCCACCTCACTAAACTGACCTTCCGTAATGGCAACCGCAGGCTTTAGTTGTGCGATGTTTCGTCTTAAATTCAACGATTTGTACTCAGACCAGGGAATGACCTCGTTGGCAAAATAGAAAGCAATTCCGCTTAGAATGAGTATAAAAACCATCAAGCTGCGCATGGCTCTTTGAAGCGAAATTCCGGTAGATTTCATGGCGGCAAATTCATATTTCTCAGCAAAATTCCCGAAAACCATGATAGAGGATACTAAAATGGTGAGGGGTAAAACCAGCGGAATCAGCTTGGGTGAGAAATAAAGTAAAAACCTCATAATAATCTCAACATCGAGGTCTTTACCGGCAAGCTCAGAGATATAGAGCCAAATGGTTTGTAAAACAAAAATAAACATCAGTATCATAAAAACACTGATGAATGTTTTGAGGTAAGAGACTAATATATATCTGTCTAATATTTTCAATGAGGCTAATCCAGGTTGTTTATGTAGTAATTTCGATAGCGATTGGCATCAAACCTAAACATAGAGTCGGGCAGGGGTTGATTGGTTTTAAACGAAGTTACGGTAATGGTAATTTCGGTGCCGTTGTCCTGCCTTTGAATGAGTTTGTAAATATGTTTGGTCTGAGAATCAATTCCCAAAAGTATGTCTTTTATTTCAGCCTTTGAATCGGTGGGTCTTAATTCGATATATTGAATTTTTCTACCCATCACATCCTGAACAATGTCCCACTTATAGGTATATCCTTTTTCGTAAAAAGTAAGTAACTTGGCGGGTGTAATGGCCGAATCATCATTAGGATTGTGTTTTGAAATAGTAACCTCTTCGTCTTCGGGAACAATGGTATGTAGTTTTTTACCGTCAAAAAGCATAGTGGTTCCCATCAGGTTCAATACATAGTTGTCACCTTTTAAAGTTACATCGCCACGGGTTTCCTGGTTGATGTTTTCTTTGGTGTTTCTCAAAGTGTATCTAAATTCTATCTGAATGTTGTTGTAGCTTTTTACTTTAGCAGATACTTCGTTGAGCAAGTTTCTGGCACGCTGGGCATCCTGTGCCTGTACACTACTGAAAATTAAAAAAGCTGAAAATAAAAAAATAAATTTTTTCATTGTTTTGGTTTTATTCTGTTTCGTTGTCTAAAAATTTATGAAGCGCATCTATAGTTGGAAACAACACTTGCCTGGCTTTACTTCCTTCAAAAGGACCTACAATTCCGGCGGCTTCCAACTGGTCTATAAGCCTTCCGGCGCGGTTGTAGCCCAATTTAAGTTTTCGCTGCAAAAGCGATGCCGAACCTTGCTGTGCAATTACCAAAACTTCGGCTGCTTCTCTGAACATCGCATCCCGCTCGTCGATTCCTATATCAAGATTTGTGCCACCCTCTTCGCCAATATATTCGGGCAAAAGATGTGCACTTGGGTAAGCTCTTTGTGAGCCGATATAGTTTGTAATCTGTTCTACTTCAGGTGTATCAACAAAGGCGCACTGAAGACGAATCAAGTCGTTGCCCTGTGTGAAAAGCATATCGCCGCGGCCTATGAGCTGGTCAGCCCCCGAACCGTCCAGAATGGTTCTGGAGTCAATTTTTGAGGTTACCCTAAAAGCGATTCTCGCCGGGAAGTTGGCTTTAATAATTCCGGTAATCACATTGACCGATGGTCTTTGGGTGGCAATAATTAAATGAATGCCAATAGCACGTGCCAACTGTGCCAATCGGGCAATGGGGGTTTCTACTTCTTTACCGGCAGTCATTATCAAATCTGCAAACTCATCTACCACCAGCACGATGTATGGTAAAAACTTATGTCCCTCATTGGGGTTGAGTTTTCTGGCTTTAAACTTAGTATTGTATTCAGCTATGTTGCGCACCATCGCGTCTTTAAGCAAGTCATAACGGCGGTCCATTTCAATACACAACGAGTTAAGCGTGTTGATAACCTTGCTGTTGTCTGTAATGATAGCATCTTCGGTATCGGGTAGTTTGGCCAGATAATGCCTTTCAATTTTATTGAAAAGTGTAAGTTCTACTTTTTTAGGATCCACCAAGACAAACTTCACTTCAGCGGGGTGTTTTTTGTAGAGTAAAGATGTTAAAATAGCATTCAATCCCACAGACTTACCCTGTCCGGTAGCTCCTGCCATCAAGAGGTGGGGCATTTTAGCCAGATCCACCACAAAGGTTTCATTGGAAATGGTTTTACCCAAGGCAAGCGGCAATTCCATTTCGGCATTTTGAAATTTGGGCGAAGCGATTACCGAACGCATCGATACCATTTTCGGGTTTTTGTTGGGCACTTCAATACCAATGGTTCCCCTGCCGGGTATGGGAGCAATAATGCGGATTCCCAGTGCTGACAGAGAGAGCGCAATATCGTCTTCCAGGTTTTTGATTTTTGAAATGCGGATACCCGCTTCGGGTATGATTTCATAAAGCGTTACCGTGGGACCAACAGTGGCTTTAATTTGGTCAATTTCAATTTTATAATTGCGCAGGGTTTCAACAATGGTGTTTTTGTTTTCTTCCAGTTCTTCCTGATCAATGGTGATGCCGGAACCCGCGTTGTATTCTTTCAATAAATCCAGTGTGGGGAATTTGTAATTGCTCAATTCCAGTTTGGGGTCAAATTCGCCAAAATCTTTTACCAGTTTATTACTCAATACCTCAACTTCTTCTTCATCTTCGGCTTGTTCTACTTCCAGCGCAAGACCGTCTTCATTTTCAGGTTGAATAACAATTTTTTCTTTTACAGGTTCAGTAACTGTAATTTCTTCTTCGATTTCTTCTTCCTCAATTTCATCTAAGGTGTGTCTTATTTCCTCTTTAACTATTTCATTTTCTGCTTTCGCGGAAGCGAACTCGTCTTTAATTTCGTTTTTACGATTTTTGAAATACGTGAGTATTGATTCCGGTGAAAATTTGAAATGATAGACCGAAAAGGCCACAAACAAGAAAAACATTAATAAGCTCGTGCCTATCAACCCCAGATAATCTTGCAGAAAACTATTCATTTCAAAGCCAACCACACCTCCCAATATAGAAGCTTTTGACGCAAAAAAACCAAAGAAAACGGATAGCCAAAGCATCACGATTATTCCCCAAAACCATAGTTTTTTAAGCGGTTTCATTGGGAGGCTGAAAAACATAAATATTCCGTGAAGGGTCAGTAAAACACTAAGAATCAATGCGGCTACTCCAAAACCTTGATAAACAAAAAAGTGGCTTACAGCCGCACCAAATTTATTCAGCAGGTTTTGAGCTTGCTCCTCACGGTTTGCAAAATCAGACAATATGCTTTGATCGGCTTGCCAGGTGAATAAAAACGAAATGAAAGAAACCGTTAAGGCAATTCCAAAAAGTGCCAGAAAAATACCGAAAACAATTTTTTGTTGTTTGCTGAACTGCAAACGGGGAAATCTACTTTTTTTAGTGGTTGAGCTGTTAGTTTTCTTTCCTGCCATAGGTAAACCGGTGTATGAAGCAAAAGTACAAAATTGTTAACGTTCTAACGATAAAAATTAGTGTTTATGACTGTGGTGAGTTAAAGCTTTTTTTAACCATATAAGGCATATAAGGTCTTATAAGTTTTAACTTAGTCTCACGTCTTACGTCTTAAATCTTATGTCTTTTTTTGATGATTTGAAGCAATAATGCGATGCCTATAACCACGACACAACCAAACAAGTTGAGCCATAAATAAGGCATCCAGTCCAGCCACCATCCAATAATTACAACTCCCTGAGTGATAATTGCCGCAATAAAAACTGCGTTTGCTTTTACATATTTGATAAAAAACGCCAGAAGGAAAATACCCAGCACATTGCCGTAAAAAATCGACCCGATGATGTTGACCAGCTGGATTAAATTATCAAAGAGGTTGGCAACGCTAGCAACACAAATAGCAAGCACTCCCCAGAGTAGTGTAAACCATTTGGAAGCTTTTAGATAATGTTTTTCATCACCGTCTCTTTTTGCGTTGCGTTTGTACAAGTCCATTGTGGTGGTGGTGGCAAGCGCATTGAGTTCTGAGGCTGTGGACGACATAGCCGCACTTAAAATTACAGCCAGCAGTAAACCAATCAATCCGCGAGGGAGGTTGTTTAGAATGAAATGTATGAATACATAATCTTTATCATTGGTTTCTACTCTGTTGCTTGCCTGACTTATTAACTCGCGTGCTTGATTTCTGTATTCTTTTTCTTGTTTGTTTAGCGAAACGATGCTTTCCTGATAGATGTGCCTTTCGGCTTCATTTTCTACATTGTTGAAATTGTATATTGCTTGCTGTTTGGTTTCAAAATTTATCTGCAACTGCTCTTCCAGTGCTTTGTAATCTTCCGCATAAGCGGAATTAAGCACTTCTCTTTCGGCTACGGGATTAAAATTTAAAGGTGAAGCATTGAACTGATAAAACACAAAAACAAGCACACCCACCAAAAGGATAAAAAACTGCATAGGCACTTTTAAAATACCATTCATAATCATTCCCATCTGGCTTTCGCGCACAGATTTACCCGAAAGATACCGCTGCACCTGACTTTGGTCAGTACCGAAATAGGCCAGTGCCAAGAAAGTTCCACCAATGATACCGCTCCAAAAAGTATAACGGTTATCCAGATTGAATGAAAAGTCCAACACTTCCATTTTACCGCTTGCTCCGGCAATATTCAGCGCATTGGAAAAAGTAATGTTTTCCGGCAGGTAATTGATAATGATAAAAAAGGCGGCAAACATTCCGGCAAAAATCACTGCCATTTGTTGTTTTTGAGTGACACTCACGGCTCGTGTTCCTCCCGAAACAGTGTAAATAATAACCAGTAAACCTATAATGATGTTCAAATAAATCAAATTCCAGCCCAGCACAGCCGAGAGTATAATCGACGGCGCAAAAATGGTAATCCCGGCAGCAAGACCGCGCTGAATAAGAAACAAAACAGCAGTGAGCGAGCGGGTTTTTAAATCAAAACGGCTTTCAAGAAATTCATAGGCGGTATAGACTTTCAGTTTGTGGTACAACGGAATAAACACCATACAGATAATTACCATCGCTATGGGCAGGCCAAAGTAGAACTGCACAAACCCCATCCCGTCGTGAAATGCTTGCCCGGGTGTAGATAAAAACGTGATGGCACTGGCCTGAGTTGCCATGACCGAAAGCCCGATAGTCCACCAGCCGGAACGGTTTCCGCCCTTTAAAAAATCCTGAACATTTTTACTGCCCTGAGTTTTCCAAACGCCGTAAACTACAATAAAAATAAGGGTAAAGCTAAGAACCAGCCAGTCGTAAATGTGCATTTTAGGTGAGTGTTATCATTAATAAATAAAACAAAATAATGTAGACGGCATTGAGCACCAAAACGATGGTATATGATTTTTTCCAGGTGTATTTATTTGCTTTATTCAAAACTTTTGTTTTTTAATGTTTTAAGTTTATGATCTTTAATGTGCCAGAAATCATATAAGCTGATGTTGTCACACGGTTTTATCTTCGATTGGCTATAAATTCATCTGCAATTATATATGGTTGCCCTAAACTAAAATCATTAGGGCTGACATCCTCGTTTCCAAAAATCAGAAGTTTTGCATTTGGTCGATACGCATAACCTTTTTCGATTCCATCTTTTATATTTTTAACATTGAATTCGATTCCGTGTTTATTACAAATCCTTTCAATAGGTTCTTTCAAAGGTTCTTGAATTCTAATATTCGTTTTACCTTTTATTTTAAAGTAACTTTCATTCAAACTAAAGAAGTTTTTGTGGACAGGAATCCAATTCCCAGTTAGTTTTTCATATTCAAAAAATAGGTCGCCAATAAATTCACTTGGATTTTTAGGAAAGTTTTTAAGTTCACACTCTAATTCCGGTTTGTTAAAAGTCCAAAGTAGGGGATGGTCAGTCAGAATTTTTAGTTTTATGTAAGGGAGATACAAATCAGCGAAAATACTTTTATAATCAATTGTTTGATGAGAAATTAAGTTCCAATGCTCAACATTAACTAGTTTACCGTAATCGTCTTGTTCATCAAGAATAAAATTAAATTCCATTGTTTTAAAGCGTCCAATCTGACCTTTAAGGTCAAGCAAATGTAACCTTCCACTTTGATAGAATTCTGGTTTATTTGTTCGTTCAATTAATGTTTTGATCATTTTTTCAAATGTGTGGTAACTATTGAGATAAAGATAACAAATTTGCAAACAATCGATAAGCACCCGGCACTCCGGCGGGCAGCTGCCTGAAAAAGCTCAAGCCGGTGTAGGTAATATAGCCTTTTCCGTAAGGGGCAATCACCAAGGCACCTTCAACGGGGTCTTCGCCCGGGTCGTTGCTTCGAAAAATAGGTTCAAACTCCGGTGCCCAGCCGTTGGCAAAATACAAACCGCGCTCCTGCACCCAGTTGTCAAAATCACTTTCGGTTATTTTGTTGGGGGTGTTGAGCACTTTGTGATTGGGGTTGATAAAGTGCATTTTTGCAGTGTGGTCAGTAATCCGAATTCTGGAAAGGTTTAGCTTAAAAGGCGCCAGTTTTTCAGTAATCAAACTAAAGGAAACATTGTACTGCATAATCAGGTTGCCACCGTTTTTTACATAATCAAACAATATATCCTGACGAAAACGCAAGATGTCGTGTACATTGTAAGCTCTTATTCCCATAACAATGGCATCAAAACCGATAATGCTCTGCGGGGTCATAGTTTCCGGATTAATTTCAGTAACCGTATAGCCAATTTGCCTCAACGCCTGCGGAATTTCATCACCTGCACCGGAAATATAACCAATATTGTGCCCTTTAATTTGTAATGGAATTCGGGCGATTTTCGCTTCAGCCGGCAGTAAAATATGCTGATAGGGAATGTGGTCATAATTCAGGGTAACCGTTTCATTCATATAATAAGCGTCGCCCACTTGCATCAAAAGGCTAAGAGTGCCTTCACTTTGCTGTTTGGGTGGGGTTACGGTAAAAACAAACTCTTTTTCCCGGTCTTTTTTATCCAATTCAAAAGTTTGTGGCTCACTCACTTTCCAACCTTTCGGATGGTTGAGCGAGACCATTCCGGAAACGGCATCGCGTCCGGCTCTAACGGTAACAGAAACTTTTTGTGGGTTTTCATCGCCAAACATAATGGCTCTTTCACTGATTTTTCCGGTTACTTCCGGCAATACCTGAAAAGGCTGATACACCTCACCGGTAACCGGACTGTTGAATTTGTAAACTATATCCCGTTGAAACGTAAATGACTCTCCTTCAATCGTGAGTTTAAAATAAACCGGTTCATTTTCGTTGATTACGGGTTCGCCTATTTTTTCTAAATCATCCACCTGAAACAAGCCCGTTGTTCCTCTTTTCTTAATCCAATAAGGGGAGGTGTAAGGCGCATTTCTTGGGATGATAATTTTGCTGTCCAGGTTAAAACGGATGTTATTGGGAAGGTTTTTTTGTTCCTCTAAAAGTGATTTGTTGTTGTAAACAATATCGTTCAGTATAACACCGACATTAGAACGGTTGATGGCTTCCAGACGGAGATTTATTTCAGCACCGGGCGAAGTATATTGCGTTTCGGCAACGGCTTCAAGAAAGAGCCCCGCGCAGGCAGCGATGATTTTTTTGATTTCCTTTGTTTTTTGAATGCCCCAGTAATCGGTTCTGTCTTTCAGGAGTTTGTATGCTTTTACCAACTCGGGAATACTTTTTCCGGGATTGGTAAAATCAAAGTCTTTTTCCACCTGATGCAGAATATCACCAATGGCTTTGCCGCCTTCAATACGTGTCCAGGTGGTGTTGATACCTTCAAAAAGGTTGGACGGGTCTGTGGGCATATCGCCTTTGAGCAGTTCGAGATATTCGGTTTCTTCACCGCGTGTGCCGGTGTTACCAAATCCCTGCGACTGGTGTTTGCTTCGGCTTAAAGCGGCAATTTCGCTGTTTGAAAGCCCCAGGGAAGGGTAGAAGGTTCCGGTTTTTAACTGAACCAAATTGCTTTTATCTGCCGCATCAAACGCTTCCTGACTTCCGTAAAACCACCAGGAGGTGTTGAAAAAGATACGCTTGGGCTGCCAGACATTGTATTTTTTCAACTGATTGGGAAAAGCATTTTTATCACCCGAAAGGTCAAACGCTTCCAGTGCCAAAATAGCCGAAGCCGTGTGATGGCCGTGGGTAGTGCCCGGTGTTCTGTGATTAAAGCGGTTGATAATTATATCGGGTTCAAACTTTCTGATAGTTAAAACCACATCGCTCAAAATTTCGTCTTTGCCCCAAATGGAAAAAGTTTCATCGGGTTGTTTTGAAAAACCAAAGTCCACCGCACGTGTAAAAAACTGCTCGCCGCCATCGGTTTTGCGGGCTTCTTCCAGTTCGTGGGTTCTGATGATTCCCAGTAAAACGCCCAGTTCGCTGCCAATCAGGTTTTGGCCGCCATCACCGCGCGTTATTGAAATATAGGCTGTGCGGGCTTTTATATCGTTGGCCAAATGAGAAATCAGGCGGGTGTTTTCATCGTCGGGATGGGCGGCCACATACAATGCCGAACCCAGAAAATTTAATTTCCTGATGGATTCATAGATTTCTGAAGCGGTGGGTTTGTGGGGTTTTTGGGCAAATGCCGGAACAATGAATAGTAAGCTAAATAAAAACGCAAGTATTGATTTTTGCATAGTTTTTAGTTTAATCGTGGGTTTTTGTTAAGTTTTTTTCTTCTGAGTTTTCAGTATCCGGTTCTTCAATAACAGTGCTGGCTGAAACCATGGTGATACCTTTTTGTAGCAATAAGCTGTTGGGATAAGAAAGGAGTTCTCCTTTTTCGCTACGTAAAATAATCTGAAAAGTACGGATGTCTTCGATAATCACCGGTTCAGTTATAAAATCTTTGTCGTGAATCTTTATTTTATCGCCAATTTTATAGGGAAACGTAAAAAACATCACCACACCGCTGGTGATGTTGCTCAAAATAGACCATTGCGCAAACATAGCCACACCAATTACGGCAAACACCGATGAAAACACCAGACCCACATCAGCAAAGTCAACACCCCAGATTAAAATATTCCACAAAACAAAAATAAAGACAAAAGCAAAGTCAAAGTATTTAATAACCAGATTGGTGCGTTTTTGAACTTTTTCGTGTGTTTGTGCATATTTTTTTGTCAATCCCACTACCACATTTCTGGAGACAAGTATAACAACTATGCTTATAATCGAGTAAATAATTTTTGAAAACAATATTTCGGTTGTCATAGGGTATTTAGTTAAGGTTGAGAGAATCTCTCAAATATAGATGTTCGTTTTTATTTTTAGTCCAATATTCTGAATGTATTTGCGAATCTTTTTTTGCAGTACTTATAAAATCTCCTGTTTTTTCTTCCCATCCAATGACTTTATAAGGAGAAACCGGCTCAAAAGAGATGCTTAAAGTCCTATTTAAATCGGGGTAATGAAGGCTATAAATTTGCATCCCGTCAATCAATTTTAGGGAAGCATCTGCCCGATAGGGTTTAATTTCTTTATGACGCAATCTGGTAAATTCAAAAGAAGGGATTATCGCTATAGTTCCGGTGGGCAATTCGTCGGGGTTTATTCGAATGAGTGTCCAGACTTCATCTTCCAGATAGGTTTTGTTTAAAGAAAAAACCCGGTCTGCTTCCCCTTCAAAATAGGAATGCGAACGAATTTCAAAATGATTTCTGTTATTGAGTTGGGTGTAGGTATGTCCGCACCATTCCTGCACTGAAGTAGAAATTTTGAGTGCGTGGTTTTTTTCTTCTAAAGGTGAAAACACGCTGCTCATAATGGAGTAGGGATAAATCCCTGTAAGGTAGTTTTTGGTTTTGTTGAGTTTCAGTACCGGAATATTTTTGTCAGAGGGATTATCAGCTTTTACCTGAGTTTCGGGGAGAAAGTCTTCGGTTACATAAATGAGTATGGCACTTCCTTGCCTCATTTCGCCGTAGCGCTCTTGTTGTAGTGTATAGGAAGTGATTTCGGCTTGACCGCTAAACCAGTAGTTTTTAAAGGACTCGGAGAGGTTTCTTCTTTCATATTCCGGAGATTCATTGGGTGTTTGGCAACCTATGAGCAAAAAAACAAATGCGAGCAATAAAATGCTGAAGCGAGAAACCATTTTTAAAATTTTAGCTAAAAATAGAATTTTTTCAGCGAGCGGCAAATTCCATTAACGTTTTGTAAACAAGATGGGTGGGCAGTCCCATCACGGTGTTGTAGGAGCCTTCGATTTTGGTTACCCCAATGGCACCAATCCATTCCTGTATGCCATAAGCGCCTGCTTTGTCAAAAGGTTTGTAATTCTCAATGTAAAACCGGATTTCTGCTTCGCTCAATTCCTTAAAGTACACTTTGGCAGTATCGCTTACTACAATTTGCCTTTCGGCGGGAGTAAAACAGACCGATGAAATTACCTCGTGGCTGCTGCCGGAGAGCGTTTGAAGCATTTGAAAAGCATCGGTGGTATCTTTGGGTTTGCCCAAATAGTTACCGTTATGAATCACAATAGTATCGCCGGTAATTAAAATATCGTTTTTCTTTAAACCGGTAAATGCTGCCGCTTTTAAAACAGCGAGGTATTCTGAAATTTCCTTGCCTTTTAAATGAGCGGGATACACTTCATCCACCGGCTTCAACTGAATAGTAAAAGGAATATCCAATTCTTTAAAAAACTGCTGCCTGCGCGGCGATCCCGAAGCGAGGATGATGTTATGGTTGGTAAGAAAGGATTTTAGCATGAATAATTTTTAGAGTCATTTTTAAATTTATTTGCGCTTTCTTCTTAACGAGCGGGATTAAATTTTCCCGCAAATTACGCAGATTATCGCAGATTTTTTTGAAGAACTTAGTTTATATAAATAAGGTCATCAGCAGTAGGATAATGCTGCGCAAAGATTTAGCAGATTTTAATTTATAAATTATTGACTTTTCTGAAAATCCCTTGCTTGATTTCTGCAACATTAAAATTCACCAAAATGCCTAATTTTAGATTTGCTAATTTTAGGTATGTCAATACTTGTTTGTGATGAACTTCAGCTAAATTTTCAACAGATTTGACTTCTATGGCTACTTTGTTTTCAACTAAAATATCAATTCGAAAACCCACAGCAAGTTTTTCTTCGTTATAGTAAACAGGAATTGGAACCTCAAGTTTCACGTCCAAACCTTCTTTTCGAAGATCTGATGCCAACGCCATAACGTAAACAGATTCTAATAAACCAGCACCAAACGTATTGTAAACATTAAAAATAGCTCCCCTTATTTTATATGAAATTTCATTTTCATTCATATTTTTCTGCGTATATCTGCGTAATCAGCGGGAGAAAAAGTAACCCGCATATTATAGTTGTTTTTTTTGCAATATTAAATTAACTAAAAGAAATTCTATAAAGAGGTATTTTGATTTGTTATTGGTTAGAAAATTTTAACTTCCATTCATTTAAAATATTTGCCAGTTCATAGGCATTTTTGCCATATAAACTTGGTAGCCCGCCTTCAAACCCCTTACTCAAATATGCTGCAAATATTCTTCCTTTTATGTTTTGTTCAAATGCTTGACTGAATCTAAAAACAATCATTTTGTTTAAATGGATGTCAATCACTTCAAACTGTTCAACATCTTTCCATTTATAAAAGCTTTTTTTAAATAAGCTTTTTATTTCAAATCCTTCTTTGGTTAATCTAAGATAAGCTGAATTTGGAATTAATTGAATTCCAAAGACAATAATTCCTGACCCAAACAAAATCGTACCTAACCAATCGATATTTGTGACAGTTAAGTTTATTGAAACCCAAGTAAATATAATGCATATCAATAATAAAATAAACATCTTTATTTTATTAGGGTAGAAGGTTATTTCTTTAGTTTGAAAATCCAAATTCTTAAAAACTTATCTAAACATCCCCTCCATACCCGGGATATTGGGCATGCCTTCTTTGGCAACGGCTGCCAGTTCGGTTTCGTGAACGGATGTGGCTTTGGCAATGGCTTTGTTAAGGGTTATTACCAAATAGTCTTCCAACTGTTCTTTGTCCTGCAATAGGCTTTCGTCTATCTGTATGCTTTTTACTTCGCGGTTGGCGGTGAGAGTTACCTGCAACAAGCCATCGCTGCTTTTTTCATCAACCAAAACGGTGTTGAGGCGTTCTTTGGTGGCTTCTACTTTTTGTTGGGTTTCTTTGAGTTTTCCCATCATTCCCATTAAATCTCCAAACATATTTTAAGTGTTTTTTTAAAGTGAAGCACAAAATTATTAAATTCGCTTGTTACTAACTAACTTAATACAAATGAAAAATAGTTACCTTCTTATGGTGTTATGTCTTATTTTTGCCACCTCGTGTAAAAATGAAAAAACACAACAAGACCGAATGGACATTACGCCCCCCACTGCTAAAAAAATAGAAAAACATCTCGAAATTCACGGCGACGTGAGGATAGACAACTACTACTGGATGAATGAAAGAGACCACCCGGATGTAATTGAATATCTGGAGCTTGAAAACGATTACTACAACAAAATGACCGCGCATACCAAAGATTTTCAAAATTCACTTTTTGAAGAAATGAAAGCGCGCATCAAGGAAGACGACGAGTCTGTACCTTATTTTTATAATGGGTATTATTATATCACCCGCTTTGAAACCGGTAAGGATTATCCCATTTTTACAAGAAAGAAAGGTTCGCTCGATGCAGATGAAGAAATAATGTTTGACGGAAATGAAATGGCTAAAGGGCATCCGTTTTTCCATCTGGCAGGTATCAATGTGAGCCCTGACAATAAACTGGCGGCTTTTGGTATTGATACCGTTAGCCGAAGAAACTACACCATTCAGATTAAAAACTTGGAAACCGGAGAGATATATCCTCAAAAAATTGAAATGGCTACCGGGGGTTCTACCTGGGCAAACGATAATAAAACCTTGTTTTATACCCGCAGAGACCCACAAACACTGCGTTCAGATAAAATCTACAAGCACAAACTGGGTAGCAACCCCAATGAAGATGTGATGGTTTTTAATGAAGAAGACGATACTTACCGCACCTTTGTTTATAAAACCAAATCAAACGACTATTTGGTAATTGGTTCTGTTAGTACATTAACTTCCGAATACCGTATTTTAAATGCCAACACCCCTGACGGTGAATTCAATATATTCAGCCCCAGAGAGCGTGGCGTAGAATACAACATTGCCCATTTTAAAGACCATTTTTATGTGTTGACCAACAAAGACGGAGCCAACAATTTTAAATTGATGAAAACCCCGGTCAACAACACCACTTCGAGCAATTGGCAGGATGTTATCAGCCACAGGGAAGACGTGTTGATTGAAGATTTTGAAATTTTTAAAGACTATTTGGTGGTGAGCGAGCGCAACAACGGGTTGAACAAAATTTACATCAGCCGTTGGGACGGAACAGATTCCTATTATATTCCGTTTGACAACGAAACCTATACCGCCTACACTATGCAGAACCCTGAATTTGATACTGATATCTTAAGGTACGGATACAACGGTTTAACACAACCTGCGGCAACCATCGATTTTAATATGAAAACCAAAGAGCAAACCATCTTGAAAGAACAACCGGTTTTGGGTGGCAAGTTTGACAAAAACAACTATGAGTCCAAGCGACTATGGGCAACTGCAGCTGATGGCACAAAGATTCCCATTTCGATGGTGTATCGAAAGGGAGTCAAGTTGGACGGAAAAAATCCGTTATTGCAATATGGTTATGGGTCTTATGGCGCAACGATAGATCCTTATTTTTCATCCAGCCGACTCAGCTTGCTTGATCGCGGGTTTATTTTCGCGATAGCGCACATCCGCGGAGGAGAATATATGGGTAGACAATGGTATGAAGACGGTAAACTATTGAATAAGAAAAATACCTTTACCGATTTTATAGACGTTTCTAAATTTCTGATTGCCGAAGGATATACCTCTCCACAACATTTGTATGCTATGGGAGGTTCAGCCGGCGGACTTTTGATGGGGGCCGTTATGAATATGGCTCCGGAGTTGTATAATGGAGTAGTGGCATCCGTTCCTTTTGTAGATGTAGTGACCACGATGCTGGATGATTCTATTCCTTTAACCACCGGTGAGTATGACGAATGGGGCAATCCTAATGACGAGGAGTATTATCATTACATTAAATCTTATTCTCCTTATGACAATGTGGAAGCAAAGGACTATCCCAATACTTTTGTTACTACCGGATATCACGATTCACAGGTGCAATATTGGGAGCCTGCCAAATGGGTGGCTAAGTTGCGAGACCTAAAAACAGACGATAATTTGCTGTTGTTTTACACCAATATGGATGCCGGTCACGGTGGTGCATCCGGGCGTTTTGAAGCTTTGAAAGAACTGGCTATGGAGTATGCGTTTTTGCTCGACCTGGAAGGAATTAATGAGTAATTAAAAAAAATAAATTAAATTTGCAGAGTTTTGCAGAGTAATGGAGTTCGTTTTTTTGTATATTTAACTCCATTTGTTTCTTATCAAACAGTCATTTATGAAACAAGAAATAAAAGCGTACAGTAATGTTCTCGAGCTTATTGGCAACACACCGCTGATTCGTTTGAACAACGTTACCCAATCCCTCAAAGGCGAGTTTCTTGCAAAAGTTGAAGCTTTTAATCCCGGCCACTCCACCAAAGACCGAATAGCACTCTATATTATCGAAGAAGCCGAAAGAAAAGGCATCCTAAAACCCGGCGATACTATTATTGAAACCACCAGTGGAAACACCGGTTTCAGTATTGCTATGGTAAGTGTTATAAAAGGGTATGAGTGTATTTTGGCAGTAAGTTCAAAATCGTCTAAAGACAAGATTGACATGCTGAAATCTATGGGAGCCAAAGTATATGTTTGTCCCGCTAACGTGAGTGCAGACGACTCCCGCTCTTATTATCAGGTGGCCAAACGCCTTCACGAAGAAATTAAAGGTTCAGTATATATCAACCAGTATTTTAATGAGTTAAATATCGATGCTCATTTCAATACTACCGGTCCTGAAATCTGGGAGCAAACGGGTGGTCAAATCACTCACTTGGTGGCTTGCAGTGGAACGGGAGGAACTATTTCAGGGGTAGCACGTTACTTAAAATCTAAAAACCCATCCATTCGTATTATAGGAATTGATGCTTATGGTTCAGTACTTCAAAAATACCACGAAACCCGCGAGTTTGACGAAGAAGAAATTTATCCCTACCGCATTGAAGGGTTGGGTAAAAACCTGATTCCCACAGCAACTGACTTTGATATTATCGATAAGTTTGTGAAGGTGAATGATGAATCAAGTGCACACACCGCTCGTGAATTAGCAAGAAAAGAAGGGCTCTTTGTGGGTTATACCAGCGGTGCAGCTATGCAGGGTGTTAAACAACTGGCAGAGGAAGGCGAATTTGACAAAAACAGCAAAGTGGTTATCATTTTCCCCGATCACGGTTCACGCTATATGAGTAAAGTATTTAGCGATGAGTGGATGAACGAACAAGGCTTTTTTGACAGTCAAAACAGCGAGACCAAAGAAAAAATTGAATACATAAAATAACAAAAGATTTTTATTTTATAAAACCATCACGTACATTGTGATGGTTTTTTTGTTTTAAAAGCCCCAATTGGGTTCGTATAAAATTGCTCAACCAATTTATTTATTTAATTTTGTCCCATAAAATCGACTAACTTTTATGAGAGATTTATTTGATAAAATCTACAAAGACAAGGGTCCGCTTGGAAAGTGGGCAGAACAAGCAGAAGGCTATTTTGTATTTCCAAAACTGGAAGGCCCTATCTCCAACCGAATGAAATTTAAAGGGGAAGAAGTCATCACCTGGAGTATCAATGATTATCTGGGTCTTGCCAATCACCCTGAAGTAAGAAAAACTGACGCGGAAGCGGCTGCAAAATACGGTTCGGCTTACCCTATGGGCGCCCGAATGATGAGTGGTCATACTGATTTGCACGAAAAACTTCAAGACGAACTGGCTGCTTTTGTAAATAAAGAAGCTGCTTATTTGTTGAATTTTGGTTACCAAGGGATGGTATCTACCATTGATGCCTTGGTTTCTAAAGACGATGTGATTGTTTATGACGTAGATGCCCACGCTTGTATTATAGACGGTGTTCGCCTGCATTTAGGCCAACGCTTTACTTACAAACACAACGATATGGAAAGTATCGAAAAGAACCTGCAGCGTGCCACCAAAGTTGCCGAAAAAACCGGCGGCGGAATTCTTTTGATTTCTGAAGGTGTATTCGGGATGCGCGGTGAACAGGGTAAATTGAAAGAAATTGTTGCTTTAAAAGAAAAATACAACTTCCGCTTTTTTGTGGACGATGCGCACGGTTTTGGAACCCTCGGTAAAACCGGTGCCGGAGCAGGCGAGGAGCAAGGTGTGCAAGACGGTATCGATGTTTATTTTGCCACTTTTGCAAAATCGATGGCGAGTACCGGAGCCTTTATCGCTGCTGATGCTGAAATCATTAAATACCTGCAATACAACCTGCGCTCTCAAATGTTTGCCAAGTCGTTGCAAATGGTATTGGTAGAAGGTGCATTGAAGCGTTTGGAAATGCTTAAAACCATGCCCGAACTCAAAGAAAAACTTTGGGAAAATGTTAGAGCCCTTCAAGGTGGCTTACGCGAAAGAGGTTTTGATCTTGGAACCACTCAAAGCTGTGTAACGCCGGTATATCTGGAAGGTAGCATACCCGAAGCGATGGCCCTCGTAAAAGATTTGAGAGAAAACTACAAAATATTCTGTTCTATCGTGGTGTATCCGGTCATACCCAAAGGATTGATATTGTTGCGTTTAATCCCTACCGCTACTCACACCGCCGAAGATATTCAATTAACTTTGGATGCCTTTTCAGCTATTAGAGAACGACTTCATAACGGAACTTACAAACGACTTTCTGCTGCGGTTGCTGCCGCCATGGGAGAGAAAGTGTAAGACTTCCTGAAATAATTTTTATACAGTCCGGTGTTTTTTTAAGCATCGGACTTTTTTTACTTTGAATCCTGCTGTTATGAGGAATTGGGAAGCAATAATATAAAACTACTAGCAAAAATCTAAATCAACGGATTTTTCAATTTTTTAAGACTTCTAAAACCTGCTTTTACTATCTTTAAAACGTTAATACAAAAAAGTTTTAAAATGAAGATAACATACTACGGCCACAACAGTTTTGCACTTGAAATTAAAGGAAAACACATCATTGTTGACCCCTTTATCAGCGGAAGCCCTTTGGTAAATGGAAAAATTGACATCCATACCTTAAAAGCCGATTATATTTTATTAACTCACGCTCACCAAGACCACACGCTGGATGCTGAGACCATAGCCAAAAACACTGGAGCAGTGATTGTCAGCAATTACGAAATCGCCACCCATTATGAAAACAAAGGCATCACCGTTCACCCGATGAACCACGGCGGGAGCTGGCAGTTTGATTTTGGAAAAGTTAAGTATGTCAACGCCATTCACACCAGTTCGTTTCCCGATGGAAGCTACGGCGGGCAACCCGGTGGCTTTGTTATCGAAGGCGAACACAAAAACATCTACATCGCAGGCGATACAGCCTTAACAATGGATATGAAACTCATCCCCATGCATACCAAACTGGATTTGGCCATTTTGCCTATTGGCGACAATTTTACTATGGGAGTTGAAGATGCCATTATCGCTTCCAATTTTGTGGAATGTGATAAAATTTTAGGCTGTCACTATGATACTTTTGGTTATATAGAAATTGACCATGAAGAAGCCAAACGCAAGTTTTATGATGCCGGTAAAGACCTGATGCTACTGGAAGTGGGGGAGAGTATTGAGTTGTAAACTTTTTTATAAATGTCAAACACATATACTCAGATTCATCTTCAATTTGTTTTTGCTGTAAAATTCAGGAATGCATTAATTCATCAATCCTGGAAAAATGAATTATATAAATATATCACTGGAATCATTCAAAAAAACAATCATAAGTTAATTGCAATCAATGGAATGCCGGATCATATTCATATCCTTATAGGATTTAGACCTACTCAATCCATTTCAGATTTAATGCAAGATGTAAAAGCTAATTCTTCAAGGTGGATTAATCAAAAAGGATTTTTAAATTGCAGATTTGAATGGCAAGAAGGATATGGAGCATTTTCATACAGTAAGTCACATTTAAAAAATGTGATTAGATATATTGAAAATCAAGAGCTGCATCATAAAAGAAAAACATTTTTAGAAGAGTATGTTGAGTTTTTGGAAAAATTTGAAGTTGAGTATGACTCAAGATATATTTTTAAGGATTTGGCGTAATATAACCGATATTTCGTCCCTATGGGACTTTGTTTTTTAGGTTTCGGTATTTCACCATTACCGATATTTTGTTCCTAACGGAACTAGCTTTAAACTTAACATAAAAATTATTCCTTTTGGGTTTGTAATCCGTTAATTTTAAAAATTGGATTAAGTTTAATATTTCGTCCCTGCGGACAAGTTTAAATCTAACAGTAAGATAATCCCGTTAGGGATGTCATATCGGTAACACAAAAAAAATAGTCATATAGAATCCCGTTAGGGATGTCATATCGGTAACACCCATAGGAATGGCATAACTGTAATGAAAGCTACATACAAAAAATACACCCTTAACTTCAAAACCCCAAGCGGCACTTCCCGTGGCGTGATGCGTACCAAAGAAACCTGGTTTCTCAAAATCAAGGACGGAAACAAAACCGGAATGGGCGAATGCGGACTCTTACGCGGGCTCAGTATTGACGACCGACCGGATTATGAGGACAAATTAAATTGGGTTTGTCAAAATATCAATCAGGGAGAAGAAAAACTATACAATGCTTTAGTTGAATTTCCTTCCATTCAAATAGGGGTTGAAATGGCTTTTCTTTCGCTTAAAGCGAAAAATCCTTTTGAACTTTTTCCGTCAACATTTACCCAAGGTAAAGCATCCATTCCCATCAACGGGCTCGTCTGGATGGGCGATAAGGCATTTATGAGTAAACAGATTAAGGAAAAAATCCAGTCAGGCTTTAGCTGTATAAAAATGAAAATCGGTGCCATCGATTTTGAAACTGAAATGGAGTTGCTGCAATCCATCAGAAAAGAATTTTCTGCCAACGATATCGAGCTGCGTGTGGATGCCAACGGAGCCTTTTCTACCACAGAAGCATTGGAAAAACTAAAACGCTTGTCAGAGTTGGAAATTCATTCCATAGAGCAGCCCATCAAAGCCGGCTATTGGGACGAAATGGCACTGCTGTGCGAAAAAACACCGCTTCCCATTGCGCTCGATGAAGAACTCATCGGGGTTTTTGATGCCGGGCATAAAAAAAAGTTACTTCAAACCATCCAACCCCAGTACATCATTTTAAAACCCAGCCTGATAGGTGGCTTTCGCGGAAGCGATTTTTGGATAGAACTGGCTGAAAATCAAAATTGTGGATGGTGGATTACTTCAGCTCTGGAAAGCAATGTGGGTTTAAACGCTATTGCACAATATACTTTCACAAAAAATAGTAAATTGCCGCAAGGTTTGGGCACCGGAAGTTTATTTACAAACAATATCGATGCCCCATTGAAAGTCAGCAATGGATATTTATTCTATGATGCTGATAATGAGTGGGATTTAAAAAGGCTGAAGTAAGAAGTTAAATATTAGAAGTAAAAAATTATAAAAACAAATTGTCAATCTATGTATATATCTCAAGGCTATAAGGGTAAAATAGGGTTGTGGAAATATTTTGTAATCCCAATTGCAATTGCAGTAATTGTTTTATTTAACAATTTAATGATTTCAGTATTAGGTGTAGATGTTAATGCACTAATGGAAGAGCAGTATCTTACAAAAGGGAAAAATAGATTTTTGGCAGAAATGCTCTTACAATTTGCATTCTTACTGATAGTCTTACTGTTGTGGGTAAAATTTGTTCATAAACAGACCATCACATCGTTAACAACATCCAGAAAAAGAGTTAGTTGGGGAAGATTTTGGGTTGGATTTGCACTTGTCGCAATAACATTAACAACATTTACACTTGTAGATTTTTTTGTAAATCCAGAAAATTATATCGTTCAATTTCAATGGGAACCATTTTTAATAATGCTTCTCATCGTTATAATTTTAATGCCTTTACAAACAAGTTTTGAAGAGTACTTTTTTAGAGGCTATCTCTTACAAGGAATTGGAATAATGGCCAAAAACCGTTGGATTCCGCTAATCTTAACTTCTGTGGTTTTTGGTTTGATGCACATCGCCAACCCGGAAGTGGGCAAACTGGGCAATATCATTATGGTCTATTATATCGGTACCGGATTTCTGCTGGGAATTATGACGCTTATGGATGAAGGTTTGGAACTGGCACTGGGTTTTCACGCCGGAAACAATATGATAGCCGCATTGCTGGTAACGGCAGACTGGACAGTTTTTCAAACCAACTCGATACTTAAAGATATTTCAGAGCCTTCTGCAGGTTGGGATATTGTTTTGCCTGTGTTGGTATTGTATCCCATTTATCTCATTATTTTGGCGAGAATCTATAAATGGAATAACTGGAAAGAAAAGCTTTTTGGAAAAGTTGAAAAACCCATTCCGGTTCAGGATGAAGATGCCCCATTTAATCGAATTGAAAATACACAATAAAAATGGAAGAACCCTGGCTTCATATTCACCCTGATTTTAAGTTAAACGGAAAAAGCTACACGTTGGCAAAACTGGTAAATGTAGCAGAAGCTATGCAGCTGGAAGGTGATGAGGAAGACAAAATTTTAGCCGATTTTTTATTGAATTGGCTGTATCCCAAGGACACTTTATTGGCTTCTACTTCCGGTTCAACCGGAAGTCCTAAAACCATCACCCTCGACAAATTAAAGATGATTGCCAGTGCCAAAGCCACGGGAACTCATTTTGATTTGCAGGCAGGTACAACTGCTTTACTTTGCCTTTCGGCAAACTATATTGCCGGAAAGATGATGATGGTGCGCGCTTTGTATTTAGGCTGGCATCTGGATGTAGTGCTTCCCAACAAAATGCCTTTGGCGCAAACTACCAAGAGTTATGATTTTGCCGCCATGGTGCCAATGCAGGTTCAAAATTCGCTGAAAGACTTACACCGCGTAAAAAAACTGATTGTTGGTGGGGCAGCTGTTTCCCCCGTTTTGCAGGAAAAGTTGCAGTCATTGCCCACTGAAGTGTTTGCCACCTATGCCTTAACTGAAACCATTACACACGTTGCCATTAAAAAACTGAATCACAGAACTGAACAAGAACAGACAGACGATGCCTATGAAGCCCTTCCCAATGTTCATTTTACTGTGGATGAGCGCAGTTGTTTGATTATTGATGCGCCTGAGGTTTCCAAAGCCAAAGTCTATACCAATGATGTGGTAAAACTGTATTCGCCTACCAAATTCTGTTGGTTGGGCAGGGCAGATTTTGTGATTAACAGCGGCGGACATAAAGTGCATCCCGAGCAGGTGGAACAAGTGCTGGCATTGGTGATTGATGCTCCGTTTTTTGTGACTTCAGTTCCTGACGAAGCTTTGGGAGAAAAAGTAATTCTGATTGTTGAAGGCAACGAAGAAGCTTTTCCGGAAATTGATTATGTGGGTCTGCATCCCTATGAAATCCCCAAAGAGGTCTATTTTACTGACGCAATGGAGTACACCACCACCGGTAAGATTCAGCGTGATTTAACCAAAGAAAAGGTGTTGAATTAAGTAAAAATTCCCTCACATAGTACGCCCATTTCTTTCAAAATTCTTTTTTGGCGGTTTTCTGAAATTCCTAAATGGTCGAGAAAAAACTTGTCGTGTATCAGCTCTTTACACAACACCACATCACGGCTCAGTAGAAATTGTTTTTCGCGAGTGCTTAAAAGTGTTGATACTGTTATTGGGTAAAGACCGGCGTGGTCTATACGGTCTTTCAAGCTGTCGCCTTTAGGTAAATCCCAGCTTAATAAGTGAAGCCCGGCACATTTGGCATAAGCCACGGCATCTTCGGTAAATACAGTATTGGTAACCACCCAGCCTTCTTCAAAAGTAAAGGAGGAGTGCAGGTTTTTAATATCCCTAAAACGGGAATCGATGTACAGCGGTACTTTCACATCAGACTTTTTCCCTTCCGTACCGTGGAATTTGCATTCCATCAAAAGGGTTTTACCGTTTTGAGAAGCCACAATATCCACTTCGTGACTCACACATTTCCCTAAAAGTATGCTTCCCACTTCTACTTCATAACCACTGTTTTTTAGAACAGCAGCAATGAATTTTTCAAATGGAAATCCGGAAGGACCCAGTTCATAGATGGCTTTTTTTAGTTTGTACCGCGATGCCTGATAAGAGTTTTTCTTTTTCAGCAGCTGAAATGCGCGGTTGTATATTTCTTTGGTGGAAATGCCTTCATACAATTCTGTTTCCAGTAATTTGACAATCTCGTCGATGGTTTTGGAATCGGCACCGGCACGACGCAGCGATTCTCTCACTTTTATATCAGAAAACTCGGCATAATCGCCAGATTTTTTCAGAACAAAAACATTTTTATTTTTTCTTTTTTTTGACATAGGTTAGAGTATTTTATTGCTGTGTATGGGTGCGGTGTAATACCAATACCGGAATTTTAGCATAATGGCCTAAGTTTTTATACAAAGGCTTGAAAAACAGTTTTTCAATAAAAGTATATTTTTTATTGACAAATGCTATCATATCGCTATTTCTGCTTTCGCTAAAGCAATAAATACCCACAGGTACAGAAACGTGTTCCAGCAAATGAAAGGTCTGCTCAGTTTCAGCTAAATGGTGTTTAACATTGTTTTTATTTTCCTCTTGAAGAGGCGACAAGCCTCCTGTTTCAGAAATGTGGAGCACTCTGATGGGAGATTTGAACATTTTGGATAAATAAACTAAAAACTTAAAATCATTGGCATCGTTTTTTAATTTATACCCGTTGGCAAACACAATTTCGTTGATTCCCGTAAATCGTTCATTTCTGGGAACGGCGAGTATGGGACAGTTTTTGATATTTTCAATAATTGCAATGGTTGTGCTTCCAAAATCAAGTTCATACCTGCCGGTAGCTCCTTGTGTGCCAATAACAACGAGCTCGATGTTTTTTGAATTGATCTCTTCTTGAATGGCATCAATGATGGTTTTGTTTTTAGCAGCAATTTTAAAGGTTTGATTTTCTTTTGCTTGTGATGTAGTTAAAAAGCCCTTTAAACTGTTCAGCCGGTTGACAGTTTTTTCTTTAGCTTCTTCTATTTTAGCTAAAAATGGCTTAGCTTCAAAAGTGCTTCCTTCTACATAACCATTCACATCAAAACTATTTAGCAGTATAAACTCACAATTTTCATTTTGATACATAGCTAATGCATATTTGATTGCATTAAGTGCATTTTCAGAAAAATCAGTTGGAAGAAGAATGGTTTTCATCGTGCGTGTTTTAAATTAAACTGCGGGTACTGAATTTTCCTGACGGTATCACCAAAAACGGGACTTTCACCTGAAAACCAACCTTGTGAACCACCGGTCTGAAAAACAGGTTTTCAAAAAAGGAGTGTTTGTTGTTGATCATGCACAAAATTTCCACCGGGTTTTTCTTTTGAAATTCCACAATACCGTGTTGGATGTCATCGCCTTTTTCAAAGTGAAAATGCAGAGACACATCTTTAAAATACTTAGAGAGCTCGTGTTTGCCTTCCTCTTGAACAGGGGTAAGTGTGTCGCCTTCCATTATATGTAAAATGTGTAAATCGACCTGGTTTTCAACGGCAAGGGTGCGAAGCAGTTTCAGTTGATTTTCTTTAAACCCGATACTCAGGTCAGAAGGTAACAAAATGTTTTTTAAAGGGATGAATTCATATTCTGAAGGGATGGCCAACACCGGGCATTTTGCTTTTTTTATGGTATGTATGGTTTGAGAGCCAAATAAAATTTCCTTGGCTCCGGTGGCCCCTTGGGTTCCCATAACTACCAAATCTATGTTTTTTTCATCTATTTGTTCATTGATTTCGTCAGTCAAAAAATTGAAAGCCGATATTTTTTTAATGGTATGTTTTGGGTTGTCAAACTCTCTTTTTATACGTTTGGCAAGTCGATCTAAGCCTTTTGTAGAATTCGTTTTATACACTTCATCTATAGACATAGTTGGTGTGTAGTACATATATTCGCTGTCATACAACACAGGGGTATAGGTGTTTAAAAGGTAAAAAGTACATTCTTCATTTTTAAATAATTCCAGAGCATAAACAATAGCATTGTATGCATTTTCTGAAAAATCGGTGGGAAGGATTATTTTTTTCATCACACTTGAGATTAGTTTCTGATATAGTTTTGTAAAATTAAAAATGGAATTTTTGGATGCAAACCAATTTTGTCAATGGTTGAATCCACCAGCAGGCTTTCCAGAAAACTGTATCTGGAATTGACCATTACCAGTAAATCGATGTCCATTTTTTCGATGGTATCATTGATTATGTTGGTTTTACTGCTTACAGCAACCTGATGAAAGTGAATGCGCTCCACATCCAGCAGTGTTTTAAGCAGGGTTTGATTTGATTTTTGTCTTTTAGACACCACCCCAAAATCAGAAATATACACCACGTGGGTTTCGGCCTTGTAATAACTGCAAATATCATTTACCAGTTGAAGTTCTCTTTTTTGGTAAGGAATCATATAATTGGTAGGGAAAAGAAGTTTTTTTGGTTTTTTAAAGGGGTAACTTTCGGGGATGCACAGCACCGGGCATTTAACTAGTTTGATAACCTGTAGTGTGTTGCTTCCAAAAGTAATGGTGCGGTCGTTGGTTTTCCCGCGAGTACCCATCACCACGATGTCGATATTTTCCTTTTCAATTAAATAATTGATTTCGTCAATTAAATAGCCGCAATGGGGAAGCACTACAAACTCGTGTTTTGAACCGGGAAATTTTTCCTGAATTTTCTTGACCAACGGTTGCAATATTAAGTTGCAGTTTTGAGCTGTGAGTTGTTTTTTGTTTTCCAGTTCTTCATCAGAAAAATCGAGCGTTTCCGGGCCGTAGATTTGATCGGCATAGGCGTGGAGCAAGTAAAATTTTGCGGGCTCGTTAAACAAGGCCACGGCATATTCCATTGCATTAAATGCATTTTCAGACAAATCGGTGGGCAGGGCTATTTTTCTCATTTTTTGTGTTTAACCAAATTTACTTGTAATCTTCTGCGTTGCCAATGATAAAAATCACCTTTTATGATTTCTGTCATAGAATTCCTACGGGTAACCAATTAGTTTTGTGCCTGAATAATTAGTTAATTTTTCTTTAGAACATAAAGTTAGCAAAACATTTTTAATTGAGCTTTTTTAAAATGCCAATTGTACAATGTTTGAATTGCAGCAAAAATGACATAAAGAAGAAACAAGATTTTAATTTTTTGCTGTATTATGAATGCTTATTTTAAAGGTGACGAAGAGTTTTATAAAAACATAGCCTATCTGTTTTATTCGGTGGCTTCTATCGATAGTGTGGTTGTTGAAGAAGAGATTGCCTATTTTAAATCTATTGTTCGAAAAGAATGGGAAACCAACAAGGTATTGGAAAGATCTCACACCGACTATATTTTTAAAGTTTTTGACAATCTTATCGAAACAAAAGCCGATGCCAATGAATGTTTTGAAAAATTTCGCAATTATTTGATGAAAACCAATGGGTTGTTTTCACCTTTTATTAAAAACCTGATATGGAAAACGGCAGACGGCATTGCCTCATCTTTTGCAGATAAAAACAAATCGGAAGTTATTTTACTGGCTAAGCTAAAAAGCTTGCTTTTGGATACGCCTTAATTTTTTTCTTTGCTAAACCCCATTTTCCCGGAGGGGGAGGTCACGTCTCTTTTTATGACCTCTTTCAGGAAAGTGTCTATTTTTTCAGCAACCAGAGTTTCTGTTATTTGTTCGGGTGAATAGGTGCCTAATTCTTCAGAATCATCGTCAGTGGGCATAGAACGTTCCGGAACGGCAAATAAAATCAATATGCTGATGTCACCATTGTACAATTGTGTAAAAACCAACGAATCTCCTTGTAAAAACCGGTAATTGGGCAGTTGGTTGGTGAGTTCAATCATATCGGGTGGGAACGATTCAAATGTAATATTGACCGCTTCATTGCTGTGAATCCAGTTTAACTCCTGCACCTGCCAGCCTATGGGGTATTTTGCTTCGGCTATTTTTAAAGTGTTCATTATCAAGTTTTTGATGTTGTTTTTCCATAACATCCTCTTTTCAAAAACTGTTTTTATGGTGTTTTTATACTCATTGACACGCTCTTCCAGATGATCAATTTTCATAGCTTTTCAATTTTAATTTTGTCTGCGTTGTTCGCGCGCTTCCTGACGTTCCAGTTTTCTAAAATAGCCTCTTAAGAGGAAATTATGTCGCATAGCTTCCATATTGACGTTTAGGCGGTCGCTGGCTTCTTCAACATTTTTAAGTGTTGTGTCCAGCGAGCGAACCAGTGTGGTGTCAAATATGGCTTGATTTAACAGACCCTCACTGTGTCTGATAGCAGTTGAAAATTCACTTAGATTTTTAGTGAGTTCTTCAATTTGTTTGGAAGAAACTTCCAGATTGTCAAAAATGGCACCCAATTGTTCTGCGCTGGCCTTGTCATTCAGCAGCATACCTGCCACACTTTCATCCATATTGATAGAAGAAATCATTAGGTTTAGCTTGTGCATGGTTATTTTCGCTTCAGCGGTGGTTTCCTGTAAATTATTGAGACTTTGTTTTACATCATTTACCAATTCCTGATCTTTTATCAAGGCACCTAACAAGCCTTCACCCTTGTTGATGGCACCGGTAATACGCAATAAATCTTGGGTGAGCATAGCAGCGTTTTCATTGGTGGTGTTTAAGGTGGTAAGCATGTCGGCCGTAGCAATTTTACTGATGGAGTGTATAGTATCTCCGGTTTCAATGCTTTCAAGAATTGGAATTTCGTTGGGAATAATGTTAACAATCATACTACCCACCAACCCGTCTGAGCTGATGGTTGCCAGGGCATTTTTCTTGATGAGTTGTGCGGTGCGTTCGTTGATAAACATATCCACACAAATGGCGGTGTCATTTATAATCGTTATACCCCGCACAGTGCCCACATTCACCCCGGCAAAGCGCACGTTGTTGCCCAGTTGCAAACCGTTTACGTTTTTAAAAACCGAGCTTATTTTTACATTGTTTCCAAACATGTTTTGCCTGTTTCCCAACAGATAAACTGCCAGTACAAACAAAAACAAGCCTGTAAAAACAAAAACCCCCAGTCTTATATTTTGTCCTGATTTACTCATAATTTCCTATTTAAAAAATGCTTTAATTTTTTCATCATTAGAGGTGGTTAATTCCTCAAAAGTACCTTCGGCATAATTCACACCATCGAGCAACAAAATAACCCTGTTTGAGACCACTCTGGCACAATCTACATCGTGTGTAATAATAAGTGACGATGTTTGGTATTTTTCCTGAATATCATTCATCAACTCAATAATTTCTTTGGAAGTAATAGGGTCCAAGCCGGTGGTGGGCTCATCGTAAATAATGATTTTTGGTTTTAAAATTAAGGCTCTCGCCAAGGCAATCCGACGCTGCATACCCCCTGAAAGCTCCGCCGGCATTAAATCGACGGTGTGTTTTAAACCCACGCTGTCCAGAGTCTCTAAAATTAGTTCATTTATCTCTCGGGTAGCAATTTTTTTGGTGTGCCTTCTTAACGGAAATTCTAAATTTTCCCGTACAGTCATAGAGTCATAAAGTGCGCTTCCCTGAAAAAGAAAACCAATTTTGGTGCGCAGCTCATCCATTTCTTTTTGTTCCAGCTTACTAATGTTGTTGCCTAAAATTTCAATTAACCCGCTGTCGGGCTGTATCAAACCCACCAGACATTTAATCATCACAGATTTACCTGAACCCGATCTGCCCATCAAAACCAGATTTTCACCTTCTTTTAAATGCAGGCTAAAGCCGTTCAGCACCTTATTTTCGCCAAAGGCTTTAAAGAGGTTTTCAATTTTCAGCACCACTTTGGCATTGTCGGGTATATGTTTGCTGTGTGATTGCATGCTATTGGTAAATTAAATCGGTTACAAAAACGGCTATAAAATCGATGATAAACAACAACATGGATGTGTATACCACGGCCGAGTTGGAGGCCTTGCCTACACCGGCTGTTCCTTTTTTACTGTTGTAGCCTTTAAAACAGCCTACAAGCCCGATGGCAAAACCAAATAAAAATGTTTTAGCTGTTGCAGGCAATAAATCACTAAAAGCCAAAGCATTAAACGCCTGATTAAAATACAACTGAAAGGTAACAGCCCCTTTTATATTTTCTACAAATGCTGAACCTATTAAAGCAATAAAATCGCCCCAAATCACCAGCAAAGGTATCATCAGCGTTGTAGCCGTTATGCGGGTAACAACCAAGAATTTAAAGGGATTGGTTCCCGATACTTCCATGGCATCAATTTGTTCGGTTACACGCATAGAGCCTAATTCGGCACCGATACTCGAGCCAATCCTTCCGGCACATATCAACGCAATAATAACCGGGCCTATTTCCCGTACAATGGAAATACTAATCATTGACGGCATCCAGGCCACTGCGCCAAATTCCTCCAAAGTGGGGCGTGTCTGCAAAGTGAAAACCACCCCCAATATCAAACCGGTAACCCCCACCAGAAAAAAGGACTTATTGCCCATATAGTAGCACTGTTTGAGCAGTTCTTTAAACTCAAACGGAGGCGATACTGCTTCTCTGAAATAGCGTCCTGCAAATCGGGACATCTCACCGATTTCCTCAAAAAATGCACGGAGCTTTTCAAAAAAAGTTTCGTTTTCTGCCATAGTAGTAAATCATCTAACCAAAGTTAGTAAAAATATACTGTGTGTGTATGACAAGAATCAGAGTTCACTATTTTTATCGGTTTTATTTCCCTGTAATTTGGAGTGATTTTGTTTATTTTTACCCTCACAAATCACAGTTATGTATAAACTTCTCATTCGCCCGTTTTTATTTTTGTTTGACCCTGAAAATGTGCATCATTTTACGTTTAAAATGATACGCTTTTTGAGCGTACTAGGCTTTTCGGGGCTTTTCAGAAGTTTGTATGAAGTTAATGACCGGCGACTGGAAAGAGAAGTTTTTGGATTAAAATTTAAAAACCCGGTGGGACTCGCTGCCGGATTTGATAAAGATGCTAAACTCTATAACGAGTTGTCCAACTTTGGTTTTGGATTTATAGAAATCGGCACACTCACCCCCAAACCTCAGGAAGGAAACCCTAAGAAGCGTTTATTCCGGCTGAAAAAAGACAACGCCATTATCAACCGAATGGGTTTTAATAACGGCGGAGTGGTGGATGCCGTCCCGCGATTGAAAGAAAATAAAGGGGTTTTGATAGGCGGAAATATTGGTAAAAACAAAGTAACATCCAATGAGCAGGCTGTGGATGATTATCTTATCTGCTTTAATACGCTTTACGATTATGTGGATTATTTTGTCGTAAATGTTTCCTCACCCAACACGCCCAACTTACGCGAATTGCAGGATAAAGAACCGCTTACAGCTCTTTTGCAGCGACTTCAGGATGAAAATAGAACCAAGCCCAGACAAAAACCCATACTGCTTAAAATCGCCCCCGATTTGACCGACGAGCAGTTGCTGGACATTATAGACATTGTAAAAACCACTAAAATTGCCGGCGTTATCGCCACCAATACCACACTTTCCCGCGAAGGCTTACAGTCTGAAAACAAAGCCGAAATGGGCGGATTGAGTGGTAAACCTTTAACCAAACGTTCTACTGAGGTCATTCGGTTTTTGCATACCCAAAGCGGCGGTGCTTTCCCGATTATTGGCGTGGGGGGTATCCACACTGCCGAAGATGCCTTAGAAAAACTGAATGCCGGAGCCAGTTTGGTACAACTCTATACCGGGTTTATTTATGAGGGACCCAATTTGATCAAACAAATCAATAAAGCTTTGCTGAAAAACCTTTCCTGATATGGTTGAATTGATGCTCTCGTTTTGTTTGGCTTCTTTTGCATTGGCCATTTCACCCGGGCCTGATAATATTTTTGTGCTAACGCAAAGCATCACCAACGGAAGTTCATACGGTATTGCCACAACTGCAGGACTTATTTCAGGATGCATCGTTCACACGACTTTGGTGGCATTTGGAATATCAACTATTTTACTGGCTTCTGAAACTGTTTTTATTGCAATCAAAATTGCCGGCGCAGCCTATTTATTGTATCTCGCTGTGCAGGTTTACCGGGCAGGAAATACTTTAATGATAACTTCAAAAGAATCTTCCCAAAAATCACATTTTCAATTGTATAAGCAAGGAATTATAATGAATGTGTTAAACCCAAAAGTCACCTTGTTTTTTATGGCTTTTTTCCCTGCCTTTTTATGGGATACTACCGGAAATACCGTACTGCAATTTTATGTTTTGGGTGCTGTTTTTATGGCGGTTTCATTTATAGTGTTTTCGATGATTGCTTTGCTTTCGGGGCAGATTTCAATGTTTATTCAAAAGAGAAAAGGCTCCGGTATGTTTTTTAAATGGCTGCAAATCATCGTTTTTGTCTCTATTGCGGTTTTTCTGTTTCTTCCGTAAAGAAATTGTATTTTTACAACGCTGAAATTTTCGGTATTTAACAACCTATGACCCAAAAAATCAAAATCATTGAATGTCCGCGGGATGCTATGCAAGGCATCAAGACTTTTATTCCCACCGAACGAAAAGTACAGTACATTCAGTCGCTGCTTCGATGTGGTTTTGATACGATTGATTTTGGAAGTTTTGTTTCACCGAAAGCCATCCCGCAAATGGCTGATACTGCCGAAGTGCTTTCACAATTGGATCTTTCCAAAACCGAAAGCAAATTGCTGGCTATAGTAGCCAATGTGCGCGGAGCAGAAACAGCAGCCACTTTTCCTGAAATCAGCTATTTGGGGTATCCGTTTTCCATTTCTGAGAATTTTCAAATGCGGAACACCCATAAAACCATAGCCGAGTCGTTGGTTGTTTTAAATGAAATACTGGATAGAGCCGCAAAAAACAACAAAGAGGTGGTGGCTTATCTTTCTATGGGTTTTGGCAATCCTTATGGCGACCCCTGGAATGTAGAAATAGTCGCCCAATGGACCGAAAAACTGGCAGGTATGGGTGTGAAAATACTTTCGCTCAGCGATACGGTGGGTACATCTACTCCGGATGTGATTACTTATTTGTTTTCTAATTTAATCCCTAAGTTTCCCCATATTGAGTTTGGGGCCCATTTACATACCACACCTACCACCTGGCACGAAAAAGTAGATGCCGCATTTAAAGCCGGGTGCCACCGATTTGACGGTGCTATTCAAGGGTTTGGTGGCTGCCCGATGGCCAAAGACGAGCTCACCGGAAATATGCCCACTGAAAAACTGCTTTCCTATTTTACCGCTGCAAAAGCCGATACCAATGTTCACTGGATGTCGTTTGAAAGTGCGCACAATGAAGCGACTAAGATTTTTAAGAAATACTATTAAAAAACTATAAGTACCAAATACCAAGTACCAAATTCCAAGATTTTTTTTGCTAATTCTTAAAATCTATGTGCTTTTTATAAAAACTCTGAGGCTTCTCTGTGGAGCTCTGTGTAATAATTTTAGAAAAATCAATTATAAATCTACAACAACTCCTTGATTTTCTCAGGCGGTCTTCCCACGACTGCTTTATTGCCTTTGATCACGATGGGTCGTTCAATGAGTTTGGGATAAGTAACCATGGCTTTGACAATTTCATCGTCAGTAAGGTTTTTGCCTTTGAAGTTTTCTTTCCAATCGGCTTCTCCTGTGCGCACAAGTGCCAGGGGTTCAATACCCAGCTTTTGGATGATTTCTTTCAGTTCGTTAACTGAAGGCGGATTGTCAAGGTACAATACAGTTTCAAACTCGGCTCCTGATTCTTCAAGTATTTGCAGCCCCTCTCTGGATTTCCTGCACCGTGGATTGTGGTAGATTTTCATTTTTACTTTTTTATAGTTATAAAGCAGCTATTGCTATACACATTAAATGAAACACTCACAATCTCATAGTTACGTCTTTCAAGTTCGTTAAGTTTTTCTTCAACCATTTTCATTAACTTTTTTGCTGACCAAAAACTGGATAACCGTATCACTTCATATTTTTTCATAAGGTTTAAATTTAAAGACTTATTCTATATAAATAGTAATTCATTACTTTTCAAAATCTGAAACTATAAACTACAAACTCCAAACAATAAACAATAAACTAGAAACCTCCCTGCTCTTCCTTTTGCCCCATCATCATCAGATAGGCTTTTAAAAAGCCATCGATTTCGCCGTTTAGCACAGCATCTGTATTGCCGCTTTCGTGGGCGGTTCTCACGTCTTTAACCAGTTTGTAGGGATGCAGCACATAATTTCTGATTTGCGAGCCCCATTCAATTTTCATTTTGGAAGCTTCAATATCTTCCCGCTGTGCCAGTTGCTTTTGCAGTTCGATTTCATACAACTGTGATTTAAGCATCTGCATCGCTCTGTCACGGTTGTCGTGCTGAGAGCGTGTTTCAGAACAGCTTATCTGAATTCCGGTGGGTTTGTGAACCAGCTGTACTTTGGTTTCAACCTTGTTGACATTTTGACCTCCGGCACCGCTGGAACGGGCTGTGGTAATTTCTATATCTGCCGGGTTGATTTCAATCTCAATAGTATCATCCACCAGTGGGTATACATAAACCGATGCAAAAGAGGTATGTCTTTTGGCATTGCTGTCAAACGGCGAAATGCGCACCAAGCGGTGCACACCGTTTTCACCTTTCAGCCAGCCAAAGGCAAAGTCGCCTTCAATCTCCAGCGTGACCGTTTTTATACCCGCCACATCGCCTTCCTGATAGTTGAGTTCTTTGATTTTGTAGTTATGTTTTTCGGCCCACATCATATACATCCGCATTAGCATAGAAGCCCAGTCGCAGCTTTCGGTACCGCCGGCACCGGCCGTTATTTGTAAAACGGCGCTCAGGTTGTCGCCCTCTTCTGAAAGCATATTGCGAAACTCCAGTTCTTCAATCGACTGCAGTGCCTTGTCATAAGCTGTTTGTGCTTCGCTTTCAGAGGCGTCTCCCTCTTTGTAATATTCAAAAAGAATGGCCGCTTCTTCGGTAAGTGTTGCAGCCGTTTCATAATCACTCACCCACTTTTTTTTCACCCGCAGCACTTTCATAAAAGCTTCGGCCTCACGGGCGTTGTCCCAAAAATCGGGCGCAAAAGTTTTTTCTTCTTCGTTGGTGATTTCTATCTGTTTGGCATCAATGTCAAAGATACCTCCTCAACGCGCTAATGCGTTTTTGGAGCTCTTTGATGTGTTCGCTTTGAACCATAATCAAAATTTTTAGCAAAAATAGATTTTTTGTAGCGTGTAGGGCAAGTAATTTCTTTTAATTTTATACAAATTTTTAAGCTATGACCATCGATTTACGCAGCGATACCGTTACCAAACCCACACCGGGTATGCTACAAGCCATTATGAATGCCCAGGTGGGTGACGATGTGTATAAAGAAGACCCCACCGTAAACCTTCTGGAAGAACGCCTGGCAGCTATGTTTGGGAAGCCTGCGGCACTTTTTTTTCCGTCGGGAAGTATGGCTAATCAGGTGGCTATCAAACTGCACACCCAGCCCGGTGAGCAGTTGATTTGCGATAAATGGGCACACGTTTACAATTATGAAGGCGGCGGGGCATCCTTCAACAGCGGTGTTTCCTGCAAATTGGTGGACGGTCACCGGGGAATGATTACAGCCCCGCAAGTAGAAGAAAACATCAATCCGCCCGATTTTTACCACAGCCCGCTAACGAGTTTGGTCTGCTTGGAAAACACTACTAACAAAGGCGGCGGCGCCTGTTATGATTTTGACGAAATTTCAAAAATCAGGGAAGTATGCAACCGGCACAAGCTGGGTTATCATCTGGATGGTGCCCGCTTGTTTAATGCGCTTATCGCGAAAGGAGAAACCCCAAAGCAGTACGGCGAAGTGTTTGACACCATTTCCATCTGTTTGTCCAAAGGATTGGGCACACCAATGGGAAGCGTTTTGATAGGCAATGAAGCGATTATGAAGAATGCCATGCGCGTTCGAAAAGTATTGGGTGGCGGTATGCGCCAAATAGGTTATATGGCGGCAGCAGGATTGTATGCTCTTGAAAACCACATCGAAAGACTGGTTGAAGACCACCAAAAAGCACAGGAAATTGGCCAAACGCTCAAAAAGCAGTTCTACATCAACGAAGTGGAACCGGTAGAAACCAACATTGTGATTTTTTACCTGAAACCCGGGATAAATGAAGCGGATTTTCTTAAAAAGTTAAACGATAAAGGCATCCGAATCAGTGCCATGGGGCAGGGGAAACTGCGAATAGTTACGCACCTGGACTATACCGATGCTATGCATAAAAAGCTGCTGCTCACATTGAATGAGTTGCTGTAACAAGTACAGGTTTTTTTATACTAACGGTATTGTATTTAAGTCGAAAGTGGAATAGTGTTTCTGTAATATTCAGAAAATCATTAATTTAACCTTCAATTTAATAGCACTATTAAGACTAATCACATCAAATTCAAAAACTACACAACCATGAAAAAACTTTTTACCCTTTTTGCACTATTAATTTTTGTGTTTTCAGCCTGCAAAAAAGAAGCTGAAACAACCGCAGACCAAAGTGAGGAACTCAACGCCTGGTTTGAAGAAAAATATGAAGAATTGCTTATGATGAGTCCCTTGCAAATGACTGTGAAAGGAAGAAAAGACCGTTATGACGAAATAGATGATTTGAGTGTTGAAGCCGAAGACAGAATGATAAAATGGTATGAAGCCTCCGTTAATGAACTGAAATCAGATTTTAAGTATGAAGCCTTAAATGACGATGCAAAAATTTCATATGATTTATGGATATATCAATATGAGCAGATGAAAGACGGCCTTCAGTTCCGGGACATGGGTTATGTCTTTCATCAAATGATGGGCTTGCATACACAGCTACCCAGCTTTTTAATCAACTTTCACCGTGTGGACAGTCTGTGGGATATGCAGGCGTATATTTCCAGAATAAAGCAATCTGAACGTGCGATGAATCAGTTGTTGGATCGAGCGCGTACTCAGGCAGCCAAAGGCATTTTGCCTCCCAGGTTTTCGTTTGAAGTAGTTTTGGAACAATCAAAAGAAATTATTGCCGATGCGCCATTTACCAACAGCCAAAACTCATCAGCCATTTGGATGGATATGAATAACAAAATTGAATCGCTGCTGGAAAATGGTGATATAGACGATACCATGGCGACTGCTCTTCGCGAGGAAACAAAAGAGGCGCTTTTACGCCATTACAAACCGGCTTATGAAAGCTTGATTGCCTGGGTTGAAAAAGAGCTTCCCAATACGGAAGTTGCTCCCACCGGAGTAAGCAGACATCCCAATGGAAAAGACTATTACAACTATATGTTGCGTGTAAATACCACAACCAATCTTACTGCTGAAGAGATTCACAATATTGGTTTGCAGGAAGTAGGACGCATTAAAGCTGAAATGATTGAAATTAAAAACAAAGTTGGCTTTGAAGGAAGTCTGGAAGATTTTTTTGATTTTGTAAATACAGATGAGCAGTTTTTCTATCCCAATACCGATGAAGGCCGCCAGGCTTATATCGATGATTCCAAAATGTTTTTAGACGAACTCACTAAAAAACTTCCCGACTATTTCGGAATTTTACCCAAAGCTGAACTGGAAGTAAAAAGGGTAGAAGCCTTTAGAGAGCAAGATGGAGCGCCACAACATTATTTTCCGGGTACACCCGACGGAAGTCGTGCGGGAATCTATTATGCACATTTATCAGATATGAGCGCCATGCCAAAAACCACGATGGAGGGTGTGGCCTACCACGAAGGCAATCCCGGGCACCATATGCAAATTTCCATAGCACAGGAACTGGAATCAGTTCCCACTTTTAGAACTCAAACAATGATAACAGCTTATTCTGAAGGCTGGGCACTATATTCTGAACTTTTGGCTAAGGAAATGGGCGGTTATGAAAATCCGTATTATGATTTTGGACGTTTGGTAAACGAAATCTGGAGAGCCATCCGTCTGGTGGTTGATACCGGTTTACACGCTAAAGGCTGGACAGAAGCTGATGCCATTGCCTATTTTTCTGAAAATTCATCCATTTCGCCAGGAGCCATCAAGGCCGAAGTTCAACGATATATGGTCATTCCCGGACAAGCAACGGCTTACAAAATTGGGATGTTGAAAATACAGGAATTACGCCAACGTGCTGAAGAGCAATTGGGTGATAAATTTGACATCAGAGCTTTTCACGATGTGATATTAGGTGGTGGTGCTATGCCGCTTGAGCTTCTTGAACGCAGAGTGAATAGCTGGATTGCTAGTCATTAACCTTTTTCCTTATATGTCTTATATGGTTTTTTTAAAAAAGAATTTTTTTGAAGTTTCTAACCATATAAGGCATATAAGTTCATATAAGAAAAGTAGCCGTTAAATTTCCACTTCGACTCCGCTCAGTGCACCATAGCAACTAAAACCAGAAACCTGTGACACAAGCGAAGCGAACTGTGCGAAGCAAAACTAGAAATCGTTATCACAGCCTGCCCCGACACATCGGGGAGCAAAGCGAAGTGAAGAAACTTTGTTACGTTTGAATAACCCCCAGATTGAAGGGTTTTTCTATAGGCGCGTGATTGGCAGCTTCAATGCCCATACTAATCCAAGTGCGGGTATCGAGCGGGTCGATGATAGCGTCTGTCCAGATTCTTGCTGCGGCATAATAAGGAGATATTTGCTCATCATAACGCGCTTTGATGCGGTTAAAAAGTTCTTTTTCTACTTCAGGGGTGATTTGTTCACCTTTCTTTTTAAGGGAAGCTGTTTCAATTTGCAACAATACTTTGGCGGCGCTATTACCACTCATTACTGCCAGTTCAGCACTGGGCCAAGCAGCGATTAACCGTGGGTCATAGGCTTTTCCACACATGGCATAATTACCGGCTCCATACGAATTTCCGATGATAATCGTAAACTTGGGCACCACGCTGTTGCTAACGGCATTTACCATTTTGGCACCGTCTTTTATAATACCGCCATGTTCGCTTTTACTGCCCACCATAAACCCGGTGACATCCTGCAGAAACACCAAAGGAATTTTTTTCTGATTGCAGTTGGCTATAAAACGTGTGGCTTTATCGGCACTGTCGCTGTAAATAACACCGCCAAACTGCATTTCACCTTTTTTGGATTTTACCATGGTGCGTTGATTGGCAACAATTCCCACCGCCCAGCCGTCAATGCGGGCATAGGCTGTAATGATAGTTTTTCCGTAACCTTCTTTGTATTCTTCAAATTCAGAATTATCCACCAGCCGCTTGATGATTTCTTTCATATCATACTGGTCTGTGCGGGTTCGCGGCAAAATTCCGTAAATATCTTCCGGCTTTTCCTTGGTTTTTAAGGCTTTAACTCTGTTAAAACCGGCTTTGTCAAAATCACCGATTTTACCCATAATATTTTTAATTCTATCCAACGCATCGGCATCGTCTTTGGCTTTATAATCGGTCACGCCGCTTATTTCACAGTGGGTAGTAGCACCACCCAATGTTTCATTGTCAATATCTTCACCAATAGCTGCTTTAACGAGATAGCTTCCGGCAAGGAAAATACTTCCTGTTTTATCCACAATCAATGCTTCATCACTCATAATGGGCAGATAAGCTCCACCGGCTACACAACTGCCCATAACAGCGGCAATCTGGGTAATACCCATGCTGCTCATCACGGCATTATTTCTAAAAATACGCCCAAAATGCTCCTTATCGGGGAAAATTTCGTCCTGCATGGGTAAATACACCCCGGCACTGTCTACCAGGTAAATAATGGGAAGTTTGTTTTCTATGGCAATTTCCTGTGCTCTCAGGTTTTTCTTTCCGGTAATGGGAAACCAGGCGCCCGCTTTTACGGTGGCATCATTGGCAACAACAATACACTGTTTGCCACTCACATAACCCATTTTTACCACCACGCCGCCACCGGGGCAACCGCCGTGTTCTTCATACATACCGTCTCCTGCAAAAGCGCCAATCTCAATACTGGGTTTCTTTTCGTCCAGCAAATACTTGATGCGCTCACGGGCGGTCATTTTGCCTTTGGCTTTGTGTTTTTCAATGCTTTTTTCGCCACCGCCCAATTTTACTTTTGCCAGTCTTTGTCTGAGTTCTGAAAGAAGGAGTTTATTGTGATCTTCGTTTTTGTTGAAGTTGATATCCATAGTTAATTTTTTGCTGTGCTAAAATACAAAAACTTGCTGAACGGTTTTGAAAATTGATATGCGCTATTTTTTGAAATGTAAGTTCATTTAATTTCACGATATTTGTAATCCGAAAAAAAACAGCAGTCCGTTTCTATCCCCAAACTTAACTGAAAGGGCGCATTAAAAACTATTCTTATGGGAGTAAATACAAATAAAAACACGATTCTGGGTTGGGCAACCCTGATTATGATTGTAATGGGTTTAATTTTAATTGGTATGGGAGTTTTTCGCTACAGCGAAATCTCCGGCTGGGGCTTTGGGGCCACCGGCGTTGGTTTTCTTGCCATTGCCTGGGTGTTTAACGAACTTAAGGGGAGGGTTTGAGGTTTGTGGTTTCAAGTTCCAAGTTTCAAGTTTCAAGTTTATTGCTCTAACTTCTAATGTCTCATATCTAATATCTAAAAAATGTCTGACGATAAAAAAGTAATCTTTTCAATGTCGGGGGTGACAAAAACCTATCCGGCAGCACAAACACCTGTGCTTAAAAACATTTATTTAAGTTTTTTCTACGGCGCTAAAATTGGTATTCTGGGACTCAATGGTTCCGGAAAATCTACCTTGTTAAAAATCATCGCCGGAGTGGAGAAAAACTATCAGGGCAATGTAGTTTTTTCACCGGGATACACAGTGGGTTATCTGGAGCAAGAGCCACAATTAGACCCCGAAAAAACGGTGCTTGAAGTGGTAAAAGAGGGCGTTGCCGAAACGGTAGCAATTCTGGACGAATACAACAAAATAAACGATATGTTTGGTTTGGAAGAAGTGTATTCTGATGCCGATAAAATGGAAAAGCTGATGAACCGCCAGGCCGAGTTGCAAGATAAAATTGACGCTTCCAATGCCTGGGAGCTCGATACTAAGTTGGAAATTGCCATGGATGCCCTGCGCACGCCTGATAGCGACCAGAAAATTGGCGTGCTTTCCGGTGGTGAAAAACGCCGTGTGGCATTGTGCCGATTGTTGTTAAAAGAGCCCGATGTACTACTGCTCGATGAGCCCACCAACCATTTGGATGCAGAAAGTGTGCACTGGTTGGAGCACCATTTGGCACAGTATAAGGGAACGGTGATTGCCGTGACTCACGACCGTTACTTTCTGGACAATGTGGCAGGCTGGATACTCGAATTGGACAGGGGAGAGGGTATTCCCTGGAAAGGCAACTATTCCTCGTGGTTAGACCAAAAAGCCAAGCGACTGGCTCAAGAAAGCAAAGCTGCTTCAAAACGTCAAAAAACTTTGGAACGTGAGTTGGAGTGGGTGAGAATGGCGCCCAAAGGCAGGCAAACAAAACAAAAAGCACGTTTGCAGAACTATGACAAATTGATGAGTCAGGATCAGAAACAACTGGATGAAAAACTGGAAATCTACATTCCCAATGGGCCCCGTTTGGGAACCAATGTGATTGAAGCTGTAAATGTTGCCAAGGCTTATGGTGATAAATTGCTCTATGACAATTTGAATTTTAAACTCCCGCAGGCCGGAATAGTGGGTATTATTGGGCCCAATGGTGCCGGTAAAACCACCATATTCAAGATGATAATGGGTGAGGAAACGCCTGATAAAGGCGAATTTAAAGTGGGTGAAACCGCCAAGATTGCTTATGTGGATCAGTCGCATTCAAACATTGACCCCAATAAGTCTATTTGGGAAAACTTTTGTAATGCGCAAGAGTTGATTATGATGGGCGGCAGGCAGGTAAATTCGCGCGCTTATTTAAGCCGATTCAACTTTAGCGGAAGCGATCAAAACAAGAAAGTTTCTACACTCTCCGGTGGGGAGCGCAACCGCCTGCATCTGGCAATGACACTCAAAGAAGAAGGCAACGTGCTGCTGCTCGATGAACCTACCAACGACCTAGATGTAAATACTCTGCGAGCTCTGGAAGAAGGCCTGGAAAACTTCGCCGGTTGCGCCGTAGTAATCTCTCACGACCGTTGGTTTTTAGACAGAATCTGTACACACATACTGGCTTTTGAAGGCAATAGCGAGGTCTACTTTTTTGAAGGCAGTTTCAGTGATTATGAAGAAAACAAAAAGAAACGACTGGGCGGCGATTTAATGCCTAAGCGAATTAAGTACAGGAAGCTGGTTAGGGATTAATTGAGTATCTTGAGTTTTTTAAAAGTGTGCCTGTCTTTTATAATGCAGGCACACTTTTTTTAATCTTTTTCTATAAAATTAATGTTTTATAAACCGTTTTATCAAGCGGTGATTACCGGAGGTTATTTCTAGAAAATAGAGTCCGGAAGTCAGCTGTGATACATCCCATTCGTTTTCACTGTTAATTGTATTTTCAACTGAAATCTGTTGTCCAGAGACAGAAAATATTTTCAGCAACTCAATGGGTTCTTTTGAATCAATATATAAAACATCTTTTGCCGGATTGGGATAAATGGAAATAGACTGCATTTCATTTTCTGAATTACTTAGCGCCAGTGTTACGTATATAGCAAGGAGTTCACTTTCACAGTCTTCATCTGACTGACTTACATAGTAAGTAGTACCGTCAACCAGAGGTGTGGTTTCGGGTAATACCACTGTGCCGTTGCTATTGGCATACCAGGTGAGGTTGGTTCCGGTTACATCTAAATCAGCTAAGGTTTCACCGGGATTAAAGGTTTGATTTGAGTCACCAATTGGTATTTCAGGTGCCAAAACGACAACAACAACTTCTTCCCGTGGAGAAGAACAGGTTAAACCGGTTCCAGTTATATTTTGTGACTCTACCCAAAATGAGGTAGTCTCATAAAGCGATGCAGTAATGAAAGGGCTTCCCGTGCCTAACAGTGTTCCTCCAAACTCATCATCATACCAGTAAACTTCCTGTCCGTTATGAGAAACCGTAATGATTGATGATTCCCCTTCACAAATGTAAGGATATGTATTGGTGTCGGCAATATGAGGCTCTTCACAAGTTTCATAAAGTTCAAAATCGTCCACATAATATGTATTATTTGTGTCAATGGAGTAAAAATTTATAGATCCAAGCTGATTTCCCGTTACACCATTGTTATCTTGGTAATTTACGTTTTGCAGCAGGTTGTTTCCATCAACTTTTACTGATATTTTATGTGTGTCTAAATTAACGGTAATTTCAACTTCAAACCAGGTGTCGTGAGGAAAAGGTACTGTGGAGTTGGTTTGTGTGTGTGTGATGTTCCCGGCTGTACCGCTGGTAGTGTTGCCCACATGAAATTCACCGTTCCACTGAGAAGGTGTTGCGTTTTCATGTTCCTGTATGTTCCAGTATCCTGTATGTCCTGTTGGAACAAACATCTGCCATGTTACTATCCAGGTACCGGAATTTTTATTTCCCAAATTCACGACAACATCATCGGTATTGTTGTTTCTAAGAAGCATAGAATAAGGTGAGGAATAATATTCTTGCCCGGTTACTTGTGCATCGGTCAATGGGTTGGGCGGCCACATTTCGATATAAGGTGATTGTGGGCTGACATTGCCCGGGGTCATATTGTCAAAATTGATGGAAAGTTGAGCCTGAATACTTATCGAAAACAGGAAAAAAACTAAGAAGTAGAAATTTTTCATAATTGAAGGATTTAGGTTGCTTGTTTATTTATTGAAAATGCTTAAAAAACATAATAAATATATAAATTAAGTATCTAATAGGCAAATAATTAAGTGATGTGTTGTCATTTTTACATTTACTTTATTTAAAAAAATAGTTAATATCCGGTAATACACCACAAAAAAAGCTGCCCCGAAGGACAGCTTAATTTATTAAAATGAATTAAGAAGGTTTACTTTTTAATCAGGTTGAATACTCCAACTTTTCCTGTTGAAGTTGTTACATACATTAAGTAGGGTCCTGAAGCAAAGTTTGAAACATCAATTTGTGAATTAAGGCTTCCAACCTGCATTTCAACCAGTTTTTGACCGGTTAAGCTAAAGATTACCACTTTTTCAATTTCAACTTGTGCAGTAACATTCACCACATCACCCATTGGGTTTGGATAGAGAGTAAGTCCTCCTATACTGTGGTCGTTTACACTTGCAACAGCAGTAGTAAATGATAGAGGCCCTTCCCAGTAGCTCATTCCATCTGAATCGCAATCGGCTCTTACATAAAAATCATAATTGTTTTCAGATGAAAGACCACTAGCAGTCGCTGTGGTTACACCGGCTCCGACAGTTCCTGAGTCAATGGGTGTGTCAAAATCGGGATTTTCCCCATCAGCCATTACGACCCATTCATAACCGCTGGTTTCAGTTGGAGACGCCGTCCAAGAAAACTCAGCTGTGTCAACTTCCACATTAACTAAAGCAACATCACTTGGTCTATCACAAGGTAGAGGAGGGGCATAGGCAGAAATCAGAAATTCACCTGCGTGGTTATTATATCCCCAAACTCTTACCAATAATATTTCGCCGGGGGTTTGACCGGTAAGTTCTATCAAAGAAAAAAATCCTTCACCATCATCAGCATTACACTCAATTAAAGCAAGGTTCCCACAGATGCCTGAATATATTTCCATTCCGGTGTTGTTCATTCCCGGGTCGTTGTTGGTTCTAGTTTCAACGTTCACATTGCCTGAAGCCGGAACAGTCACGGTGTACCAAACATCTTTACCGTTAGTGGCAAAATTGAAGGCATCACAAATAGGCAAGGGGTCGTTGGAGTCATTGGTTGCTCCTAATGTATTTCCTACTAAAGGGCTGTCGTCAAAATCAATGCCTATCGGTAGTATAAAAGCATCCGTGCATTCATCGTTTAAAGGAGGAGTAATAGGAGTTAAAATATCTAACGGACCTGTCCAAAAACTCAAATCGCTTCCACAGTTGGCTTGCACATAGATACTATAATTGGTGTTTTGAACTAATTGTGTAGTAGTAGCTGTTACAATTCCGGTTGCAGTACTTCCATCCTCAATGGGAGTATCAACATCGGGGTCGTCGCCACTTGCCATCACTGCCCAGTTGTATCCGTTAGTTTCATCAGGCGAGGCTGTCCATGAAAAAGAAGCATTAGTAGAGGTTGAGCTGTCTAAAACAAGGTTGGTAGGGCTAACACAATTTGGGTTTTCGCCAACAATAGTGATAGTGTAATCATGAACCTCACCCCAACTGCTTGTGGGTGTGCAAGAATTTGGGGGAAGCGAATTATAATGATTAAAAACTCGTAATCGGGTGGTGAAAACACCTGCCATATTTGGTATAGTAATAGTTCCTATAGTAGGGTTTGAACTACTAGAAGGGCCAGTAGATGATAAAACCAAATCGCCGGGATCTTCAAAGCTCCCATCCACACCAAAATCGATATAAACTCTTTGATGCTGAAAACCAGAATAAGTAGTTGTTATCGTCATTGTATAGGTTTGGTTAGCATCCACTAAAATATGAAGTGAAGTATCATTAGTAAAATCTCCATATCCACCTATAGAACAACCCGTATTCAAATGATTTAATAGGTAGTTACTAGCGCTGTCTTGAATAATAACACCATCAATATTATCACCAAGAGTACAACCCGAAGAAAAAGTAGGAATACAGTATTGAGCGGTTAATGTGTACGGAAAAAACAGCAAGGCTATTATTCCCAAATAGAAGTAAAAGTTTTTCATAATTTGAATTTTTTTGGTTTTACAAAATAGTAACAGCACGTAATGTATGAAAAAAAAATGAAAAAAAAAAAGCTGCCCTTTCAGACAGCCTCTTTTATTTCTATGTATGTCAACCTATTTTAGGGCAACTCATGTTTTAAAATTAAACGATTATTTTTTAATCAAGTTATACATTCCGACACTTCCGTTTGCAGTGGTTACCTGCATAAAGTAAGGTGCTGATGCAAAATATGAGACATCAATCTGAGCGTTTGTGCCTCCTACTCTCTGCTCAATTATCTTCTGTCCGGTTAAGCTATAGATAGTTACTTTTTCAATTTCTACTTGTGCAGTAACATTCACCACATCACCCATTGGGTTTGGATAGAAAACTACTGTGCTGATACCGAAATCGCCAACTCCTGCTCCATCATCAGTAGTGAATGATAATGGTCCTTCCCAATCGCTCATTCCGTTAGGGTCACAATCGGTTCTAACATAGAAATCATAAGCAGTATTTTCATCAAGACCTGTTACAATAACTGTGGTAACGCCTGTTGCAACAGTACCGGAAGCAACGGATGGATCAACCATTGGGTCATCACCTGCGTTGAATACCTCCCACTCATAACCATTGGTTTCAGCAGCAGATGCAGTCCAAGAGAATTCAGCAAAATCAATTCCAGCTTCTTCTAAGGTAACATTGGTCGGCGCGTTACAGACAATCGTGTAATTATAGGCAGAAATCAGAAATTCACCTGCGTGGTTATTATATCCCCAAACTCTTACCAATAATATTTCGCCGGGGGTTTGACCGGTAAGTTCTATCAAAGAAAAAAATCCTTCACCATCATCAGCATTACACTCAATTAAAGCAAGGTTCCCACAGATGCCTGAATATATTTCCATTCCGGTATTATTCATTCCAGGATCGTTGCTACTTCTTGTTTCAACAAAGACATTTCCCGAAGCGGGGATAGTAACTGTGTACCACACATCTTTTCCATTGGAAGCAAAGTTGAATGAATCACAACTTGGAAACGGGTCGTTAGGGTCGTTAGTAGCACCTAGATTGTTGCTTATTACAGCCTCATCATCAAAGTCAATACCCATTGTAAGCATAATAGCATCATCACATTCATCATTGGACGGCGGAATAATAGGAGTTAAAATATTAAGAGGTCCTTCCCAAAAACTTAAATCACTGCCACAATCAGCCTGTACAAAAATGCTGTAGGCTGTGTTAGGATTCAACTGCGTGACAGCAGCAGTAACTATACCGGAAGCCGTACTTCCGCTCACTATGGGAGTGTCTGAATCAGGATGACTGCCGCTTGCCATCACTGCCCAATTATAGCCGTCAGTTTCATCTGCTGAAGCAGTCCATGAAAATTCAGCAGATGTTGCTGTTAAATTGTCCAATGTCAGACCGCTGGGTTTCCAACAAGCCGAAGGCATTATGGTTAATTGTAATAAAGGCCTGTTTGAGTTGATAAGCAATATCAATGCGTTTAGACCTGCACTGCCCACACGAGTTGCATTGGCATCTGTTGTGGTTGAACGACCCCAGCCAATGTTCCCTGTCGGTGCACTGGATCTGTCCCATTCAACAAACACAGCTATATTGTCTGTACCGTTCCAAATAAAAGGGGTTGTAAATGGAACTTCTTTCCAGCCTGTTCCGGTGGGGATACTGTAAGTAGAAGATGTAAAAACTTCATCGGCCGTCGCAACTTCAGTATTCCAGTCTGGAACGCTTGTCCATTGACTGTTTGTTACGTGCTTTAAGTAAATTTTAATATAGGCATCATCGGTTGTATATTCACCTGTTCCATGTTTGTCCCAAGCAAGACTGCTTATTACTCCGGCCATGCCCCCTTCGGCAATTATTTCAGATGCTGTGTAAAGCGAAATGGTTCTAGAGTATCTGTTAGTCGTTGTACTGGTAGACAGCAATACGTTGGTAGTGCCGTTGCCGGTGTAGGTTCCCAAAGAAACTGTTACTTGTGCTAAAGAAGGAAAACAGTAAAGCATTACAGTGATAAGGAGTAGTTTTTTTTTCATAATGTAGTCTGATATTTTGTAATACATTTATCTTTAATAGCTTAAATATAGTCAAAATTTTCACACGATAAAAAAAAGCTGCCCCGAAGGACAGCTTAATTTATTAAAATGAATTAAGAAGGTTTACTTTTTAATCAGGTTGAATAC
>ERZ869909.445-NODE-445-length-49772-cov-11.980944_pt1 | contig 49772 bp, 45 predicted proteins | sample MGYA00520892_ERZ869909 | MGnify/ENA primary metagenome ERZ869909 (study PRJEB32215, sample SAMEA104723947) | bioreactor metagenome | biome: bioreactor; feature: anaerobic bioreactor; material: water | place: China | collected 2015-03-12 ... | reverse complement strand
CCGACGACAAGGCGCCGGAGCCCCGGATTACCACCGGTCACCGCGGTGAAACTTGGGGCTGTGAGAAATGCGGGCTACCTGCTCGGGCCCAAGGTGATCCAGCCTGCCTTCATCGGCGCCCACAACTGGCACCCGATGTCCTGGCACCCGGGTACCGGCCTGGTATACATCCCGATGCAGGAAACAGCCGCACTGCTGTCGGCCCCGCCGGACCCGCAGCACGTCGACCACCGCTCAGTGGTCAATCTCGGCGTGGACGTGCCGGATCTGCCCGAGGACCCCGAGATCGTTCGCCAGATCAAGGACAGCTTCACCGGCCACCTGATCGCCTGGGACCCGGTCGCACAGCGCGAAGTATGGCGCCAGGACTACGTCACCATCTACAACGGCGGTACCCTCGCGACCGCCGGCAATCTGGTGTTCCAGGGTACGGCCGACGGTCGCGTCACCGCCTACGCCGCCGACAGCGGCAAACTGCTGTGGGAGGCGCCGGCCAATACCGGCGTGATGTCCGGCCCGGTCACCTACGAGGTTGACGGTGAGCAGTACGTGACCTTCACCGCCGGCTGGGGCGGCACCTTTCCGCTGCTGCTCGGCCCATTGTCGCTCGAAGCACGGGTCCGGCCCGAAGCCCGGGTGCTGACCTACAAGCTCGGCGGCGACGCGACGCTGCCGCCACCGCGCAACGACGCTCAGCCGGTGCCGACGCCACCGGAAGTCACCGCCAGTACCGACGACATCGCCACCGGCCGCACCCTGTACAACGGCTTCTGCGGCAGCTGCCATGGTCTGAACGCTGTGTCTGGCGGGGTGCTCCCCGACCTGCGCTATCTCGACGCCGCCAAGCACGCCCGCTTCGATGAGATCGTGCTCAACGGCACCCGCGCCAACAAGGGCATGCCGCCGTTCGGTGGCACCATCGCCCCGGAGGACGCGGACCGAATCCATCAATACCTGATCAAGCGCGCCCACGATCTGGTCGAGGAAGTTCGCGCGAAGACGGCAAGTCGCTGACCGTGTTTCCCGCTCGCGGCGGCGCCTCCCTCCTCCTTCCGGCCGCCGCGGGCACCCTTTTTGTCTCATCGCGCCTCGCAAGAGCCTGCCTCGACGAGGCGGACGAACCCAGGCCACCACGGCGCACGCCACCCCGCCCATGCAACGCTTGTACAACCGGCATCGCCTCACCGCCATGCAGCCCCCGCAAACCATTGATTCATCCACACGCTTCAACCAGGAGACCCTCATGCTCGACCTCAACATGATCATCAACGGCCAGCCCATGGCCTCCGGCGACAGCTTCGACGTCATCGACCCCGCCAGCGGAACCCCCTTTGCCCGCGTCCCGCGCGCCACTCCCGAGCTGGTCGACCAGGCCGTCGCCGCCGCCCGCGCGGCGTTCCCGGCATGGAGTCAAACCCCGGACGCCGAGCGCAAGCAACGCATGCACCAGCTGGCCGACCTGCTCGAAGCCAACATGCCCGAACTGATGAACCTGGTCACGCGCGAAACCGGCAAACCCCTCAACGGCCTCAACGGCGTCGGCTCCGGCATGGAGGTCGGCGGCGCCATCGCGTGGACGCGGGTCACCGCCGAGCTGGAGTTGCCGGTCGAGGTGGTGCAGGACAACGACGAGGCACGGGTCGAAGTACACCGTAAACCGCTCGGCGTGGTCGGCTCGATCACGCCATGGAACTGGCCGCTGATGATCGCGATCTGGCACGTGATCCCGGCCTTGCGCGCCGGCAACACGGTGGTGATCAAACCCGCCGCGCTGACTCCGACCGCGACGATGCGCTTCGTCGAACTCGCCAGCACGGTGCTGCCCCCCGGTGTGCTCAACCTGGTCAACGGTGACGGTGACATCGGCGCCGCCATCGCCAGCCATCCGGGCATCGACAAGGTCGTGTTTACCGGCTCCACCCGCACTGGCCGCAGCATCATGCGCGACGCCTCCGGCAACCTGAAGCGACTCACCCTGGAACTCGGTGGTAACGACGCCGGCATCGTGCTGCCGGACACCGACCCCAAGGCCATCGCCCCGGGCCTGTTCGGTGCAGCCTTCCACAACAACGGCCAGACCTGCGCCTGCCTGAAGCGCCTCTACGTGCATGACAGCCAGTACGATGCGGTCGTTGCCGAACTGGCCCGCATCGCGGCGGAAACCCGTGTCGGCAACGGACTCGATGCCGACACCGAACTCGGTCCGCTGCAGAATCCGCGGCAACTCGACGTGGTACGGACGATGATCGAGGAAGCCGTCGCCCAGGGCGCACGCATCGTCACCGGCGGCAAGGCGCGTCCCGGCGGTGGTTACTTCCATGAACCGACGATTCTCGCCGACGTGCGCGAAGGCATGCGCGTCGTTGACGAGGAGCAGTTTGGTCCGGTGCTGCCCGTGCTGCGCTACAGCGATCTCGACGAAGCCATCGCCCGCGCCAACGACAACGACAACGGTCTGGGCGGTTCGGTGTGGTCATCCGACCCTGCACGAGCGGCCACGATCGCGCGGCGCCTCGAATGCGGCACCGCCTGGGTGAACACCCATGGCGCGGTGCAGCCCGACGCCCCGTTCGGCGGCATCAAGCAGTCCGGGATCGGCGTCGAGTTCGGCGCGCATGGATTGGCGGAGTACACGTCGATCCAGACACTCAAGGTCATGAAGTAACGGCCTTGCCCACACCCGGCGGAACGCGCTCACGGACCGGAACACTCCACCCGTGAGGGCCCGCCCCGGGCGCTCCGCCAAAGGGCGCTCGGTCTTGCTGCGCGCCACGCGAGCTGGCGCGCTCGAGTGCGCGCCTGGAGCCTGAGCTCGCGTTGGCTCCGTTCAAGAGCACAATTCGGTCGTCACACGTGACGTATCGACCACGTAGGCGTCGCCCGGATTGACGGCATCGAAGTAGGTCACCGTGCAGGGGCCCATCGGTGCGATACAGGTGTCGACCCCGCTCATCTCGCAGAACGTGACGCGAGACGTGCCACTGAGCCAGCCCCCCGTGACCACGGTCGTGTTGTTGACCCAATCGTTCGCCAGCAGAAAACGCAGCGAGTTGGCGCTCGGATAGCCGTTGGTGAAGGCAATGATCGAACCGTCGGGCAAGGTGATCTGCTCCGGCCGCCCCTCGACCGCCCATTTGGCCACGGCGATGGTGACCGCGCTGTGAATCGCGCTCGCCAGCCCCTCCATCTTCGCTACCCGGGCCTCGGCGCGCAGGTTGATGAACTTCGGTACCGCGACCGCCGCCAGCACTCCCAGAATCACGATCACCAGAATCAGCTCGATCAAGGTGAAACCGACGTTTCTTCGACGCATCACACGCTCCCTGCACATGGCAGGACCATTCTCGCATCATTCGCCCGGTAATGAGTGTGACGAATGTCATGATCAAATACCCTGAGCATCGATACGGCGTCTCGCCCGACGCGGCGGTTTCGTCGCATCCTCGATGCCGCTCCGGAATCCACGCCAACGCCTGTCACAAAACCGACAAAGCCGACCCGGAGTACGTTTAACGACACCGGCAGCAATCCGCAAAACATTGTTTTATATGGAGTTTATGAAGCACAAACTGCTGGCACGCAGGTTGCATCGATGAAGGTCAATCCCCCCACCCCTACGGAGAGACCGACATGTTGAACATCACCCCCAGCGCAGTAAACGCAATCAACCGCTTCATCACCTCCTCCGCCGACCCCGTCGTCGGCCTGCGCATCCATGTGCAGGGCGGTGGCTGCTCCGGCCTGCAATATGGCATGAAGCTCGAGGCCGAAAAGGCCGATGACGACACCATCGTCGAGATGGAAGGCGTGACCATTCTGGTCGACCCGTTCTCCGCCCCGCTGCTCGAAGGCGTCACGGTCGACTTCGTCGACTCACTGTCCGGTTCGGGCTTCAAGTTCGAGAACCCGAACGCCACCGCCGGCTGCGCCTGCGGCCAGTCGTTTTCCGCCTGAGCCTCGAGGAGACTGTCATGTGGGACTATTCGGAAACCGTCAAGGAACACTTCTACAACCCGCGCAACGCCGGTCCGCTGACCGAGGCCAACGCCATCGGTGAGATCGGCTCGATCTCCTGTGGTGACGCGCTGCGGCTGATGCTCAAGGTCGAACCCGAGTCCGAGAAGATTCTCGACGCCTCGTTCCAGACCTTTGGCTGTGGCTCGGCCATTGCCTCCAGCTCGGCGCTGACCGAGATGATCAAGGGCAAGACCCTCGACGAGGCGCTCAAGGTCAGCAACCAGGACATCGCAGACTTTCTCGGCGGCCTGCCGCCCGAGAAGATGCACTGCTCGGTGATGGGCCGCGAGGCGCTGCAAGCGGCGGTGGCCAACTACCGCGGCGAGGAATGGAGCGATGACCACGAGGAGGGCGCGCTGATCTGCAAGTGCTTCGCGATCGACTCGGTGATGATCGAGGAGACCATTCGCGCCAACAACCTGTGCTCGGTCGAGCAGGTCACCAACTACACCAAGGCCGGTGGCGGCTGCTCCTCGTGCCACGAGGGCATCGAGGAGATCCTCGCCAAGGTCATGGCCGAGCGGGGCGAAACCTTCGCCCCGGCCGCCGCACCGGCGAAGAAGAAACCCGGCAAGCTGAGCACGCTGGAGCGCATCCGCCGCATCGAGCAAGTCATCGAGAAGGCCCGCCCCAACCTGCAGCGCGACCATGGCGACATCGAGCTGGTGGACGTCGACGGCAAGACGATTTACGTCGCGATGAAGGGCGCCTGCTCGGGCTGCCAGATGGAAGCGCTGACCCTCGGCGGCATCCAGCAGCAGATGGTCGAGGCCCTCGGCGAAGTCGTCAAGCTCGTGCCGGTCAAGCTGACCCAGCCAGCCTGAGCCCCCTGAACCCGTTCGCTGCCCCGAACGGGCGGCGAACCCGAGACGGATGCGCCTCCGACCCGGACGCATCCGCCCCGCCCCACGGCGCGCCCCGACCCCGGCGCGAAATGCGGAGAGACCCGATGAACACCCCGATTTATCTCGACAACAACGCCACCACCCGCTGCGCCCCCGAAGCGGTCGCGGCGATGCTGCCCTTCTTTACCGAGCAGTTCGGCAACCCCTCGTCGATGCACAGCTTCGGCGCCAAGGTCGGCCACGCGGTCAAGGCCGCGCGCGTCGCGGTGCAAAAGCTCATCGGCGCCGAATACGACTCCGAGATCATCTTCACCTCGGGCGGTTCGGAAGCGGACAACACCGCCATCCTGTCCGCGCTCAAGGCCAACCCCGAGCGCAAGGAAATCATCACCACCACCGTCGAACACCACGCCGTGCTGCACCTGTGCGACCAGCTCGAGAAAGAGGGTTACACGGTGCACCGGCTGAGCGTGGACGGCAAGGGCCGGCTCGATCTCGACGAGTACCGCAAGGTTCTGAGTGACAAGGTCGCCATCGTGTCGGTGATGTGGGCCAACAACGAGACCGGCACCTTCTTCCCGGTCGAGCAGATGGCCGAGATGGCCAGGACCGCCGGTGTCCTGTTCCATACCGATGCGGTACAGGCCGTGGGCAAGGTGCACATCAACCTCACCGACTCGGCCATCGACATGCTGTCGCTGTCCGGCCACAAGCTGCACGGCCCGAAGGGCATTGGTGCGCTCTACCTGCGCCGTGGCGCGCGCTTTCGCCCGCTGCTGCGCGGCGGCGGCCAGGAGCGCGGACGCCGCGCCGGCACCGAGAACGTACCGGCCATCGTCGGCCTCGGCGTTGCCGCCGAACTCGCCAAGGCCCGCATCCACGAGGAGAACACCAGCGTGCGCGCGCTGCGCGACCGGCTGCAGCAGGCCATCCTCGCCGCGGTGCCCAACGCCTTTGCCACCGGTGACGTCGACAACCGCCTGCCCAACACGCTCAACATCGCCTTCGAGTACGTCGAAGGCGAGGCCATCCTGATGCTGCTCAACAAACAGGGCATCGCCGCCTCCAGCGGTTCGGCCTGCACCTCCGGCTCACTCGAACCCTCGCACGTGATGCGCGCGATGGGCATCCCCTACACCGCCGCGCACGGCACGATCCGCTTCTCGCTGTCGCACGAGAACACCGTGGAGGAGATCGACCGTGTCGCCGCCGCGGTACCCGGCATCATCGCGCAGTTGCGCAAGCTGTCGCCGTACTGGGGGGAGAACGGTCCGGTCACCGATCCGGAAAAGGCCTTCGCCCCGACCTACGCCTGATCGACCAACGGCGCCTGCCGCCCGCCCACCATTCTTCCATCCTCACCGTGAGTCCGCCATGAACGCTCCCGTGATCATCGACGACACCACGCTGCGCGACGGCGAACAGTCCGCCGGTGTGGCGTTCACGCGCGACGAGAAGCGCGCGATCGCCACCGTGCTGGCCGAGGTCGGGGTGGCGGAGCTGGAGATCGGCATCCCGGCGATGGGCACCGAAGAGTGCGACGACATCCGCGCCATCGCCGACGCGCTCGGCGAACGGCGGGCGCAGACCCGGCTCATCGTCTGGGGACGGCTCACCGGTCATGACATCGACGCCTGTCGCTGCCTGCCGGTGGACATGCTGGAGCTGTCGGTGCCGGTCTCCGATCAGCAGATTCGCCACAAACTGGGAAGCGATCGCGACGCGGTACTCGCGCGCATCGCACAATGGGTGCCGGTCGCGCGCGAAGCGGGCTTCGATGTGGGCGTAGGGGGTGAAGACGCCTCGCGCGCCGACCCGGCATTCCTGGCGGAAGTGGTCGCCGCCGCGCAAGCGGCCGGCGCGCGCCGCTTCCGCTTCGCCGACACGCTGGGCGTACTCGACCCCTTTGCCACCTTCGAGGCCATTGCGCGCCTGCGCGCGGCAAGCTCACTCGAGCTCGAGATGCACGCCCACGACGACCTCGGCCTGGCCACCGCCAACACCCTTGCCGCGGTACGCGCCGGCGCCACCCACGTCAATACCACCGTCAATGGCCTCGGTGAACGCGCCGGCAATGCCGCGCTGGAAGAAGTCGTGCTCGGTCTGCGTCAGTTCCATGGCATGGAGCGGATTGTCGACTTCGCGCGCCTGCTCGAAGCCTCCGAGGCGGTCGCCCGCGCCTCCGGCCGCCCGGTGGGCTGGCACAAGAGCGTGGTCGGCGAAGGCGTGTTCACCCACGAAGCCGGCATCCACGTCGACGGCCTGCTCAAGGATCCGGCCAACTACCAGTCGGTCGACCCCGCCCTGCTCGGCCGCAGCCACCGCCTGCTGCTCGGCAAGCACTCCGGTGCCCGTGGCGTCATCGCCGCCTACGCCGCGCTCGGCATCCCCCTCGACGGAGACGAAGCCGCCTGCCTGCTTGCGCGCGTGCGCGGATTCGCCACCACCCACAAGCGCGCACCGGAGGCCTTCGAGCTGATCGAATTTCACGCCGAGCTCCTGCAGGCCCGCGCGCGCTGCACCGCAATGCTCGACGACCTGCTCACCCCCGGCGAACCGACCACCGACGGAGCCTGACCATGACGGCCACCGAAACCACGATGACACGTTCCGATTCCGAGACCCCATCCGACGCGCACCGCCCCGGCCTGTTCGGGCTGCTGCGTGAAGACGTGCGCTGCGTGTTCGCGCGCGACCCGGCCGCGCGCAACACCTGGGAGGTGCTCACCACCTACCCCGGCATTCACGCGCTGATCGCGCACCGCCTCGCGCACGCGCTGTGGCGACGTGGCTGGCGTTACTCCGCACGCCTGCTGAGTTTTCTCGCACGGGTGGTGACCAATGTGGACATCCACCCGGGCGCCCGCATCGGGCGCCGCTTCTTCATCGACCATGGCGCAGGTGTCGTCATCGGCGAGACCGCCGAGGTCGGCAATGACGTCACGCTGTATCACGGCGTCACCCTGGGCGGCACCACCTGGAACGCCGGCAAGCGCCACCCGACTCTGGGCGACCATGTCGTGGTCGGCGCTGGCGCCAAGATCCTCGGCGCAATCACGGTCGGCCAGCGCGTGCGGGTCGGCGCCAACTCGGTGGTGGTCAAGAACGTGCCGGCCGACCGCACCGTGGTCGGCATCCCCGCCAAGGTGGTGCGCCGCGACGCGCCGATTCTGGACGCCAACGACGAACTCAATCTCGACCATCACCTGTTGCCCGACCCCGTAGGGCACACGCTGTCCTGCCTGCTCGACCGCATCAAGACGCTGGAGTCCGAACTGCAGACCCTGCGCACCGCGGACAGCGCAGCCGCCGCGCCGCACGCGGAACATGCGCAACGCACGCAAACCGCGTCTGGAACCACCGATGGCGCCCCGCCCCCAACGCGAACCCGTGCGCTGGTGCAGTTGCAGAAGCTGCCCGCCATCGACTGCCACGCCCACACCGAGGCCGCCTGTCCGGAGTGTGCCTGCCAGCCGGAAGACCACATCGACCCCGGCCCGCGCCAGTCGGTCGCAAGCGAGGCACACTGATGGACCTGCTCGATTTCGACGCCCAGCCGCTGTATTTCGACGAGCCGCTGCCCGAGGCGGTCATGCAACTGATCGAACAAGCCGCCGAGCTGTATGGCGAACCCGAGGCCGAAGCCCTGCTCACCCGCGCCCATGAAACGGCTCCCGAGCATCTGGTGGTGCAGGTCGCGCGCTATCGCTACTACTTTTACACGCACCGTCTTGCCGAAGCCGAAACCGTTGCCTGGCACGTGATCGCGCTGGTCGCGACGCGGCTCGACCTGCCACTCGACGGGCGGCGGATCTCGCTGTCGGCGTTCGGTCACGCGGTGGCTGCGTCGATGACGCTGACGCGCTTCTATCTTTCGGCGCTGAAGGCCGTGGCCTATCTGAAGATGCGCCGCCGCGACCTCGCCGGCGCGCGTGTCCTGCTCGAGAACATCGTCGCCCTCGACCCCGCCGACCGCCTCGGCTGTCAGGTGCTGCTGCGCATCACGCAGGAGTATGAAGATGCCGAAGACGCCCGGGACACCGACCACGCGGACGATCACCAGCGCACCGAAGCCGGCGCCTCCGTCCCGCCCCGGCCCCCCGGCGCGGTGGTCCGCAACGCGAGCGCATTTCCCATCCCCTGAACCGGAACCCCCTCCGGCCCAACCGCCCACAAGGAGCACGACCATGGACTTCGAATGCCTGGAAGACGCAATGGAAGAGCTGTCCTCTGCCGAGGACTTTCTCGACTTTTTCGGCGTCGCCTATGACCCGAGCGTGGTGCACGTCAATCGCCTGCACATCCTGCAGCGCTTTCACGACTACCTCGCCAACAACCCCGCCCCGGACCACGACGAGGCCGCCCGCACCGCACACTATCGCGCCTTCCTCGAGCGCGCCTATGCCGACTTCACGCAATCGGACGCGGTCACGGAAAAGGTATTCGCGGTGTTCCGCAAGGCGAGCGGCGAGGCTTTCGTCCCGCTCGGCGCCATCCAGCGCTGACCGCACCCTCCCCCGGCGCAGCGCCGGCTCCTCTCGCGAGGTGGCGTGGCGGAGCGCAAAGCCAACACCGACCGACGTACCCCATCGCGTGCGTCGGATCGACTCCCGCGCTGGGCGCTTCGGGGTGGACTTCAACGGACATCCGCAGAGGATCGAGACCATGAATCACAAGTTCGAGTACGGAGACTCGGTGCGGGTCACGCGCAACGTGCGCGACGACGGCACGTATCCGGGCAAGGCCATCGGCGATCTGTTGATCCGGCGTGGCAGCGTCGGCGTCGTCATCGAGATCGGCACGTTTCTGCAGGACCAGGTCATCTACACGGTGAATTTTCTTGACCACGGAATCATGGTCGGCTGTCGCGAGGAAGAACTGATCGGCGCCGATGAACCGTGGAACCCGAGCCGCTTCGAGTCGCGCGAGAAGGTCATCGCCAAACGCAGCTTCGCCATCGACGGCGAGGTGGTGGCACCGGTCGGCACCCAGGGCGAAATTCTGCGCGTGGTGCGCGACCTCCCGGGTGAAGTGCATTACCACGTGATCTTCCCCGGCCATGTGCTGGCCATCCCCGAAAGCTCGCTCGATCCGCTCGCTCCGGCTCCGGCCGAAGAGCCGGCACGCAACGCAGCGAACCCGGAGCCCGTGTCATGAGCACGCACACCTACTATCGCCTGAAAGCCGCCCACGCGCTGTTCGACAAGCACTGCAACGCGCTCGACGAGACCGAGAGCCGCCGCGTCGACAAGGTCGCGCAGCGTTTCGGCGAGATCGAATCGGCGGTGCTCGCCAGCGACGAGGCGCGCGACGTGTGTGTGCCCGACGGCGCAGTCGATGCCGCGCTGGCCGAGATTCGCGGCCGCTACGAGCATGCCGAAGGTTTCGAAGAAGCACTCGACACGCTTGGGCTCGACATCGCGGGATTCACCGCCGCGCTGCGCCGCGACCTGTTCGTCGACACGGTCATGGAGCGGGTCGCCGCGCGCACCAAGCCGGTCGGCGAAACCGAAGCCGAGATCTTTTACTACACGCACGCCGAGCGCTTCCGCAAACCGGAACAGCGTACTGCGCGCCACGTGCTGGTCACGATCAACGACGACCTCTCGGACAACACCCGCGACGCCGCACGCCGCCGCATCGGTGAGATCGCGCGCCGCCTGCAGGCCAAACCACAGCGCTTCGAGGAACAGGCACTGAAGCACTCCGAATGCCCAACCGCGCTCAATGGCGGGTTGCTGGGCGAAGTACAGCGCGGGCAGCTCTACCCCGACCTCGATCAGGCCTTGTTCGCAATGGCCGAAGGCGCGGTCAGCGACGTGCTGGAATCGGAGCTCGGCTTCCACGTGCTGTACTGTGAGAAGATCAGCCCGGCGCGCACGCTCGCTTTTACCGAAGTGGTCGACTCCCTGCGCCAGCGTCTGACCGAGGACCGTGCCCGCCGCGACAGCCGCGCGTGGCTCGAGAGCCTGCTCAGGCGCAAGCAGGACGACAACCGCGAAGCGCGCGCAGCGCTGGTATTCGAATAAGTCCGAATAAGTCCGAATAAGTCCGAATAAGTCGAGACAGTCGACGCCCGCGCCGAAGCCCCGGGCAGCTTCGCCCGTACCCTTTTTTTTGGGCGCACGAGGTCGCCCGGGCGAGGCCGCTCAGTGCCGGAAGCGGGCCACCAGCTTGCCCAGCTCGGTGGCGATCTCCTCGAGGTGCTTGGCCGATTCCGCGTTGCGGTGCATCGACGCGCTGGTTTCCTCGACCATCTGCGCGATGTTCTCGACCTGCTGCGCAATCGCATGGCTGGCCGAACTCTGCTCGTGCGTTGCCTGCGCCACCTCGCGGATCCGCTCCAGCGTCGCCCCGGCACCACCGCGTATATCGCGCAACGACTCCGCCGCATCACTGGCCAGCTCGACCCCGTGCTCGACCTGCGGAATGGCCTCTTCCATGGCCTCCACGGCGACGCCGGTGTCGCCTTGAATACCACCAATCATCTCCTCGATCCGCACCGTCGCCGCTGCGGTGCGCTCGGCCAGACTGCGCACCTCATCGGCCACCACCGCAAACCCGCGCCCCTGCTCGCCGGCGCGTGCCGCCTCGATCGCCGCATTGAGCGCCAGCAGATTGGTCTGCGCGGCAATCTCCTTGATCACGCCGGCAATCGACGAGACCTCGCCGACACGGTGTTCCAGCGAGCGAATCTTCTCCGACGCCGACGACACGGTGGTGGCGATCCGGTGCATCTCGTTGGTGGCATTGCGGACCTTGGTCTCTCCGCCCTCGGCCAGCGTGGCGGCGGCGGAGGAGTTGCCCTCGGTCTCCTTGGCACTGTCCGAGATGTGGTTGATCGAAACCGTCATCTCCTCGATCGCGGCGGCCATCGACGACGTCGAATCGGCCTGCGCGTGGGCCGCCTGCGCCACCTGTTCCGAAGCCTCGGCGATGCTCACTGCGGTCGTCTGCAAAGTATGCGCACCACTGGCGATCTGCGCTACCATCTCGCGGATCGAGCCGAGCATGCGCGACAGGCCGGCGAGCATGCTGCCCGGTGGCGCCGAGCGCACATCCACGGTCAGGTCGCCCGCGGCGGCGCGATCCATCAACGCCAGCGCATCGGCCGGTTCGCCGCCAATCTGGCGCAGCACCGAACGTGCGATCACCACGCCCAGGCCAACGATGATCAGCATGATCACCCCGTTGATCAGCAGATCGACGATCACTCGCTGGGCAAAGGCCTCGTCCACGTCGTCCACGTACACCCCGGTGCCGACCACCCAGTCCCAGGCATCGAAGCGTTCGACGTACTGCAGCTTGGCCACGGCCACCGTGCCGCCCGGCCGGGGAAACGAGGTATCCACGAAGCCCGAGCGCGCCGTGCGTACCGCCCCGACCAGATCCTTGACCGTGTAGCGCCCCGCCGCGTCGCGCACTTCCTCACTCATGTTGCGGCCGATCCAGTCGGGACGGAACGGGTGCATCACCGCGACCCCGGTCGAACTCCACACATAGACGTATTCGGCGCGACCGTCGGGGCCGCCGTAGCGCATGTCCTGCATCGCCTGCAGCGCCCGCGCGCGCGCCGCCTCCTCGGACTGCTCGCCGCCGACTGCGCGTGCATGTTCGGCCTCGGCGATGCGCAGACTGGCCTGAACGATCGAGCGGACCTGTTCCTTGCGCCCGTCAAGCAAATCCTGCTTGACCGACAAGGTGTTGATCGTGGTGGTGATCGCCAACCCGATGAAGGCAGCCAGGACGAGCAGCACGATGCGGGTCTTGAGTCTTGAAAAGATGTTCATGTCGGTCTCCGACTGAATGAACGGGGCACGCATTGACTATGCGCTTGGTGGTATTGTTATCGACCAACTTCAAGAATTAATTTAGCGATTATTGCCCTTCCTCGTTCTGCCCGTCCGGTGCGCCCGCCTCGTGCCAGCAGCAGCGATTGCGTCCTGCAACCTTGGCCGCGTACATTGCCTTGTCCGCCAGACGCAACAAGCCCTCGGCCTGGGATGCATCATTCGGGCACAAGGCCACGCCGACGCTTGCCGAGACACGCAGGACATGCCCGCCGACGTTGACCGGTGCCGATGCCGCAGTCAGCAGCCGCTCCAGAACCGGCATGCAATCGTCACGTGAGACGACGTCGACCAGCAAGGCAACGAACTCATCTCCGCCAACCCGGGCCAACGTGTCACCTTCACGAATCGATTCGCGCATGCGTCGCGCCACCTCGACCAGCAAGGCATCACCGACCTCGTGGCCGAAATCGTCATTGATCGGCTTGAAACCATCGAGATCGATATAGGCCACCGCCAAACCGATCCTGCGTCGTTGCGCGGCTGCGGTGGCTCGTTCCAGGCGATCGTAGAGCAGCGCCCGGTTGGGCAGGTCGGTCAGCGGATCGTGATGGGCGCGGTGCTCCAGGGCGTGCTGCTCGAGCTTGAATGCCGTGACATCCTGGTGAATCCCCATCAATCGAGCCCCACGACCACCGTGACCGGGACCGACGACTTTCCCGCCTGTATGAATCCAGCGCCAGCCTCCATCGCTGGCGCGCATGCGAAAGTCCGCTTCGAAGAAGTCCGAATCCCCGCACAGGTGCGAATGCGCGGCCACCTCCACCCGCGCCCGGTCGTCGGGATGCAGCAGACGCACAAACGTGTCATAGGTTTGTGGCATCGCGTCGCCCGAATAGCCGAGAATGCCGAACCAGGCATCGTCGAAGTGCGTCGTCCCGTCACCGGTGTCCCATTCCCAGGTCGCCAGTCGCCCACCCTGCAAACACAGGGCCAGCCGGTCGCGAGCGAGCGCCAGTTCCTGCGTGCGCTCGGCAACCTCGGTCTTCAGTTGCTGCGCGCGGCCTTGCTCCCGCAATTGCATCTCATGGAGTCGCGCCTGCGCGGCATTGAGGCTGTCCACCAGGATCTGCAGCTCATCGACGCGCTGCGGACGATTCCGCTCCAGCGTCACGAGCGTAAGCGGTGAGCCGGGCTCGAAGTGGGTCGCAAACTGGGAGATGCGCGTCAGGTGACGGGTGATCAATCGACCGACCAGCCACAACAGCATCACTGACAACAGGAAAACCTTGATCGCCTCGGTCACCAGTACGACACTGACCCGTTCGCGGGTTCGCTTCGCGACCTCGCCCATGTCCGGAAACAGCCACAACCGCCCGACCTGAATCTTGTTGGGTCCGGCTTCGTACGACAGTACGAACAACCGCTCCCCGGCACGCCCCACAGTTTCGCCGAAAACGATGCGCTCCTTCTCGGAAGGACCGTACTGGACCAGAACGCCGCTCAGCCACGGAGAGGCCTCCAGCCCCTGCAGCAGCAGCTCGAGTTGCTTGCGATCGAAGTTCCATGCAGCCTGGGCAATGCCTGGCAGCAACCCGTCGCGCACGAACGCGATCTCTCCTTCGAGATCGGACAAATCGCGCTGATAATCCATCCAGATCCGGACCGAGGTTGCGGCAATCGCGCTGACCACGCTGATCAACACCACCCAAAACATCAGACGGAACCCGAGTCGGTCGTTGAATCGGAGTGCCCTTCCGTCCGCGCGCTTCATCATCGTCACCGCACGAAAGGGTTGTGGCGCTCAAACACGGCATCGTGCAGACGCACGCCCTCACTGTCCAGCCATTGCCTCTCGGCGCCAATCCACGAAGGACGTTCGCCCTCGGCCCGGACTGCCGCATCGACGCCGGCGATCACTTGCTCCCCCCAGGCGCCACGGGTACAGGCGACATGACCCAGCGTAAACGCCTCGTTACCGGCAATCGGCAGATAGATCAGGTCAAGCGATTCCAGTGCCGGATCATGCGCGCGGTACCACGGTGGCTCCACCGGATACGCGATCACGTAATCGATCCAGCCTGCCGCAAGCTGCTTGAACGCGGCAGCGAACTGTCCCGCCGAGCGCTGCACATGAGGGCCATCATGCCGGGCGAGCGCCTCATTGATCCGGCTGGAGTACACGCGCTGGTCGGGTATCGCCGTAGTCAGTCGCGTATCCGCAATCAGATCGAACACATCGATTGCGCCGTTTTCGTCCAGATGTGGCCGGAAACGCTCCAGCGCTCCGCGCGGCAGCACGATGTGATGCGGCAGGATGAGATGAACCGGTTCGCTGAATACGGCCACCTCGAGCCGCGCCTCGCTGGGCAGCAAGGACGGGTGGCACACCCGTTCACCCTGCGTCATCAGGCCCAGCGCCCGCGTTACGCTGGAAACCTCGAAACGGTGAGAATAATCCGACAGGTGCTCGACGATGCGCTTCAGCGCCGCGTCGATGAAGCCTTCTCCCGGCAACGCATCGCCGACCAGGATGAAGGGCGGGAAATCGTTCAGGATCCAGACCACCTCCCGCTTGCCCGGTTCGGTCAACGGCTCCGCCACGACCTCCCGACCGCCAAGTACCGCGCCCAGCATCATCAGCACGATGATCCGTATCATCGCATCACCTTCACGAATAAGGGGGAGGCCGCCCGGATCAGGCGGCGGCAACCCGGGCACCGCGAAGAAACCAGGCTCCCGCCCCTCGACAATTCTCGCGCCACACCGGCCCCACGACAAGGGTTTCAGTATGTCTTTCGTCAAACAAAGGGATACATTCTCCTTGTCACCATAGCACGCCGCGCCCCGCAGTCCGAGGTTGCCGCTCCGACGGAACACGGCGAACGAACCCGGGCGGTTGCCGTCAACATCTGAAACGTGTATTTTCAAACCATTGGGTGTATCTTCGGCGGCGTGATCGCAGCGGACGTTTTCAGCCTTGCGCAGGGCGGCGGCAGACCGGGCGACCGGGAGGTGTCGCATGGACCACCAGCCCTCCCGGTTGCATGGAGCGCACGATCCGTCGTACAACCCGGACACGCCCGTCACCGCCGCGCGGGGTTGCCATGATCTCCAACACACCAGGCATCACCACCGCCGCGTTTGCGCAGATGCAGCAGCAACAGGCGCAACGCGCCGCGGAACAGGCTGAGCAACGAGCCCAGAGCCTGCAGGCAGAAACACGCCGTGCGCGGGCGGACGCGGAGCGCGCGCAGGACAGGGTGCGCACCCTCGAAGTCGAAACCAGCCAGGCCGAACGCACGGCCGAACGCGCGCGTGGCGGCATCGCCGCCAGCGAATCACTGCAACAACTCGATGGGCAGCTGTCGACATTGCAGGAAGACATCCGCTCCACCTTCCCCACCCCCGCCGACGGTGAACCGCCTCCCCGCCCGGTTGTCAATGCCCAGGGACAACTTACCGGCACGGTGATCAACGTCGCGGTGTGATTGCCAACACAGCCGGGTTCAGCTCCGCAGCGTTCGATTGCGCGGAAAGTGACGCTTTCCGGGGAGACCAGGCCGTGCCCGGCACGCACATACGTGGCGTTTCCAAGTGCCAGAGCTGTAGATCTGCACTGTATCCGCTTTGTAGTCTCGAGACACTTTGACACAAATACTGCGACTCATTATCATTTCCGGAAACATGGGTTAGTAGCCAGCCACCAGCCATCGCCCACGCGTCTCCGGCCGGAAGCCAGCAAGCGCCTCGAACGAGCTTTTGTTGACGGAGATCATGATGGTCCATTTTGCTGCCGCCACCGCGCGGCCCGCCCCCGTGTGCGCGACACCCTTCGCGCGTCCAGCACGCCCCCTGATCCGCCTGTCCGCGATCGCCGCGGTGATGACCGCCGCCTTCTCGGGCACCACCGTCCATGCCCAGGGCACGGCCAGTGAGCCCGTCGTCCGCCTCGGCGACGTCGTCATCAGCGCTGCCGGCTTCGAACAGGAAATCGTCCAGGCCCCGGCCAGCATCACGGTGATCACCCGCGAGCAGCTGGAACAACAGCAGATCCGCAACCTCGCCGACGCAGTACGCGGCATCCAGGGCGTCAACGTCAATGCACTCGACGCACGCGACGGCAAGACGGGCAATCCGTCCATCAGCCTGCGCGGCCTGCCGCGCGAGTACACGCTGATCCTGATCGACGGCATTCGCCAGAACCCGATGGGCAACATCACCCCGAACTCATTCAACGACAGCCAGTCGGCGTTCATTCCGCCGGTGGCGGCGATCGAGCGGATCGAGATCATCCGCGGGCCAATGGCCACGCTGTATGGTTCCGACGCCCTGGGCGGCGTGGTCAACATCATCACCCGCAAGCCGGGTGACGAGTGGCGTGGCGCCGCCTCGATCGGTCACACCTTCCAGAGCGACAGCGACTTCGGTTCGCGCTCCACGGTCGAAGGCTACGCCGCCGGTCCGCTGTCCGACACCTTGTCGCTGCAGTTGTACGGCCGTGTGTTCAATCGCGCGCGCTCAGACATCGACGTACCCGGCGTCGAGCGCCCCCGCGCGACCACTGCGGACACCCCCACCATGGGGCAGAACCCGGTCAGGGCGCGAAACTACACCGCCGGCGGCAAACTGCTGCTGACCCCGCAATCGGCGCATGAGCTGTCGCTAGCGTTCAACGTCACCCGCCAAGACTACGACAACCGACGCGGCGACATCGGCGCGCTGAGCCGTACTGGCAACCCGGAGGCCAGCGCCTGCAACAGCACCCCGGCACCCAACTTCTGCCGTGGCTATGGTCGCGAACTCGAGTTCAACCGCGACCAGATCACGCTCGGCTACACCGGCCGCTTCGACGCCGGCATGCTCGAGACCCGCTTGACGCGCGACTACCTCGAGACCAAGGGACGCACGATTCCGCTCGGCAGTGGCCTCGACCCGGCGCGCGAGGGTTCGGCGCGCAAGCTCGAGCTTGAAACCTGGATTCTCGATGCGCGCTACATCACCGGCGTGGGCAGTCACCTGATCACCATCGGCGGTCAGTACATCGACCCGAAGATGACCGACGGCCTGTGGGGCGGCACGTCCAACCGCGTCCGCCAGCACAGCCTGTTCGTCGAGGACGAATGGAGCCTCACCGATACCGTGACGTTGACCGGTGGTCTGCGCTACGACAACAACGACGCTTACAGCGCGCAATGGACGCCACGGGTCGCCGCGGTATGGAACGCGACCGAAAACTGGACGATCAAGGGCGGTATTGGTCAGGGATTCCGTACGCCCTATCTGGAGCAGCTCACCGACGGCATCATCGGTTTCGGCAACCTCGGCACCGAGCCGCTTTACGGTAACCCCAACCTGAAGCCCGAACGCGCGACCAACTACGAGGTGTCGGCGCTGTACACCAACGCCCGTCTTTCCGCTCAGGCCACACTCTTCCACAACCGCCTCAAGGACTTGATCGAGGCTGGCACCGGAGCCAACACCGGCACCAGCCTGAACGTCGGCCGCGCGCGCATCCAGGGGATCGAGCTCGATGCCGCCTGGTTGCTCGCCCAGGACTGGCGCGTTTCCGCGAACTACACCTACACCGACAGCAAGGTCACCAAGACCCAGCAGGACACCGGCGCCCTGGATCAGCGCATCGCCAGCCGCAAGGGCGACCCGCTGGTCAGCGTACCCAAGCACATGTTCAACGCCCGCGTCGACTGGCAGGCCACCCCCAGACTCGGCACCTTCCTCAGCGCCGAGTACCGCAGCAAGGCGTTCCGTCCGCGCAATTACCACGAACCGCAGACCGGTGGCAACTCGCAGGGGCAGGTCGAATCGGGCTGGCGTGACAGCCGCATCGTGCTCGGCGACTTCCGCGGCTACACGCTGTTCAACCTGGGCGCATCCTACCGTCTGACCGACCGCGTCAGCCTCAACGGCGTGATCTACAACCTGCTCGACAAGGACTTCAATCGCTACACGTCCTACACCCGTTGCGCGAATGGCGGGTGCACAAGCTCGGCCGAAGGCTTCAGCAACCGCTACAACAACATCCTCGAGCCGCGCCGTCTGTTCGTTTCGCTCAACGCCGAGTTCTGATCCGGCACGCTCGACCAACCCCTTCGACCCCTCCCCCGTGGAGGGGTTTTTCGTTCATGATCGCCGCACCCGAGCCCTGCAACCCAGATCCCGTACCCTTTGCCCATGCGTTTTCTGATCCGCCGCTTCCTGTCGCGTGTCGCCGAAGACCGGCTGCTGTTCGCGTTGCTGATCGCCCTGCCGCCGCTGATGTGGTGGTCTCCCCTCGCGCCTGCCGCGTGGCCGTCGCTGGTGGACTGGAAGACCATTGGTGCGCTGGCCGGGCTGCTCGTGCTCAGTCGCGGACTCGAGGAAAGCGGCTATCTCGCCCTCAGCGGGCGCAGGATCCTGGCGCGCATCCACGGAGAACGCCTGCTCGCCTGCGTGCTGGTGCTGTTCTCGGCGCTGCTCGCCGCCGTGGTGACCAACGACGTCGCGCTGTTCATCGTCGTCCCCCTCACCCTCGGGCTGCGCGCCGTGGCCGAGCTCCCGGTCGGCCGCCTGATCATCTTCGAAGCCCTCGCGGTCAATGCCGGCTCCACCGCGAGCCCGGTCGGCAACCCGCAAAACCTGTATCTGTGGCAGTCCTCGCCACTGGATTTCATCGACTTCACCCTCGCCATGCTACCGCTGGGCATGGCATTGACGCTGCTCGTCCTGGCGATGGTGCCGCTGGCCTTTCCCGCCGCGCGCATCAACGTGCGGCCGGCCAGCGTCGCGCCCGCGCTCGACACCCGGCTGCTGCGCGTATCCCTGGTGCTGTATCCGCCGTTTCTGCTGGCGGCCGATCTCGGCTTTGCCGTCGCGGCGGCGCTGGCGGTCGTGCTCCTCTACGCTCACCTGCGGCCGCGCCTGCTCGGCGGGGTCGACTGGTTTCTGCTGGGTGTGTTCGTGCTGATGTTCATCGACCTCGGCCTGCTCGCCTCGGTGCCGGCAGTCGCGGCCCGTGCGGCCACGCTCGCCGATTTGCCCGGCGGCATCTATGGCGCGGGGATGGTGTTGTCGCAACTGGTCTCGAACGTACCCGCCGCGATCTTTCTCGCCAGCTTCACCGACGACGTGCGCGCCCTTGCCTGGGGCGTGAGCGTGGGAGGGTTCGGGCTCGCCATCGGCTCGCTGGCCAACCTGATCGCGCTGCGCCTCGCGCGCGAGCCCGGGCTGTGGAAGGCGTTTCACCTGTGGTCGATTCCGGCGCTGTTGATCGCCACCGCACTGGGCTGGGTGCTGCTGCCATCGACCGGCTGAACACCTGCCAGCGGTGACACGAACAACCCACGCCAGCTTGCCGGGAAGCACGCCACGCCTGGCTACTCGCGCCTCGCACCGGACGCCGACTACCCCGCCACGCAACGCCTGCCATACCACGCTGCCAGGCAAAGCCTACCAACCCAGGCCCTTGCGCAGCGCCAGCAACACCGCCATGCCGATGATGAACGGCAGCCACGGATTGCGAAAGCGCAGGCTGATCGCAATCACCACCAGCGCGGCGACCATCTTCGGGTTGATCGGGTCGAACGCCCCCGCGTCGAGCAGCAGGTCGGGCGCAATCAGCGCCGCCAGCGCCGCGGCCGGGGCATACCGCAGCACGCGCTGCGCGACCGCCGGCAAGCGCGCGCGCTCCCCCGGAATGATGAAGCTGCCGCGCGTCAGGATCGTCGTCGAGCCGATCGCGATCAAGGTGATCCAGATCCAGAAACCCTCGCTCATCGGTCACCACCTCCTGCCTTGCTTGCCACCTCTTTGCCGATCTCATTGTCGGCCCGCCCGTCCGCAGCGCTTCGCATACTCCAGCGCTCTGCGGCAAAACCGGCGACGATGCCGATCAGAATGCCGGCGATCAACCCCAGCTTGAGCGGCATGCCGCGCAACAGTACCGCCCCCAGGCCGCCGGCAAGTGCGGCGACCAGCATCGGGCGCGTCGCCGTCATCGGAATCAGCATCACCATCAACGCAATCGTCGCCATGAACTCGAGCGACCAGTCGGTCGGCAACACCCCCGCCCCGAGCACCCCGACCAGCACGAAACACTGCCACAGCGCCCAGCACCACACCGACGGTGCTATGTAACAGCCCCAGCGCCAGTGCGGATCGTCGGACTTGAGCAGGCGCTCGGACAGCACCGCGAACACCCCGTCGACCAGCAGGTAGCTCGACAGCGTGCGCCGTCCCCACGGCTGGCCGGCAAACGCCGGCGCCAGCGCCGCACTGAAGATGACGAAGCGCAGATTGAGCACCAGTGCCGTAATGAAGATCAGCCAGATCGGCGCGCCGCTGGCGATCAACGGCAAGGTACCCAGTTGCGCGGTCCCGGCGAACACGATCACGTTCATGCCCATCGCCTCGAGCGGGCTCAGGCCGATCGAACGCATCGCCACGCCGGTGACCACGGCCCACGGCATCAGCCCCACCGACAAGGGAAGAAAGGCCTTGAAGCCCTCGCGCGCTCCGGCCCGAAAAGATGGATTCATGACAGAAAGAATGCGGATCGAAACCGTTGTTCACACCTGGCAACGATACCAGCCGAGCGCCGCACCGCCGGATACAGTTGTAAGGGATGTGCACCGATACAGTGCGTCGAAACCGCGTTATCTCCGGATACAGCCAGGAAGGCGGACCGAACCACCGATCGACTCAGGACAAAGCGACCTGGCCAACGCAACCGATCTGCGCAACAGAAGGCCGGTCAAGCGTTCGGGCACGCCAACGCCGGGCGCGGCAGCGCATACGCAACAGGATCACACGCTCTCACTCGTTGCAGGGTCGTCCGGATCTTCGTCCAGCCAGCGATACAGGGTTCGCCGGCCGATGCCGAGCAGCGCGGCGGCACGCCGCTTGTTGCCGCCGACGCGTTTCAACACCAGCCGCAGATAGCGCCGTTGCAGCTCGTCCAGCGTCGGCAACACCGCCCCGGCGAGGAGCGCGGAGGCATCAGGATCGGCCGGCAATGCAAGCGGCCCGCCGGCTGCGTTCGCGCCCACAATGGCGGCGCCACCGCCCACGCCAGCCGCAGCCCCGCTCCCAGCGCCAACACCGACACGACCGGCCTCGCGCAGACGTTCGGGCAGATGTGCCGGTCGTACCACGCGGTCGGTACAGAACGCCACCGCGCGCTCGACCATGTTGCGCAGCTCGCGCACGTTGCCGGGAAACGCGTACTGCTCGATCATCGCCAGCGCCTCGTCGCTGAAGCCGTCGATGTCGCGGCCGCGGGCGATGCCCAGCTCGCGCAGAAAGCGGATCGCCAACAGCTCGCGGTCCTCGGCGCGATCACGCAGCGGCGGCACCACCAGCGAAAAGGTTTCGAGACGGTAGTACAAGTCTTCACGAAACTCGCCATCGGCCACCTTCTGGCGCAGATCACGGTGCGTCGCCGCGATGATGCGTACATCCACCCGCGCCTCGCGATCCTGGCCAACGGCACGGATCGAACCGTCCTGCAGCGCGCGCAGCAGCTTTGCCTGCAAGGCCATCGGCATCTCCCCGATCTCGTCGAGCAGCAGCGTGCCGCCGCTCGCCTCCTGCAACAATCCCTTGCGGGCCTGGCGCGCACCCGTGAAGGCGCCCGCGGCGTGACCGAAGAATTCGCTCTCGAGCAGTTCCGGCGGAATGCCCGCACAATTGACGGCAAGAAACGGCTGCCCCGCGCGCGCGCTTTCGGCATGCAGGGCACGCGCGACCAGTTCCTTGCCGGTGCCACTCTCGCCGATGACGAGCACCGGACCATCGGCACGACCGATCACCCGGATCTGCTCGAACAGCGCGCGCATTGGTGCGCTCTGACCGTAGATTCCGTGGAAGCCGGTATCGTCGCTGAGGGCCCGGAAGCGGCTGACCTCGTCGCGCAGGCGACGCGCCTCGAGCACGCGCCGTACGCACAGCCCGAAATGATCCAGGTCGAGCGGTTTGGTCAGAAAATCGTCGGCACCGGCCTGCAAGGCCTCGACCGCCTGCCGTACGCTGCCAAACGCAGTGATGACGATGATCGCCGGCACACTGTCGTCGAACTGGGCGCCGGCGCGCGCCGCATCGACCCCACCCGGGGCAGCCGCGCGCTCCACCAGTTCACCCACCAGCGCCATCCCGTTGCCGTCCGGCAGACGCAGATCGCTGACCACCAGCGCCGGCAACGCCCGCGCCAGTTCGGCACGTGCCTCGGCAAGCGTCGCGGCGGTGCGCACCGCATGTCCTTCGGCTTCGAGTTCGTCCCGAATCAGTTCGGCCAGCGCGCGATCGTCCTCGACGACCAGGACCGACTTGCGCTCAGTCCGCATCACTGCCCCACTCATGACCTTGCTCCAACGGAAACTCCAGCTCGAAACGCGCACCACCGAGCGGACTGCGGCCAATCGTGATGCTGCCGTGATGTTCGCGGACGACGCGCTTGACGATTGCCAGGCCCAGGCCGCTGCCCTCGCCCGGAGCCTTGGTCGAGAAGAACGGCTCGAAGATCCGCGCACGCACCGCTTCGCCGACCCCTTCGCCAGCATCGTCCACATAGAGGCGCACACGCGTCGCCCCGGCTCCCTCATCGAAGTGTTCGTCGCCCTCCGCATCGGTACCCGAGCCGGCATCCACGCGGGTCCCACACCCTGCACCCGCACCCTCACCACCGAGGCTCGCTGCCATCGTGACCGCCCACTTCCAGCCGATCACCACCGCCCCGCCCGCCGACGCGTGCGCGGCGTTGCGCAGCAGATTCAGCAGCGCCTGCTCCAGCGCAAGTGCATCGCCCTTCAGCGTGACCGGAGGCCCCGTCTCGATGTGCGCGTCCACGCCCTCCTCGCGCGCCAGCGCGTGGGCGCGGCGCACCAGCGCGGCAACGTCGAGTGGCCGCATGCCGTGAATCGAGGCCCGACCGAACGACAGTAACTGCTCGACGATCGAGGTCATGCGGGCGGTCTGATCGCGGATGTCCTGCAGCTCGGAACGATCCCGGGCGTCCTCGATGCGGCGCTGCAAACGCCTCGCGCGCCCATCGACGACGGACAGCGGCGCACCCAGCTCATGCGCCACGCCGGCCGACACCTGGCCCAGTGCAGCGAGGGTTTCGGCGCCGCGCAGTCGCTCCGCCATTTCGTCGCGCGCCGCCCGCTGCCGTGCGGCGCGCACGTCGGCGGCCTGCAGCGCGTCGAGCATCGCGTTCAGTCCGCGTGCCAGTTCACGCACTTCACGCGGGCCACTCTCGGTCACGCGGTGCCCCAAGCCATCGGCGCCCACCTCGCGCATGTCGTCCAGGACGCGTCGCAATGGTCTGCCGATCACGCGTTGATGGGCAAGCCCGATGCCACCCAGAATCACCACCGCGACCAGGGCAAAACCACCCCAGGCCCAGACGCGCAATTCAGCCAGTTCGGCATCAATGTCGCTACGCCGTCGTGTCACCTGCAGCAAGCCGCTGGGTTGCCCCGCCGCGTCAAACAGCGGCAGAAAGAACGAATATACATTTTGTCCGCGAATCCGTTCGTACTGGGCGAACTCGCCATCCGCGGTGAGTTCGAGCGCCTTGTCGGCCTGCGCACGCGACGGTCGCACCACGCCGAAACTGACCAGACGCCGCCCCTCGGCATCGAACAGGTAGGCGCCATACACTTCGCTCATGCCGAAGACGGAGGCAAGACTGCGCTGGAGTTGCTCGAGATCCTGGCGCTCGAGCGCCGCCGAAACCGGAAGATGGATTGCCCGCGCGAGCATCTGCACATCGCGCTGCAACCGCTCCTCCGCAAAGCCCCCCAGAACGTGCAGGGTCGCCGCGAGCAGCGCCGCAAGCATCAGCAACACGGGCAGGGCGACCTGCAGCACGAGCACCGTGCGCAGACTTCCAGGCAGCAGGCGCGCAACCGCCTTGACGAGACGACGCCATCGACGCTGCTGCGTCGAAACAGTTTGCCGCATCCATTGGCGCAGGGGCGAGGTTCCGCGTTTCGGAACAGGGTGAGTTAGCTTTGACACATGCGCCACATTGACACATACATCGGTTCAACGTCAACTCGAAATCAGCCCGCGCAAGCCTGCCTTCGGAGATATTTCACCCTCCGATCAATGACTTGAGAATTCAAAACCAACCCTGGCATGGATCTGGCAAGCGGAAGGGCACTGATTCAACTCAACAGGAGAGTCCTCATGCAGAAGCCCGGAACCCTAGCCCTCGCCCTCTCGTTGGCACTGGCCCTCGGTGTCAGCGCCGCCGCCCATGCGCAAGGCGCGCCGGACAGCGCGCAAGGCATGACCGGCGCGCCGCAGTATCAGGCGCAGGCGGTCGAATTCAGCGAAGCCGACCTGCAGAAGTTCGCCGATGTTCAATCCGAACTCGACATGATCCGCCAGGACTACTCCGCACGCCTGTCGACGGTTGAAGATCAGCAGCGCGCGGCACAGTTGCAGGAAGAGGCGGTGCAGGTCATGACCACCGCCGTGCAGGAAACCGGTCTGCCGGTGGAGACCTACAATCAGATCGCCATCGCGTTGCAGACGGACGAGGCGCTGCGCAGCAAACTCGAGTCAATGATGAACTGACCCGTCTCACCACGCACGCCTGGCCTCGCGGGCCTTATCTCGCGCTCTACCGCCCCATGCGGTCGAGCGCGATCGCCAGCCGGTTGATCGTCCCCTCGACATCACGCAGCTTGTCGAGGCCGAACAGGCCCAGGCGAAACGTCCTGAAGTCGGCCGGCTCGTCGCACGCCAGCGGCACGCCGGCCGCGCTCTGCAACCCGACCGCGGCAAAACTCGCCCCGGTGCGGATACCGTCGTCTTCCGTGTGGCAGACCACCACTCCGGGCGCCTCGAACCCCGCCGCGGCCACGCTGCGAAATCCGCGCGAGGCCAGCAAGGCCCGCACGCCGCGCCCCAGCTCCAGCTGTGCGTTCTTCATCGCCGCGAACCCCGCCTCACGCGTTTCGAAAATGGCGTCGCGCAGCATCTTCAACCCATCGGTCGGCAGCGTGGCATGGTACGCGTGGCCACCGCCCTCATAGGCTTCCATGATCTGCAGCCACTTGCGCAGATCGCAGGCAAAGCTGCTGCTCGTGGTCTGCTCGATGCGTTCGCGCGCCAGCGTGCTCAGCATCACCAGCCCGGCGCACGGCGTCGAACTCCAGCCCTTTTGCGGCGCGCTGATCAGCACATCGACTCCGCAGGCCTGCATGTCCACCCACACCGCCCCCGAGGCAACGCAATCGAGCACCAGCATGCCGCCCACCTCGTGCACGGCGTCGGCCATCGCCCGCACATAGGCATCAGGCAGCATCATCCCGGACGAGGTTTCCACGTGCGGCGCGAACACCAGCTCCGGCCGGCGCTCGCGAATCTCGGCCACCACTTCCTCGATCGGTGCCGGCGCCCAGGCCGCCTGCGGCCCGTCCTCCACCGGCCGCGCCTTCAGCACCGCGCACGACTCGGGAATGCCTCCGGCCTCGAAGATCTGTGTCCAGCGATAACTGAACCAGCCGTTGCGCACCACCAGGCACTTGCGCCCGGTGGCGAACTGGCGCGCGACCGCTTCCATCGAATACGACCCGCCCCCGGGCACGACCACCACGGCGGCGGCGTTGTAGACCTCGCGCAGCGAAGCGGACAGATCCCGCATGATCTGCTGGAACGCCTTGGACATGTGGTTGAGCGAGCGGTCGGTGAACACGACCGAATATTCCAGCAATCCATCCGGATCGACATTGGGCAGCAAACCTGACACGTTCTCCTCCTGAAATCCTGTGAGTATTGGGGTACCGGGGCAATAATAGCACTCACCCCAACGCCGAACCGGCCCGCGCACACCCGGTCAACCCGCGATGAGCATCGAACACTGGATCATCACCCATGAGGCCACCATCCGGCTGAGTTGCTTCGGCGGCGTGCTGCTGCTCGTCGCCCTGTGGGAAACCCTCGCCCCCCGGCGCCTGCGGACCGTGGCCAGACTGACGCGGTGGACGTCCAACCTGGGCATCGTGGTTCTGAACACCGTCGTGCTGCGGCTGATCTTTCCCGCGGCTGCGGTCGGCATGGCGGTCTTCGTCGGCGAGCAAGGCTGGGGGGTGCTCAACCACTACGCCGTGCCACCGTGGGTCGCCGTCGTGCTGGCGGTGATCGCACTCGACCTCGTCATCTACCTGCAGCACGTCATGGTGCATGCGGTGCCGATTCTGTGGCGGTTGCATCGCGTGCATCACGCAGACCCGGATTTCGACGTCACGACCGGGCTACGTTTTCACCCTCTGGAAATCCTGCTGTCGATGCTGATCAAGTTCACCGCGATCATCGCCATCGGCGCGCCGGTGATCGCGGTCATCGTATTCGAAGTGCTGCTCAACGCCACCGCCATGTTCAATCACGGCAACCTGCGCCTCCCCGCCGGCGTGGACCGCTGGCTGCGCTGGTTCGTGGTCACGCCGGACATGCACCGCGTGCACCACTCCGTGGACATGGACGAGACCAACAGCAACTACGGTTTCAACCTGCCCTGGTGGGATCGCCTGTTCGGCACCTACCGCGCCCAGCCGCGCGCTGGCCATGCGGCCATGACGATCGGCCTGCACGAATTCCGCGACCCACGGCAGTCGACACGACTGCCCGGCATGCTGTGGATGCCATTCGTTACCGTACGGCGGGAATGAATGGCGCGGGCTCGCCCGACCACCGCGGACCGCTCACCCGGCCTCCACCGCAAACCCTACCACTTTCCGCTGCTCGCGGCTGAACTCCACCCCGATCAGGTGGATCGGCTCGTTGCGGTCGCGGTACTTGTCCGCGTAGCCACGTCCCTTGATCTGTTCCAGCGCAGCGCCTTCCGGTTCGAGTTCCACCACCTTGAACTCGAACAGATACACCTGCCCGTTGAAGCGCACCGCCATGTCCAGCCGGCCCGCGTTGCTCGCCTCCTCCGGCACGATGTCCAGACCCAGTGACGCAAAGTAGGCATAGAACACGCTGGCGTAATAGCCCTCGTACTGCGCGATCGGGTTGTTGCGAAACCAGTCGTGCGGGATGCTGGCGAAGAAGCTGGTGAACAACCGCTCCATGCCGGCAAAGTCGTTGGTCAGCAGCAGATCGTAGAGTTTCGTGCTTTGCGCACCATACTCGGCCGGGTTCGGGCGCAGGCGTTGCAGCATCGCACCGCTGAGGCTGGCACGTACCTCCAGGTTGGGATACCGCAGGCGGTATTGCGCAAACGCACCGATACGGCGCACCGAGTCGATGGTCAGATAACCGGTCTGGAACATCAGCGCTTCGGTGGAGATGTCGCCCACCTCGAAGGCCGAGAGCAGGCTTTCCGGGGCTTCCAGCCGCTCCAGATCGGGCAGGCGCACCCGGCGCTCGGTAAGCATGTCCACCAGAAAGGTCGGCGTGCCGGTCTCGAACCAGTAGGGGCGAAACTCGCGCTCGCGCATCAACAGCAACAGGTCGAAGGGGTTGTACACCGACTCGCCGGTCCAGTTGTAGCCGTTGTACCACTCACGGATCAGCTCACGGTCCAGACCGGGCAACTCGGGCGCGAACACAGTATCCACGTCCGCATCGGTGTAGCCGCAGATCGCCGAGTAGGCCGACGACACGGTAATGTCGAACAGGTTGTTCAGCCCCGAGAACAGGCTCACCTTGCTGAACTTGCTCACCCCGGTCAGCATCGCAAACTTGATGTGCGCGTCCTGGCCCTTGATCACCGAGTACAAGTCGCGCAAGCCGTCGCGCATCTGGCGCGCCAGATCAGGACGGGCGAGATTGTCGAGAATGGGCTTGTCATACTCATCAACGAGGATCACCACCCTCTGCCCGAACTTGTGCTCGGCCTGGCGGATCAGTTCGCCAAACCGGCCGGCACTGTCCAGGCCGGCACGCACCGGCACGTCCAGCCGCTCCTCGTTGATCCGCAGGATGTCCTCGATGCGCCGCCCCAGCGCATCGCCATCCTTCAGCACGCCTTCGGCAAAGCTGATGCGGATCACCGGATACTTCACCGACCAGTCCCACCGATCGTGGCAGTACAACCCACGGAACAGCGCCTCGCTACCCGCGAACAGCTCCGCCAGCGTGTCGATGAACAAACTCTTGCCGAAGCGGCGCGGACGGGAGAGAAAGTAATACTTGCCCTCACCGATCAGGCGCAACGCATGCGGGGTCTTGTCGACGTAGTAAAAGTTCTCCTCGCGAATCTCGCGAAAGGTCTGGATGCCGATCGGCAGCTTCTTGCGGGGGACGACGGTGGACATGACAACTCCTGTACAGCACGGACGCGCTCGCCTCGATTCTACGATTGTTTGCCGGCACACGCCCGCTGGGGCGGCTGCGACGGTGAGCACACGCGCCTCAGTGCGCCTCCACCCGCACGCCGTCGGCCACCCGTTCCCCCGGGTGCGTGACCACCCGCTCGCCCGGTGACAGCCCGTCCAAGACCTGGGTCACCAGGCCGGCACGACGCCCCGGTTCAATCGCACGCCGGTGCGCGCGCCCTTCCTCGATCACGAACACCGACCACTGGCCGGCGTCGCGAAACAGCGCACTGGTCGGGATCTGCACCACATCGTCCGCCGTCCATAGCAAGAACTCGGCCTCGACACGAAAACCCACGCCAAGCGCCTCGGCGGCGGTGGCGACATCGGCAAAGTCGATGATCACCGGGACGCGTTGCTCGTCTACGCCCAGCGCCGAGGTGCGCGTGAACCCGGCCGGCTCGACCCGCCGCACGGTCGCTTCCAGTACCGCCTCGCCGCCCCAACCGCTGACCCGTACCGGCATGCCGGGGCGCACCCGTACCGCGTCCATCGACAGCAAATCGACCTGAATCTCGAGGTCGGCCAGGTCGCCGATCTCGACGATCGGCTCGCCGGCATGGATCGCGCCCTCGCAGCACCGGTGACGACGCAGGATCACGCCGGCGGCCGGTGCGCGCACATCGAGCCGCGGCTGATCCTCGGCCGGCCGCTGGCCACTGCCGATGTCGATCACGGCGCGGGCGCTGTCGACCTCGAAGCGCGCCACCTCGACCGCATGCGCGGCCGCGTTCTCGACCGCCCGCTGACGGTCACGCACGCTTTGGCGGCGCTCCATCTCGGTGGCCGAGATCAGGTTGCGCGCATGCAGTTGCCGATAGCGCTCGAACTCGGACTCGGCGAAGCGGGCTTCGGCCCGCGCGGTCTCGAGATTGGCACGGGCGCTGCGCAGCCGCGCCTCGGCCGCGGAAAGTTGGTCGCGCGCCTGCTCCAGACTGCGCGCATCGAGCGCCGGCGCGGGATTGGATTCGATCCGCGCGACCACCGCGTCGAGCGCGACCGGATCGCCGGCCTCCAGCGTCACGCGCTGCAGATAGCCGGCGATGGGCGCCGACACGGTGTAGGTGTCGCGCAGTCGCGTACGCCCCTCCTCCTGCACCGATTCGACGAAACGCGCGGCCAGCACCTCGGCGCTGGTCACCCGCACCGGCGCCGGCAGCAGCGACCAGACGAGCAGGCCGCCAGCGGCGAGCACGATCAGTGTGAGTACGATGCGACTACGCGTTTTCATCTCGATCCGTCCTGTCTTGTCCTGGGTGCGACACCGTCTGCCTCCCCGCCCTCTCTTACGCCATTACTCCACCGCTTTCAGCACCGCCACCTTGTCGAGGCTGCCCAGACGCCGCACCATCATCAGGCCCGCCAGCACTGAAGCGGCCAGCACCGAAGCCGTCGCGAAACCATACGCGCGCGGCGTGAGCACCAGCGGCACGCGAAACAGATCCTGACTGAAGGCCTGGTTGATCGCCCAGCAAAAACCGGTGCCCACCGCCCACCCGAGCGGCAGCGCGAGCGCGGTCAGCAGCGCGATCTCGCCGATCAGGATCCAGCTCACCTGCAACCGCGAATACCCCAGCACTTCGAGTGTCGCCAGCTCGCGGGCGCGCTCGGCGAATGTGATGCGCGCGTTGTTATAGACCACCGCGAACGCAATCGAGCCGGCGAGCAGCACGAAGACCACCGCGAACATCTGCATCGTGTCCCCCATGTACTCACGAATGCCACGCTCCGCTTCGGAGATCAGACCGATGCCGACCACCACCGGCAAGCGGTCGAGCTCGGCGAACAGTTCGGCCTCGCGGTCGCGATCGGTCAGCAGCCAGGCACCGCTGACGGCCGCCCCCTCCCGCATCACCCGGTTGAGCGCATCACGCGCCATGTAGGCGCTGACGCCAATCGGCTCGTCGACCACACCGGCCAGCGCAATCGCCAGCACCCTGCGATTGCCCTCCAGCACCTCGACCTGAACCACATCGCCCACCGCCAGCCCCAGCTCATGCGCGAGATAGTCGGTCAGCAGCAAGCCCTCGGGTGGTGGCGACCGCGGTTGCTGGCGGGCATCGAGCAGGCGGCGCAGCTGCGGCTCGGGTGGCAGGCCAAGAATCGACGTATCCCGGCTGCGATGGCCGGCGATCAGACGCACCGGCACGCTGCGATAAGTTTCCACCGCAAGCACCCCGGGCAGATGGCGCAGCTCGCCGGCCACCCGCGCCGGCAACGGATTGCCAAAGGTCAGATGCACGTCCATGCGCTGGACGCTGCCATACTGGGTGTCGATCATGTGATCGACCGCGTCGAGCTGATAGGCGCCCATCACCAGCAGGCCCACCGACATGCCGATGCCCGCCACCGACAGGCCGGATTTCAGGGGATGCCGCGACAGATTGCGGACGATGATGCGGCTCGGTGCGTCAATCAGGCGGCCCAACGCCGAACGCTCCAGCCAGCCGCGGCGAAACCGCGGCGGCGGTTCCGGGCGCATGGCCTCCGCCGGCGGCTGACGCACCGCGCGCCACACCGCGCGGCCGGTGCCGAGCATGGCCGCCCCACCGGCCACGATCAACGCCAGTGCCATGGCCCAGGGCTGAACACGGAAATGAATCTCGGGAAAGCGGAAATACTCCTCGTACAAGGCCCCCATGCCACCCGACGCCCAGGCCCCCAGTGCGATCCCGGCCGCCCAGCCCAGCAGCACGATCAGCCCGGTGAGCATGCCGTAGTGGGTGGCGATCTCGCGGTTGCTGTAGCCAAAGGCCTTGAGCACCGCAACCTGCTCGCGCTGGGTCCGGATGATGCGGCTCATCACCACGTTGAGCAGAAACGCCGAGACCAGCATGAAGATCGTCGGCATGATCAGCGCCTGCGCCCGCAACTGCTGCAGTTCTTCGTACAGGAATCGGTGCGAGTGCTGCTCATACCGCCCGTGTGCCACGACCAACCCGTAACGGCCGAGCGCCAGTTCCAGCGCCTCGATCACGTCGGCTTCGCGCGCACCGGCCTGCAGACTCACCACCACGCTGTTGAACGCGCCATCCATGCCGTAGGCGCGGGCCAGTGCGCGGCGATTCATCCACACGATGCCGTAGCGCCGGTAATCGGGCAGCAGATCGGTCGGCGCGCTCTGATAGACGAACTCCGGGCTCAGCGCCACGCCACTAACCACGAGGCGGATCAAGCGACCATCGACGATCGCCTCGAGGGCATCGCCCGGGCGCAGTCCGTGCGCCTCGGCAAACGCATCGCTGATCACGACCTGGTCCGCGCGTCCCGACTCCGGCAGGCTGCCCTCACGCAGGAACAGGCGGTTGAGCGTCGGCTGGCGCCCGTCGGGCAGCGACAGCAACACCCCGCGCACCGGCTCGTCGAAACCAGCGACGGCAAGACGCACCGGCGCGCGCACCCGCGTCTCGATCTGGTTGACGCCGGGCATCAGCCGCAAGCGTTCGATCACGCCCTCCGGGGCGCGCTTGAGGTCGGCAAAGACGTCGGCAAAGTGGTGTTCGGTGTAGAAGCGCTGCTGCGTATGATAGAGCGCATCGTAGGTGGTTACGGCGATGATCAGCGTCATCACGCCAGCGGCAATGACCAGCGCAATCGCCGCCGCCTGCCCCTTGAGGCGACCCAGATCACGCAGCAGCTTGCGGTCGATCGCCCGCATCCTCGCCTCCTGTTCGCCGGCCGTTCGGGCTCATTGGCCCCCCCCCGTCAAACCCCTCCAGCGGGCCGGAAGATGGACGCCCACCGCCCGTATCGAACGGTACTCGCGCGCTCACCAGTCCATCTCCGCGGCCGCGCGCCGCTGCGGGTTCTCGCTGATGGACTCGACCCGTCCATCGCGCAGACGGACCACGCGGTCGGCCATCTCGCCAATCATCGCGTTGTGGGTGATGATGGCCACCGTGGTGCGCATCTCGCGGTTGATGTGTTCCAGCGCCTCGAGCACGCGGATTCCGGTTTTCGAATCGAGCGCACCGGTCGGTTCGTCGCACAGCAACACCGCCGGCTGCTTGGCGATGGCACGCGCGATCGCGACCCGCTGCTGTTCGCCGCCGGACATCTGGGACGGAAAGTGGTCCAGCCGCTCGGCCAGCCCGACCAGCGCCAGCGCCCGCTCCGCCGGCATCGGGTTGCGGCTGATGTCGGTGACGATCTCGACGTTCTCGCGCGCCGTCAGACTCGCAATCAGGTTGTAGAACTGGAACACGAAGCCGATGTGGTCGCGGCGATAGGCGGTGAGTTCGCGCTCGCTCGCCCGGGTCAGATCGTGATCGCGGTAGCGCACCGTGCCACCGCTGGCCACGTCCAGCCCGCCCATGATGTTGAGCAGGGTCGACTTGCCCGACCCCGAAGCGCCGAGCATCACCACCAGCTCGCCTTCGAAGAGCGTCAGGTCCACGCCGCGCAAGGCGTGAATGGCCACCTCACCCATGCGATAGGTCTTGGTCAGTGCGACGGTTTCGAAGACAACGCGGGCGGGCGTGGCAGCAGGCATCGGATGCGGCGTGGCGAAAAACCGGAACAGGGCAGGTTGACCGAGCCGGCATGGAATCAATGCATCGAGGATAACACCACACCGAGTCCGCGTCATGACTCGCCACCCGGCGCCAGTGGACCTGGGCACCCCGCACTGCCCCTTCATGCAACGAAATAACCACGATTGAGTCACAGCTATTCCGTTTGCGCGTGCTTCGTGGCAATCTGCAGGTTTAACGCCATACCGCCACAGGCGAGCAGGGAGCATCCATGACCATCATGCAATGGACCGACGAGCTTGAGCTGGGAATGGAAGAAATCGACGGCCAGCACCGCTGGCTGATCGATCAGACCAACGCGCTGCAGCAAGAGCTGGCGCGCGACCAGACCCGGCGTGAGGTGGTGAGCGCGTTGCTCGAAGGCCTGATCGATTACACCCACGATCATTTCATCGCCGAAGAGGTCTTGTTCGAGCAACACGGCTACCCCGCCATCGCAGCACACAAGGCCCAGCACAGCCTCTTCACCAGCCGGGTGACCAAGCTGCTGCTGCGCTTCGAGGAAGGCGAGGAGGTGGACAGCGAAGTTCTGCAGCTGCTGCAGAACTGGCTCGCCAACCACATCGGCAAGACCGACCGCGCCTACGTCGATTATTTTCGCGAGCAGGGTTTGCTGTAGAAGGCGCCAGGCGGCGGCTGGCCGCCGCACCAGCCCCGCCGGCGATCACCCGAAACTGGCGCGCACGCAACCCAGCGAAGCGAACTCTCCGACGAAAGACGCCCCACGCGTCGCCGCGTGGGCGCGCGTCAGGCCGCCGGTCAGGATCGTCTCTCCGGCAGCCAGGACCTTGCCCTCCACCAGCAGACGATTGGCAAGCCACATGGCGGCCAGCAAGGGATCACCGAGCGCGCTGGCACCCACGCCCTGATCCACCACGCACCCACCCGACCAAAGCAACACGCCGATCAACCGCAGGTCCGGGGCCCGACTCACGGGCACGGGTGGCCCAAGCACGTAGCGCGCCGCCGAGCTGTTGTCGGCGATGTTGTCGGGTGCCTTGAAACGATAGGCCGTGTAGCGTGTATCGACGATCTCCAGCGCGGCCGAAACCGCCCCGACATGGCACAACATCTCGGCCCGCGATGCCACCGGGGTGGTCACGTCGCGCCCGATCACGAGCGCGATCTCCGGCTCGACCAGCGGATGGATCAACGCTCCAAAGGGTATCGACCCACCCTCCTCGTCAATCACCATCGCATCGGTCAGCACCCCGTAGTTGGGATGGTCAATGTTCATCTGCTGGCGCATCGCCGCGCTCGTGTAGCCCAGCTTGTAACCGACGGGACGACCACCACGCAGCGCCACGCCCGCGCGCTGAACCGCATAGGCGTCCTCTTCCGACAACGACGCAACACTGTCCGTCAGCGGCGAAATCGGCGTGCATGACTGCTCGGCGGCGAACAGATTCTGCGCGTGGATTGCCACCTCCTTGCTGTTCAACATGACTGATTCCTCCTCGCGATATTTTCCGCATCTTCTCATAATCTCGAGATTGTCGTTGACTATCGTGATTTGACGATCCTATCATGGAGCCTCCCGCCGACAGCCAGAAACACAGCCGGCCGGACCGGCCAGTCCGCGCCACGAAAGGCCCGGATCGTCCAGGCCACGACGAACATCAACAAGAATCATCCTGGAGACCCTGATGAGAAACCTCCCCATTCGCAGCACCGCCATCGCAACCGCACTCCTCATCGCCGGCCTCGCCACGGCGCATGCGCAATCTCGTACCGAACTCACCTTCTCCCACACCCTGCCGGCCAACCACCCGGCGCACACCACCGGCTTCACCCTGTGGGCGGACTCGATCAAGGCGGACACCAATGGCGAAGTCAGCTTCGCCTTCTTTCCGGCGGGACAGATGGGCGTAGGCCGCGATCATTACGAGATGGTGCGCGACGGCATCGTGGACGTCGCGTGGCTGAATCCGGGCCACACCCCGGGCCGCTTTCCGATCATCGCCGCCGGCGAAATCCCGTTTCTGATCAGTGACGGCATGCGCGGCTCCAAGGGTTTCGACCGCTGGTATCGCGACTACGCGGGAACGGAGATGAGCGAGGTGCACTTCTGCCTCGCCCACACCCACGAGCCGGGCACCATCCACACCCGCGCCGCAGTGGTCGAACCGGGCGACCTGCGCGGCATGCGCATTCGTCCGGCCAACGCGACGCTGGCGCGCCTGCTGCAGGCCCATGGCGCATCCTCGATTCAGGTCGGCCCCTCCGAGGCCCGTGAGGTGCTGGCGCGCGGCACCGCCGACGGCATCACCTTCCCGTGGCGCTCGCCGTTCGTCTTCGGCATGGACGAGTTCGTCAAGCATCACGTCGATATTCCTTTGTATGCGACCACGTTCGTCATAGCAATCAACAAGAATCGCTACGCGCGGCTGAGCGAGGCCCAGCGGCAGGTAGTGGACGCACACTGCACGCCGGAATGGGCGCAGAAGATCACCACCGGCTGGTCCGAGTACGACCTCGAGGGGCGTGACATCCTGCTCGCCACCGAAGGTCACACGGTGCACGTGCCCACCGCCGAGCAGGCCGAAGCCTGGCGTGCGGCGGCCGCTCCGCTGAAAGCCGAGTGGGAAGACGCGGTGCGCGCGAAAGGGCTGGACCCCAAGCCCATCTTCGACGCCCTGACCAGCCACCTCGCTGCCGAAGACGCGTTGTTCTGATCGGGTAAGCACGCACTTTCTCTCGCGGGCTTTGACGCAGTGCGTCGAAGCCCGCTCCTGCTCGGATATCGAACAATGAAAAAGCATGCGTTGTTGCTCAACACCGCCAACCTGATCGAACGAATCGCCGCCATCGCCTTCGCCGTCATCACCCTGTTGATGTTCGGTTCGGCGGTAATGCGCTACACGATCAACGCCCCCATCCCCGACGCCTTCGACTTTTCACGGCTGCTGCTCGGCATCGCGGTCTTCTGGGGGCTGGCCAGCCTCGCCTACCGTGACGAACACATTCGCATGGACATGGTGTGGTCGCTGCTGGGGCCGCGCGGTCAGCGCATTCTGGATGTGCTCTCCGGCATCGTCATCGCCGGCTTCCTGATCGCGCTGAGCTGGCAGATGCTGTCTCAGGTCCAGTCCATCCAGCGCGCCGGCGACCTGACCTTCGAGACCCGTGTTCCGATCTGGCCGTTCTACGCCACGGCCTGGGTTGGAACCGTTGCCGCCGCGGCAATGGGCTGCGCGCGTCTGGTCCTGACGATTCTCGGTGAGCCCGCTCCGCACGACGAATTCTCTTCTTCGCCTCAGGCATAAAAAGAAACAACAAGGAACGCATCCCCAATGGAACGCGAACTCATCGCCCTGCTGGGCTTCATCGCGCTGATCGTGCTGCTCGTGATCCGCGTACCGATCGGCATCGCCATGGCGGTTGTCGGAGTTGGCGGTTTTGCTGCCGTCAACGGGTTCGGACCGGCAATGCGCCTGCTGTCGATGGCGCCGATCCGAACCGCGACGGACTACAACCTCGCCATGATTCCGCTGTTCGTGCTGATGGGCGTGTTCGCCAACGCCACCGGCATGAGCCGGGAGCTGTTTCGCGCGGCCAACGCGTGGATGGGCCATCTCAAGGGCGGCCTGGCGATGGCCACGATCTCGTCCTGCGGCGGCTTTGCCGCGATCTCGGGTTCGTCGGTGGCCACGGCTGCAACCATGACCAAGGTCGCGCTTCCCGAGATGCGCCGCTACCGCTATCCCGATTCAATGGCCACCGGCGTCATCGCTGCGGGGGGCACGGTCGGCATCCTGATCCCGCCGTCCATCGTCCTGGCCGTCTACGGCATCATCACCGAACAGGACATCGGCAAGCTGTTCATTGCAGGCCTGGTGCCTGGCATCATGGCAGTGGTGCTCTACCTCGTCACGGTGCGCATCATCGCCGCGCTCCGGCCGGACGCCTTGCCCGCCGGCGAACGGGTGAGCTGGGCGGAGCGCTTCGCCGCGCTGCGCGGCGTCTGGTCGATGCTGCTGCTGTTCGCGATGATCGTCGGTGGCCTCTACTCCGGCCTCGTGACGCCCACCGAGGCGGCGGCGCTGGGTGCGGTCGGCGCCTTCGTGATCGGCGTCGCGCGCGGACGACTCGGTCCGAAGCTGATTCTCGACTGTCTCGTCGAAGCGCTGCGGACATCGGTCACCATCTTCGTCGTCTTCATCGGTGCGGCGTTGTTCGGCTACTTCCTGACGATCACCCAGGTACCGCAGCACGTCAGCGGTTTTCTGGGCGGACTGCCGGTGGAGCCCATGGTGGTGATGCTGCTCATCCTGCTGCTGTACCTGGTGCTGGGCTGCTTTCTCGAGCCGGTGTCGATGCTGCTGCTGACCGTGCCCATCCTGTTCCCGGTCGTCACCGGTCTCGGGTTCGACCCGATCTGGTTCGGTATCATCGTCGTGGTGACCGTCGAACTCGGACTGATCACCCCGCCGATCGGCATGAACGTCTTCGTGATGAAATCGGTCGCGCGCGACGTCCCCCTGGGGACGATCTTCCGCGGTGTCACGCCGTTCGTCCTGACCGATCTGGTGAGACTTGCCCTGCTCGTTGCGTTTCCAGCCATCGCGCTCTATCTTCCGGGGCGGATGTAAGCCGGCCCGAAGGGGCGAGCAAGGTGGGGTGAAACCTTCGCCCCGAAGGTTTATACTGGAACCCATGGCTTCGATACCGGTCCTATCGGTTCGAAACCATGGCGACGGTCCAGTCGTCCCACCACGCAAGCACGGAGAGAATCATGGACTCCGCAATGAGACTTCCCGAAGTCGATCGCAGCAGCGCCGTTGCCTTCCAGGGCACAACCGCGCGACCGGCCAGCGGAACCGAAGCGCCCGCCCGTCCGGGGCCCGAGCCCGGTGTTCAGGTCTCGATCAGTGACCAGGCACGGGCCGCAGAAGCCGCCGCACGACAGGCCGAGCCGGGGCAGGCCGCGGCTTCCAGCGCACCCGCGCAGGGCGGCACCGCCAGCGCCAACCCGGTACAGGCAGGCAATGCCGCGCAACGCGCGGACGAAACCGCCAACGCAACGACGGCAACCCCCGCGGTGCCGACACAGGCCGCCGCCAGCACCCTCGCCAGCGGCGCTCCCGCGGTCGAAGCCCGAGCCCAGGCCGTTCCCGACGGCACCAGCGCCGCCGCCAGTGCGGGCCGGGCACCGGACGCCGCCAGCGCCGAAGGCAGCCGGGCGGTCGAACTGTATCTGGAAAACGCGGTACGCCCGGACAACCGTCCGCCGCCGAGCGGGCTGCGCGATTCGGCCTGAGCGCATCTTGCACGTTGCGCTACCCTTCACCGCGCCGGACGTGCCCCGGCGCGTCTTACCTGCACGCTTCGCGGGCTTGCTCGGGCTCACGCTGACCATGTTGTCTGCCGTCACCGGCTTGCACGCGGCCGGCCCGACAGACGACGCGTTCGACGACTTCGACGATTTCGCCCCGGTTCAGGTCGGCATCACCCCGCAAATGCCCGGGGTCGGCGTGCTTCATGGCGAAGCATATGTGTGGGTCGAGCGCGACCAGAACCAGGAGGCGCGCATCATCGACGACTACGCGCTGACCTCGCGCGCCTGCCCACCGTTCTGCATCCAGCCAATGGTGGTTGCCGACGGCGTGCGCACGCTGGGCGAACTCGAAACCCTCGAGTTCATGGTGCGGCTCGGACGGAACGACACCCTGCTGCTGGTCGACGCGCGCTCCAACGCCGAGTACCGCGACAGCGCCCTGCCTGGCGCCATCAACGTGCCCTGGACCGACCTCGTCACCGCGGTCGGCGCCGTCGACTTCATCATCGAGGAGCGCCTCGACGATTTCGGCGTTCGCCTCGAACAAGGCAGCGGCGACCTCATCGCCGACGCACGCGCGGCCGACTATTCCGGCGCGAAGACGCTGGTGGTCTACGACAACGGCCCGTGGTGCGGACAGGCCCCCTCCAAGATCCGCGCCCTGCTCGCCATGGGCTATCCCGCCGAGCGCATCCACTGGTATCGGGGCGGTCTGCAGGCGTGGCGCGGTCTGGGACTGACCGTGATCGACCCACTCGCCCCGCCGACCGCAGACAGGTAAAACCCCAATCCACCGCGCACGCCCCGCTTGTTACCATTGCGGCCTGTCCAGTCCGCACCGGAGACGCTGATGAGCGATGCCCGACCTTCCAGACCGCGAGTCGGCCTGTTCGCAACCTGCCTGATGAACGTCTTCCGGCCGTCGGTCGGCATGGCCTCCGTCAAGTTGCTCGAAGACGCCGGCTGCGTCGTCGATGTGCCCATGGAACAGACCTGCTGCGGCCAGCCCGGCTACAACAGCGGCGATTTCGACGCCGCGCGCGCGCTGGCACGCCAGGTCATCGCGGCATTCGAAGTTTTCGACTACGTGGTCGGGCCATCCGGATCGTGCATGGCGACGATTCGCCACGACTACCCCGAGTTGCTCGCCGACGACCCCGACTGGGCGCCCCGCGCACGCGCGCTGGCGGCAAAGAGCTTCGAGCTGCTGTCATTCCTGCACGACGAGCTCGGCGTCACGCGGACCGGCGCCGGCCTCAAGGCACGCACCACCTATCACGACTCCTGTTCCGGCCTGCGCAGTCTCGGCGTCAAGGGCCAGCCACGTGCGCTGCTGGCCAGCGTCGAAGGGCTGACCCTCAAGGAGATGGCCGACACCGAAGTCTGTTGCGGCTTTGGCGGCACCTTTTGCGTCAAGTATCCTGAAATCTCGACCAAGATGGTCGACGACAAGATCCGCAACGTGCTCGCCACCGGTGCCGACACCCTGCTCGGTGGCGACCTCGGCTGCCTGATGAACATCGCCGGCCGGCTGCGGCGGATTCACGCCCCGGTCAAGGTCTTTCACACCGCCGAAGTGCTCGCCGGCATGGCCGACGGTCCGGGCATCGGTGACGCACCCGGGGAGAAACGCTGATGGAGATGCGCTCCGCCGAATTCAAGAAACGCTCGGTGTTCGCGCTGCACGACGGCGCGCTGCAACAGGCCATGGGCATGCTGCGCGAAGGCTTCGTCGCCAAGCGCACACAGCAGGCGGCCGAGCTGCCCGAGTTCGAACAACTGCGTGAAGAGGCAAAGAACCTCAAGAACCACATCCTCGACCACCTCGACCACTACCTCGAACGCTACGAGGCCGCGGTGACCGCCGCCGGGGGCCAGGTGCACTGGGCGCGGGACGCCGCCGAAGCGCGCGAGATCATTCTCGGCATCTGCCGCCGCGTCAACGCCCGCACCGTCACCAAGGGCAAGTCCATGGTCTCGGAGGAGATCGGCCTCAACGAGGCCCTGATCGACAACGGCATGGAAGTGGTCGAGACCGACCTCGGCGAATACATCATCCAGCTCGCCGACGAGCCGCCTTCGCACATCATCGCCCCGGCCGTGCACAAGACCAAGGACCAGGTCTCCGACCTGTTCGAAACCGCCCACGGCGGTCCGCGCAAGACCACCGTGCCCGACCTGGTCAACGAAGCCCGCCACGTGTTGCGGGAGAAATACTTCAAGGCCGACGTCGGCATCACCGGCGGCAACTACCTGATCGCCGAGACCGGGTCATCGGTGATCGTCACCAACGAGGGCAACGGCGACCTCACCCAGATCCTGGCCCGGGTGCACATCGTCACCTCGGGCATCGAGCGCGTCGTGCCGCGCCTGGAGGACGTCACGTTGTTCCTGCGGCTGCTCGCGCGCAGCGCCACCGGGCAGGAGACCGAGAGCTACACCACGCTGGCCACCGGGCCGCGCCGACCGGAAGACCTGGACGGCCCCGACGAATACCACGTGGTGCTGGTCGACAACGGCCGCTCGAAGATGCTCGGCGGGCGTTTCCGCGAAATGCTGCGCTGCATCCGCTGCGGCGCGTGCATGAACCACTGCCCGGTGTATGGTTCGATCGGCGGCCACGCCTACGGCTGGGTGTATCCGGGACCGATGGGGTCGGTGCTGACGCCGTTGATCAAGGGCCTGGACAACACCTACGACCTGCCCAATGCCTGCACCCTCAACGGCCGCTGCGCCTCGGTCTGCCCGGTCAAGATCCCGCTCCCCGACCTGCTGCGCGAGCTGCGCCACCTGCAGCACCAGCAGCGCATCACCCCGGCGCGACAGCGTCATGCCCTGAAGCTGTGGCGGCTGGCCGCGACCCGCCCGGGGCTGTATCACTTTGGCGAGCGCATCGCCGCGCGCGTGCTCGCCTTTGCCGGGCGGCGCAAGGGCCACCTGAGCACGCTGCCACTGGCCGGCGCATGGACCCACGACCGCGACCTGCCGACCCCCACCGGCCCCACCTTTCTCGAACAATGGCGCAAGCAGCGAGGCCAGGCATGACCACCGCACGCGAAGCGATTCTCTCGACCGTACGCACCGCGCTCGGGCGCGGTCCGCTCGATGACGCCGGCCGCGAAGCGCTCGACCAGCGCCAGCCGGCCCACACCCGCCCGGCCATCGACGAGGATCTCGTCGAGCGTTTCGTGCGCAAGTTCGAAAGCCGCGCCGGCACCGTGGCCCGGGTCGCCGCCCTGTCCGACGTGCCCGCCGCCGTCGAAGCCCACCGCGCCCGGTGGCAACTGCCACAGCGCGCGGCGGTCGGCGCCGCGCTGGGTGAACTGCCGTGGCCGGAAGGCTGGAAAATCCATCACCAACGGGCCGCCATCACCGAAGCCCTATCCGTTTCGCCCTGCATCGCCGGCATCGCCGAAACCGGCAGCCTGATGCTCGCCTCCGGCCCCGGCAGCCCGGCAACCCACAACTACGTGCCCGACGACCACGTCATCGTCCTCGAGCGTAGCCGCATCGTCCGCCACTTCGAGGACGCCTGGGCCTTGCTCCGCGCGCGCGATGGCGGCATGCCGCGTGCCACCAACATCATCTCCGGCCCGTCGCGCACCGCCGACGTCGAGCAGACCGTGCAGCTCGGTGCCCACGGACCGCGGCGGGTGCTGGTGGTGCTTGTCGGTTGATTTCAAATGCCGGAGATGGCGAAATCCAGGGCTCGAACGATCTGGTCTCGGCAATGCGAGAGGGAGCCAATCGGGCTTTTGAGGTGCTTCTCAGGTACGGCGGAAATCTGCGGCGTCATCAGCAGAAATTCCTGATCGGCAAAGCTGATTTCTGGTGTGAGACCTTGCATGGCCTGACCGCCAAAGGCAGCACGGCAACCCAGCGGGATCACGATACGCGTTGCCAGGCCAGCAAGGAGATTGCTCTGGACATCGATGAGATAGGGATAGTGCACTCTGCTGGTTTTGCTCGGATTGGGGTATACATCGAACTGAGCCATCAGAAGTCTCTGAATTCGTCACCGAAGCATCCGTGCTGGTCGATGAAATCGTTGTAGCTTTGGATCGCTGCACGGTTTTCATCGACCCATCGCGCTGCGTCGCGCTTGGAAAGCTCTTCTTTCAGCGCGCGCTCCAGAGTGGCCGACAAGTTGATGTTCAGCTCCCGTGATTTGCGCAGCAGGTCGCTGTTCACCGACAGATTCGCCGCTTTCTTGGGTGCGGCTGCATTGTAGAGCTCGGCCATCGGAGCCTCCTCAAGGACGGTCAGGTGCATGGCTCGATCTTATGCGCACCGTAGTGCGCATGCAAGCCTGTCAGGCTGCGCGCTTGCCAAGCAGGGCCTGTGCCGCCAGCCGCGCCCATGCGAGCGCTTGCTCGGTGGGTACGGCCTGCGTGACCGTACCCACACCCCGGTGACGATCAGAAGCGATAGTCGAAACTGACCGAGAAATTCCGCCCGGCCTGGCTGAAGGCCTCGCGCACCGGGCTGTCCGCGGCGACCGCTCGCGTATCCGCCCACAGGTAGTACTTGCGGTCGAACAGGTTGAACAGGCCCACGTTGAAGCGGGCACTCGGGGTGAGCTGATAATGGCCAACGAGGTCGACGACCGTATAGCCTTTCGGCGTAAAGAGGGTGTCGTCATGCGGCCGCTTCTTGCGCGCGACCGAGGTCACGCTCAGTTCCGCACCGTAGCGCCCCTCGACCTCGTGTGCAATGCCAAGCACCAGCTTGGCCGGGTCGATGGACATCAACGGACGCTTGTCGCCATCATCCCGGCTGTCGCCGCGCGCCCGCGAGAAGCTGCCGCGCGCGGTCCACTCGGGCAGGAAGCGCCACTGCGCCGCGATCTCGAAGCCGTTGATCGTCGCGCGCCGCAGGTTCACGCTCTGAAAGGTCAACGGATCGGCCGGTGTGCCGGTTCCACCGACCTGGGTCGACTCGATGAAGTCGCGATAGCGGTTGGAATAGACGCTGACGCTGTAGCGCAGCGCGCCATCGTCACCGCGCAGCCCGAGCTCGAACGAGCGACTCTTCTCCGGCTTCAGATCCGGGTTGGAGATGGTGCGATAGGCGGCAAACGGACTGGTCAGGTTGGTGAAGCCGTTGTTCACGTCGTTCGGTGTCGGTGCGCGAAAGCCGTGCGCGTACTGCACAAAGGGGCTGGCCAGCGGGTGCGCCTTCCAGATCAGGCCCAGGCGGGGCGATACCGCGCTGTCCGACAGGCTGGCCGGCGGCAGGCCGGTGTAGGCGGCATCCGATGTGCGTGGGTCGAGCTTGTAGCGGTCGTAGCGCAGGCCGGGGATCAGGACGACCGAACCTGCGTGGATCTCGTCGAGGACGAATGCGCCGAACAGGCGGTAATCGGTATCGGGAAAGGCCTTGACCGGGTAGGTTTCGCCCGACGGGGGCACCGTACCGCCGCGAATGCCGCGCACGTCGATGGTATCGAAGTCCACGCCATACACCAGACGATGGCGGACGGTGTCGCCGAAGTTGCTTTCGAGCTGCATGCTCGCACCCCACAGCCGCTCTTCGTAGCGGTTGTCGCGCGTTCGGTCGGGGGCGCCGTTGCGTCGCTCGTCGGAGAACTGGCGATTGCGCGAATCCTGATGGCGCAGGTCCACGCGTGCGAGCTGGAACCAGGGGTTGCCGGCGTCGGTGTAGTGGTAATCGAGGCTGACGCGGTCGCGACGGATGGTGTCGCGGGTATCCAGTCCGGTCACGCTGGTGGGCGCGGTGAAGCTCTCTGCGATGCCCGAATAGACCCGGGTGTCGGTTCGACGATCGAGGCTCTCGACGGTGACGCCGAAGGCATGCACGGCATCCGGGCGATAGCGCAGCTTGGCAAGCACGTAGTCCGAACGTTCATCCTGCGGATTGGGGGCGGTGCGGCTGGCGTTGCGCGCCTTGTTGCGCGCCAGGGTCTCGTGCTCGTTGGCAAAGCGGAAGGCCCCCAGCACCATGGCCTCGAACTGCTCGCCCCGCACGGCGGCGGTCGGTGAGACCAGCCAGCCGTCGTTTTCCGAAGCGTACAGCGTGCGCACACCGAAACCGCTCGAGCGTCCCGGGTCGAGTACATCGTCCACATCCTTGGTGACGAAGCCCACCGCCCCCCCGAGACCGTCACTGCCATACAGCGTCGACGACGGGCCACGCAGAATCTCGACGCGCCGGTAGCCTTCGATCTCCAGGTAATCGGCGCGGCCGGTACGCTGCGGACCGAAGCTGAACGCCGCGGGCAGCCGCACGCCATCAGTCTGCAGCAACACCTGGTTGCCTTCGAGCCCGCGGATGTTGATACCCTCATTGCCCCCCCGTCCGGTGGTCCCCGCGGCGGCACCGGGGCGGTACGGCTCGCGCCGCACCGAGACGCCGGGTTCGTAGCGCAACAGGTCGCGCACGTCGGTGGCCATTCGCCGTCGCGCCTCCTCGGCATCAATCGCGGTCACGGTGCCCGCCACATCCTCCACAGCCTGCTCGGCACGGGTCGCCGTGACGCGAATTTCGGGCAATTCGGTCGTCACCCCGCTGGCCGTGCCCTGTGCCATCGCGGGCATGGAAACCGCGCCCAATGCCAGCAGCACGGGGCGGAGCGCACGTCGGGTGGTGCGCGAGCGATTATTCGTGTCGTACATCGGAATCCTGTTCTCTGGATAGCATGCAGTCTGGCGGCGAACGCACACCGCGCCCCCCGCCCCCGTCGTGGCGCGGGCGACCACGGCACCGGGCGGATCCCGGTCGCCGTTCAAGCCGCCCGCGTCACACAGGACTCGAATGCAATCCAGGGGTGCTTTCGGCGCGGATGCTCCAGAATGCAGGCCTCGACGTCGAACACCGCGCGCAGGCTGTCCTCGGTCAACACCGCCGCCGGCGTACCTGCGGCAAAGACGCCACCATCGCGCAACAACACGATGCGGTCGGCGTGCGCCGCCGCGAGGTTGAGGTCATGCACGATCATCAATACCCCGATGCCACGCGTCACCAGCCTCTCCAGCCGTGCCATCAGATCGAGCTGGTGCGCCACGTCGAGCGGCGCAGTGGGCTCGTCGAGCAACAGAAAACGCGGTTGGTCGTCGTCCGGTTCATCCCACACCTGGGAAAACACCCGCGCCAGCTGCACCCGCGCACGCTCCCCGCCGGACAGGCGCGTGTACGGCCGCTCGGCCAGGTCGAGCACGTCGAGCAGACGCATCACTTCCGCCACCACCTCGCGATCGCGCGCACCGGGCGCACCGCGGTGATGGGGCATGCGTCCAAGCAGTGCCACCTCCCAGGCCGAGAACGGAAACGCCAGGTCCAGGTGCTGCGGCAGCACCGCACGCCGGCGCGCCCGAGCCGCCATCGACCAGGCTTCGAGCGCCCGCTGGTTGAGCGTCACCACGCCGCGATCCGGGCGGAGCTCGCCGGCGAGCACCTTGAGCAGCGTCGACTTGCCCGCGCCATTGGGCCCCATCAAGGCCACGCGCTCGCCCGCCGCCAGCGAAAAATCGACGTTCTCCAGCAACTGGCGACCAGCGGCGCATACGCCGATTCCTTTCGCGTGCAGCATCAACGTACTCCGAATCGTCTATACAACAGCATGAGGAAAAAGGGACCACCAATCAGCGCCGTGATCAAACCGATCGGCACCTCTGCCGGTGCCGCCACGGTGCGCGCCACCATGTCGGCCAGCAGCAACAGCAACGCGCCAAGCACCGCCGCGGCGGGCAACAGGGCGCGGTGCCCCGGACCGACCAGCAGCCGCCCGATGTGAGGCGCCATCAGGCCAACAAAGCCGATCATGCCGGTCATCGCCACCGACGCGCCGACCAGCACCGCAACGCAGACCACCAGCAACGGCCGCAGCCAGGCCATGTCGAAGCCGAGATGCCCGGCTACGGTCTCACCCAGCAGCAAGGCATCGAGCGCCCGCCACAATGTGATCAGCGCGGCGAGCGCCGGCACCAGAAAGAACAGCAGCACGCCGATCTCTTCCCAACCGACGCCGCCCAGGCTGCCCATGCTCCAGAAGGTAATCGAGCGCAGCTGTTGATCATCTGCAATGTAGGTCAGCAAACCGGTGACGGCGCCGGCCAGCGCGCTGAAAGCGATGCCGGCGAGCAGCAGCATGAAGGTCTGGCCATCGGCGATGGCGCTGCGCGCGAGGCGATAGATGACCAGGCTGGCAACGAGTCCGCCGACAAACGCAGCGGCCGCCTGGGCGTGATGCCCCAGCGCGGCGGCAAGCACGCCGAACGGCGCGAAACTGCCTGCCAGCACGATCCAGGCCACGGCACCGAGCGCCGCACCGCTGGACACGCCAACGATCCCGGGATCGGCGAGCGGGTTGCGGAACAAGGCCTGCATGGCCGCACCCGCCCCCGCCATCGCCACTCCGACCAGCACCGCCACGATCACCCGCGGCAGACGCACATCGAGCAGCACCGCCGCCTGGATGGCGGAGTGGGTTCCACCGACGTCCAGCCCCAAGCGTTCGAGCACGATGCCCGGAATCAGGCGCGCGTCGATGGCCACCGCGCCCATGCCCACCGACACGACGGCGGTCGCCAGCAAGAGCCCGAGCAGGATCAGGTTGATCGACGCAGCGATGCGTTCGCGCTGAATCACCATGGCCTGGGCGCGGGGGGTGTGCCCGATGGCGAGGGTGTTCATTCCTGTCTCCGCGCCGCCACCGGCGCCTGCGTTTCGGCGGCAAACGGCGCGTGAGGATAGAGCACGCTGCCCAGTTTCTCGATCGCCTGCGGCAGGCGAGGCCCAAAGGAGAACAGCTCGATGATATCCATCGCCTCGATCCGCCCGGTGTTCGCGGCGGGCGTCAGCGCGAGCCCCGGCAGGCTGGCGATGAGCGCATCGCGTGAGCCGGCCTGTTCGATCATGTGCGTGGTCACCACCACGACGTCGGGCGCGGCGGCGATCAGCGCTTCAGCCGAGACGGGCTTGAAACCGTCCATGCCGGCGAACACGTTGTCACCGCCGGCGAGCGCGATCATCGCATCGCCAACAGTTGCCGCCCCTGCCGCCGTCGGACTGCCGGCACCGCGCCCGAGAAACAGCGCCACGCGCGGCCGCCTGCCCTCGGGCGCGCGCTCCGCGGCGCGGGCGAAATGGGCGCGGGCGTTCTCGGCCCGCGCCGCCACCGCCGTGGCCAGCGCATCGCCTCGCGCAGCCTCTCCGAGCGCATCGGCCACCACGCGAATGCGCGCCACCGCCTCGGCAATGCTTTGCGCCGGCTCGGCCAGCACCAGCTTCACGCCCAGATCGCGGATCCGGGCCAGCGCCTGCGGCGGCCCGGCATCGCTGGCGGCGATGATCAGATCCGGTTCCAGCGAAGCCAGGCCTTCCACCGACAGCTGGCGCACATAGCCCACCTGGGGCAAGGTCGTGACCTCCGCCGGGGAAATGCTCTGGGTGTCGACGCCCACCAGACGATCGCCGGCCTCGAGGGCATGCACGATTTCGGTCACCGCTGCGCCAATGCTCACCACCCGCGAAGCCGGCCCCGACTGCGCGGCGTGAGCGACGCCCGCCAGGCACCCTGCCGCCAGCAGCAGCGCAACACCGAACGCCAGTCTCACGCCGCCACTCCATCCACCGAGCTTTCCGCGATCTCCCGCCAGACCCCGTTTTCCGGCTTACCCGGCTTGCGTGCGCCAAACAGCATCATCAACGGCCGCCCATCAGCATCGAACAGTTCGAGCGAAGTCACCACGCCATCGCGCGTCGGCTTGCGCACCCGCCACGCCTCGGCAATACCGGTTTCGAGCAGGTGCAGATTGAAGGCGGGGTCGAGCACGTTGTACCAGTCGCCCATCTCCTTCAGGTTGTGCACCGGACCGGTGTGAATCTGAATGCAGCCGGCGTTGCCGACGAACACCATGATGGACAGCGCCTGGTCCCGGGCCGCTGCGAGCGCTTCACGATAAGCCCGCAGCTCGATGCGCGCCGCGCGCTCGCCGCGCGCCACCTCGAAGGCATCGAGACGATGCACGCCATGACGCTTGAGCAGCGGATTGAAGTCATGCGTATCACGCAGCGCGTCCCACCCGGCACGAAACGCTTCCGCGTCGAAACCCGCCGGCAGACCCCGCCCGCCGACGCCATCCGCACCGAGCTCACCGAACGCTGGCACGATGTCCGCTGCGGAAAAGGTCTCGACGATGCGATCGAACGCGGCGACGTCGCTTTCTTCGAGCAAATGCACCTTATGCACCGCATCGCCGCGTGCATCGAAAAACTGCAGGCTGCGCGCCACGCCATCGCCGCGTGCCTCGACAACCGCAAAAGCGTGTCTCCAGTGCTTCATGAACAGGCGCAGATCGATCTCCTCGCCAACCGCCAGCCCGATGCCGTTGCCAAAGCTCAGGTTTCGATACACACCCTTGCGCTCATGCACGCAGAAGGCGTTGCGCGTCAGCGCCATCACCCGCCCCAGCGTGCCCACCTGCAACAGAATGGCCTCGCAGTCCCCACGCAGCGGTGTCACCGTGTCGCCAACCCACGCAGCCAGTAACGCCCCCTCCGTCACACCCAGCGCGCGTGCCGCATCGCGTGCACGCATTCGCCCGTTGCTACTGGCCAGCAACTGCCGGTGCCGCTCGCGCAGATCGGCCGTGGCAGCTGCGACATCGGAAGAACTCGGGAATACGTCGTGACTCATGATGCGTGATCTCCGCAGGGTGATATCCGGATATCGTAAACGCAATCGTTCTCATTCGCAATACTATTTTTGTGACGACATCTCAGCCGCCTCGACCGACCCGCGGGCAGGATGAGACAACAGTGAGCCCGCACAAAAGCACGGCGCTGTGAAAACATACAATGGCGCGATACTGTGGAAATGTTGCAGTCACGCGATTACGCCAACCGCTTGCGCGTTGTGCGGAAAGGTTTTGAAATTCATACAGAGTAAGCGTACGACGCATCCACCTTCCTTGATCGCGCGAGCTGTCCGAAACTTCGGTCATGTTCAAGCGGGAGGAATC
>ERZ869909.444-NODE-444-length-50057-cov-6.781853_pt1 | contig 50057 bp, 36 predicted proteins | sample MGYA00520892_ERZ869909 | MGnify/ENA primary metagenome ERZ869909 (study PRJEB32215, sample SAMEA104723947) | bioreactor metagenome | biome: bioreactor; feature: anaerobic bioreactor; material: water | place: China | collected 2015-03-12 ... | reverse complement strand
TCCAAAGATGCGGTGACGATACGGCGGCCATCGGGGCTGAACTCGGCGGAACGAAGCTGGTTCTCATGCCCCTCGAGTACCTTCAGCTCCGCACCAGTGTCGGTGTCCCAGACGCGCGCGGTCCCATCATTGGACGCTGTGACGATGCGACGGCTCTCAGGGCTGAACTTGGCGGAATGAATTGCTCCTTCATGCCCTCTGAGTACCTTCAGCTCCTTGCCGGAATCCGCGTCCCAGACGCGCGCGGTACCGTCCGAGGCCGTGGCGGCAACATGGGCACCATCCGGACTGAACGACGCAGTCAATACCGAATCTTCGTGCCCTTCGAGCACAAGCATTTCCTGGCCAGTTCGGGCGTCCCACACCCGCGCAGTGCGGTCCCGAGACACCGTGGCGATGCGGGAGCCGTCCGGACTGAACGACGCAGCCAACACCGAATCTTCGTGTCCTTCGAGCACGGACAGACTTGGCTCCAATTGCTGCGCTAGATATCCCCATTCCCAACCGCTGTGTTCCACGGGCGCTTGCCAAAGGACTGACCGTGCCAAATCGAACCGGCGATTGTCCAGATGCGTGGAAACCTGAAGAATTGATGAGTGATATAACTGCCGCCGCGCTTCTTCTCGTTCGGTGTCCGCCCTTTCGCGCTGTTCTTCGGCCCGCCCGCGCTCCCCTTCCGCCACTCGCCGCTGTTCTTGGGCCTGCTGCCATTGGTAGCCGCTGAAGGCGGCGATACCCAGCGCGATGAGGGCCACAGCGGCGGCGACGAACACGGTGCGGCGCAGGCGCTGGATGCGGCGGGCCTGGGCGCGTTGGGCGTGTTGGCGCAGTTGCTGGGCGAGTTCGGAGCCGGAAGCGGGCCGCTGCTTCGGGTCGGTGGCCATGCACGCGGCGATGTCTTCGCGGAGTTCGTCGGTGGGGATGTTGCCCTCCCACCCCGGGCCGGGCAGGGACTGAAGATCGCCGGTGACGAGTTGGTACAGCGTCAACCCGAGGGCGTAGAGGTCGCTCTGGGCGGTGGCCCTGGGCCGGTGGCCGTCCTCGGTCATGGCCTCGGCCTTCAACTCGGGGGCGATGTAGTCCCAGGTGCCCGCCCGGTGCTCGGTCTTGGAGGCGTAGAGGGTCTTCAGGAGGTCTGCATCCTCCGCCGCGCCGACGCCGAAGTCGGCGAGCTTGGGCAGGACGCTGCCGTCCTCCCTGCGCTGGAGCAGGATGTTGGCGGGTTTGATGTCCCGGTGATAGATGCGGGACTGGTGGGCGACCTCCAACACCTCGGCGACGCGGCCGATGAGTTCGATGCGGTGCTCGAGCGGCGGGTCCGCCGCGATCCATTCGGCCATGGTGGGCCCGTCGACATATTCCATCTCGAGGTAGTGCGGCGGCCGGTCCCCCTCGGTGACATCGTAGACCTCGACCAACGCGGGGTGGCGGTATTCCTTGAGCCGGTGGAGCAGACGCGCCTCGCGCTTGAGCGCGGACACCTGCGTGCGCTTGAAGGTGAATTTGAAGACCTGCCGCGCCTTGTTGGACGCGTTGTACGCCATCCAGACCTCGCCGAACTGGCCTTCGCCGAGTTTTTCTTCGAGCCGCCAGTTCGTTTCCGGCACCACGATGCCCACACTCGGCCGCCAACCGGGGATTTCCTCGCCGTGGGTGGCGGGCCAGCTCTTGAGGGTCGCCGGTGGTGCTTCGAGCGGGGCATGCGGCCCCTCGCCGACTTCACAAACCTCGTAGGTATTCTCGACCCCCTTGAAGCCGTAGGGGCCGTGGTTGCGCCATGTCACTTCTTCCAGCCCCGCCAGATCGTCTGCCCGCAGGATGGCCCGGGCGTCGTCACCCACATTGCGCGTGCAGAAGATTTGGCCGCCGCCGGCCAAGTCGGTGATCCGCGCGGCGATGGAAATCTGGATGCCGTAGATGTCCATCGCCTTGCCGGTGACACTGCGCTCGTGCCGCTCGACGACAATCTGCCCTTGGTGCAGGCCGCAGCGGACACGCGGCAGTTCCGGCGTGGTCTCCCGGGCTTGACGCATCGCCGCCTGCATGTGCAGCGCAAAGCGGACCCCTTCCGACGGGGCCGCGAAGACGATCAGGAACGAATCGCCCGCGGTTTCCACCTCTTCGCCGTCAAAATTCGCGAGCAGGTCGCGAAAGACCTGGCGGTGCTCCGCCGTGATCTCGAAGGCACGAACATTGCCCAATTCGCTCTGCTGCGCGGTCGAGTTTTCCAGGTCCGTCAATAGAATCGTGAGCACCTGCGTCTTGTGCGTCGAGCGGAACGCTTCCGCCTTCGACCGGCCAGTATCCGTCAAGACGACATGGGCCGTCTCAACCACCGAGCCATCCCCCAGCTGCTTTTCCTCACTCATGCGAACCCGCTCCCATCCGTTGCAATCACTTCTGCCAAGGGTTCCACGCGAACCGCGCCTCCCCGAGCGTTATAGCAACTTCAGTGCCACCCCTCACGCAGTACGGGAGACTATCACAGCGAAAGGGAGACTGTCAGCCGAGCGGACGCGTGTCAGGAGAGCGGACACGGAATGGTCCGCCGGGGGTGTCCGAGGGGAGGCGCCCAATCCCTCACAACTAACCACCAATATACGGCTTAGATGCTGTTTGGCGTTACCGATTTCGCCTTGGCACTCCGATTGCCTTTTCCATCGCAACGCCACCAAGGGGGTGGCAGGAGAGGAAAGCGCGACTCGTCGCGCACGAAAGGAGTTCCCACCATGAAGAAGCAGATCGTTTCCCGCACCGTTGCCGTCGCCGTGGCCATGGCCGCCTCGTTCGCCTTCGCGCTCGATGCCACCGCCCAGATGACCGGCAGCACCACGATCGTATTGAAGAACGACCTCAACATGTACACGCATACCTTCGAGCAGGGCCGACCCGTCACTCTCCATCTCCAGGGCGATGGCGACACCGACCTGGACATCCTCGTGATTGATGAGAACGAGGAGGTGGTGGTGGCGGATACGAATGACACCGATCAGGCCACGGTGACCTTCACCCCGGCCTACACGGGCGAGTTCGTCATCGTCGTGTACAACTACGGCCCCGTGTACAACGAGTACGAGCTTTGGGTTGACTACCGCGGCAGCAACGACAACGCGCAGCTTCGAAACACCGGCGGAATTGTCCTCGCCGATGATTCCACCGTCTACGAGCACACCTTCCGCGCCGGCCAGCCGGTGACCATCCGCCTCGCCGGCGATGGCGATACCGACCTCGACCTGTTCGTCTTCGACGACAATGACAACCTCATCGCCGCTGATACTCACCCGAGCGACATCGGCACGGTGACCTTCACGCCGAATCGCACTGCCACCTTCACGATCATCGTCGAGAACTTCGGTGATGTCTACAACGCCTACCGCCTCTGGATCGAGTAACCCCCTGAATCCCCCACATCAGGGAGGCCCGGTTGCCATGCGGCAGCCGGGCCTCTCGCCTTTTTGCCGTGGGTTCCGCAGTCTCGGCGCAGGGAAACGACAGCACGCCCGTGCGGCAAGCCCTAGCTGGCGGCACTGGCCCCGTCGAGCCCAGCCAAGGCAGCGACATCCCGCTTGATTTCATGGAAGGTGCTGCTGCCGTACCCGTACTCATCCTCCTGCTCTCGCCGGAAGTCATCATGGCTCTTGTCCAGTGCTGCAAGCAGGGCGGCGATGTAGCTTTCCCGGTCCGTCTGTGGTGACAATCGCCCTACGGCATTGCGGCAGGAATGGATCGCGGCGTGTACGGAATTAATTACATCCCCAGTGTAATTCCCATTGGTTTCCGCCTGCTTTACCCAAGCTTCCTGTTTCTCGAAGATTGCATTCAGTTCCGCTTCCAACATAGGAATTCGTCCTCATTCTTCGGGCCTAACGGCGCTGTTGCCTCCGGATGTGATAAACAGGGAATGTGCCATACCGTTTTGCCAAGGGGGTCTCGCCGACATAGTCGCAGGCAAGGTCATGCACCTGTTCGCAGGCCAGCAAGGCGGCGTAGGCTTCGCTGGCGTACACATGGCATGCAGGGGTGATCGGCTCTATGCGCGCCGCTCGGCTGACATGCGTGCCCGTGTAGGTGGGCTCCCGCGTGACGGGATCGACGGTCTCGTATACTGGGCCGGCATGCAGACTCACGCGAATCGAAAGCTGGGCTGGAAGCCCGAGCGTTTCCCACCGGGTATTCTGGACGAATTCGCACAGCGCCAGTGCCACATTCCCGGCATCACGGGGAGATTCAAAGACAAAGTACAGCGCATCGCCCCATGTGTTCTTTACCACGGGTGGTGACTTCGTGCCGGCCACCAAGCGTGCTACCCCCCCCATGAAATGCTTTACGAAATGGGGGATGGCGTCCTCCTCGAGCAGGGAATAGCCTTCCACATCTGCAAAGAGCATCGTCCGAACCGCGGTACTGCCCGGTTTTCGTTTCGGGCTCACCGCCTTTTGAGTGCACTGGCTCTGCTCATTCTTGCGCGGACTCCAAAGGTCTGGCAGCCGTTCGCGCAAGAGGGCATCGGAATCAATCACGGTGACAGATTGCCCCCGCATCCGCCACCACTTGATGAGACTGGCGGTGCCGCCAGTCAGTCCCGGCGAAGCACCATCCGATACGGCCATGGCTTCCACACGGGAAGACCAACGCTGCGCGTGGAGGGTGGCCAACCCATGAAGAACCTGGTTGGCGTATTCGTACGCACGCGGCTCCGTGCTGATGCGGCTGTCACTTGTACTGAGGACACGCTCGGCGGTGGACAGAACCTGCCGAAAGCGCTTTCGCCACCGGCTCCCCCCTTGCGTGTACACGCTCTCCCGTTCGAAGCGCGACGAGGCGCAGGGAAGTACGACGGTACGGCCAACGCCCATCTCTGCGAGTACTTCGTGAAAAAGGATGTCACTGCCGCACGCAGCCGATGCGTACCCGTGACCAATGGGCATCCCCTGTAATTCCTGAGATAGTGCTCGGCGCACATGGGGGGCGAGGGCCGCCGGAAAGCGTGCATCCCGGCGGTCTGGGGCATCCAGCATATGCCCGGAAAACACCACCACGATCGGCATGGGCAGCGTGGCTTGCAGCCACGCCTCAGCCTCCGATACCGGCAGCGCCAACGCCTCAAGCACGAGAGCCGCGTTACGCCGAGTCGAGGCAAGCCGGCCGTGCCGCCCCTCCGCCGACTGCGTGGCTTCGATATAGCAGGCGTGCGCATCTTCAAGCCGCCCCAACACGAGATATGCCTCGCCGATGGTCGCCAACAGCCAATAGGGGTCGTCGGAGCGGCGCCGTTGCCGCGCCTTTTCTTCCAGGCAGGTGTTCAACACACACCTGGCCAGCCGCTTCGCACCAACCGGGCAGTTTCGGTGGAGACTCAAAGTGGCCGCGTTGATTCCCGTCCAGTAGCTCGACCAGTTGCTGCGCCGGTACGCCTGAAAATACGCCTGGTACGCCGTCTCCAGCGCGCGGCGCGCCACCACAGTGCCTCGCGTTTCCACCCAGATGTCCTTGTGAAGACGCGCCCAAATCCCTTCGCTTTCGGTGTCCCGGTGGCCCAATTGGCGTAGGGACTGAAGCAGTGCGACAGCCCGCTCCGGTGCATGGCAGTCCCCAAGTGCAAGCGCTTGTTGCACAACAAGTGAAGGGACACTCGGATGCTGGCGAAGCGCTTCCGACAGGAGGTCATACGCTTGGAGAGGTCGGCCCGCGTCTCGCAGCTTCTTCGCTGCATTCAGGCAAGACTCGGGCTGTAAGCCGTGACTCTGTGCCGATTCCTGCCCCCGTTCCATCCCCAACGGTTCAATGGCATAACCAAGTTTGAGAATTGCCTGCAAAATGCCACGCACCGTATTCCGATCGAGGTCCTTCTCGGATTCCGGCAACTCGTCGTACGCGACCAGGGTTGGATTCGTTTTCTTCTCGTCATCGCGCGCAGGGCCGTACCGCCAACCCTCCCGCATTCGCTGCATGGCGTACACATCGTGGTTGTGCCGGGCAAGAATCTCCATTAGATCCTTGATACGGCCCGGCAGGGCAACCTCCGAGGTATCGATGGGCTTGGGCTTGTAAGATGGGCTCAATGCGTGCTCCTCCCCGCGGCGCTGGGCGACATCCGGGCCAGTCTAAAATTCGGGCAATTAAATAGCAAACCTATTGAGAAGGACGGACGGATGGATTCTGGTCGTCCACGCCGCCCCGGGACCGATTCGAGTGAGCTGAAAGAATAGTATTGCTCTCTCTTGGAAGCATCCTGTATAAGGGTACAAGTATTCGGGGCAGTCAATGTGCGAGGGTGTGCCATGAATGCGACGACCGGTGAAGGCGCAACGGTAATCCGGACGGCCTTCAAGGAACAAGACTGGGAACATCTGCTCGCGAAGATCGACGAGCACTTGGTGGTACCCATTGTTGGGCCGGAATTGCTTGAAGTGACGGAAGACGGGGTTTCGGCCCCGCTCTACCGGCACTTGGCATTCCGGTTGGGCGGGAGACTGCTCGGCGATTCCTGGACGACTCCCCTCCAGGATTCCACGCTGCAAGCCGTTGCCGAGGCCCATCACGGAAGTGGAAGTGACCCTGAAGAGCTGTACTTGGAGCTTCGTGGCCTGCTCGTCAACAAGTCATGGCCGATCCCAGAGTCTCTTCAGAAGTTGGCCGCGATCCGCGGGTTTGACCTGTTCGTGAGCACGACCTTCGACAAGCTGCTCGAATCCGCCCTGCAGCAGTTTCGTAACGATACCCTCATCACGAAGGCGTACTCACCCAACACGAAATCAGACATCCCCGCGGAAAGGCCGGTACCCGGCACTTCGCTCGTGTACCAGCTGTTTGGTGTCGTTAGCGTCATGGCAGATTATGTCGTGACCGACGACGACTTGTTGCGCACAATGTACGCCATACAGACGGAGCGCGACTACCAGCCCACCAATCTCTTCAAGCGACTCAAGAAAAGCAACCTGCTGATCCTCGGGTGTTGCCTGCCGGATTGGCTGATCCGGTTCCTGCTGTATGCAGCGAAAGGGGATGTATTCAGTTCCGGTCTGCCAGGAGTCATTGCCGACCACCGTATGAAGCAGGAGAGTGACCTCGCGATGTTCCTGCAGCGGCACCGGACCAAGATTTATGTGCAGGGCGGTGGGGTCGAGTTTGTCGATGAATTACATCGGCGCTGGAACGAGTCGCACGGTGCCAGTAGCCGCCCGAGTACGGCAGCCAGTGACACCAGCGATTCCGATGATCCGTTCAAGGAGGACGCGATCTTCATCAGCTATCCGAGTGAAAACGAGGTGAATGCAAAAAAACTGGCCGAGGCTCTGCGTGAACACGGATTGCCGGTGTGGTTCGACCGAATGCGTTTGGAATCCGGGGATGACTACGAACGCAAAATTCTTCGCAACATTGAGCGCTGCTCGTTTTTCGTCCCCCTGATTTCCCGGCATGTCGACTCGGCGGACTCGCGAAGATTCTTCTGGTTCGAGTGGAACAAGGCGATACAGGAGGGGCTACGGGCCCCATTGGGCACCGCTTTCATTCTCCCTGTCGCGACCGACGATACCCCAGCAGATGCCCCGTTCATGCGAGACTACTTTCGTGACCTTCATTGGGACCGTTTTGAACAGGGGGAGCCACCCGTACCGTTTGTGGAACACTGCGTGCGGCTGTTCCGCGAATACAAGCGCAGACAGCAGCGATAGCCATGGTCCGCAAAGAGATATTCAAAGAGACGGCCAACAATGGACAGGAACATCCATGGCCCGGCCTTGCTTCTTACCAGGAGCACGACCATATCTATTTTTTCGGCCGTGGCACCGAGCGGGCGAGCTTGCTCGAGTGTATTCAGGATGCCACACTCACCGTGTTGCACGGCCCCTCCGGCGCGGGCAAGACCTCACTCCTGCAGGCGGGCGTTCTCCCCCTGTTGCGGCACGAGCACTTTCTTCCCATCTTGATTCGGCCGGGTGCCTTCGGGGCCGACGGAAGCCTCGTGGAGCACATCAAACAGGCGATTGAGGCTAGCGCCGCACACAACCTCGTAAAGCCCTTTCCGATCGTCGAGGCCCAAGAGCCTAGTGAGACGCTCTGGGAGTACCTTCATCGAGTCGAGTTCTGGGATCACCACCACAACTTGATCACTCCCGTACTCGTCTTTGACCAATTTGAAGAATTATTCACTGTTGGCGCTGATACTCCGGGCAACGATCACTTCCTCCGGGAGCTGTCCGACCTCGTGGAAAAGCGCGTGCCAGTGACCGTGCGCGAGCGGCAGGAGCGCCTGGGCGTCAAAATTCCGTATCCGCACGACACCCATCGGTACCGCGTCGTGATTTCGCTTCGAAACGATTTCGTGGATCGGCTTGACCAGTTGATCGATTTGATGCCATCCGTCAAGCACAACCGTTTTCCACTGCGTCGTATGAATGGCCACCAGGCGATGGAAGCCGTGCTCGGGCCCGCGAAGGAGTTCGCTGCAAGGCATCACCTCAATACGGAGCTCGTCAGCGAGGAAGTAGCAGATATCATCGTGCGCTTCGTGGCCGCCCAGGATGCCGAGGGCAACGCGGATCGGCGAATGGACCGGGAAAAGATGGAAGCGGATCCGCCTCTACTTAGTCTTTTCTGCCGGGAACTCAATCTGCAACGGCTGGAACGGGGCAAAGACCGAATCATGGCCAGCGAGGTGGCCATGTCCAAGGAAGGGATTCTGCGGGGTTTTTACGAGAACTGCTTCACTGGCCTCTCCCCCCGCGTACGCCAGTTTGTGGAGGAACGCTTCCTCAGTGCCGATGGCTATCGCACGCTCGTGCCCGAGGACGAAGCCGAACCCGCGGGTGTTTCCGACCAAGACATCGCGGAACTCGTCAAGCGCCGCCTGATTCGGTACGAGGAACGCCTTGGCCGCCCGCAGTTGGAGCTTACGCACGATGTACTGACTGCAACCGTGCGTGAGGGGCGTGATCGGCGCCGCCAACGCCGTCGCGCCCGTCGATTGGCAGCAGTGACTGGGGCCGCCTTGGCAAGCCTTCTGATTACGGTTGGGATCATGGTCGTGGTGCTCTCGCTCTATGCCGGCAGTCAAGAAGCTTTGCGCCAGGCGAAGGAGTTGAACACCCAGCTTGGGGAGTCGAACCGTCAGCTTGAAGAGTCAAACGAGCAATTGGCTCAAACACGGTTGACGCTCGATCAGTTTCTCTATCGGAGTTCTGTCGAGAGCGCAGGTTCTCGTCTTGAAGGAAAGCAATATACGCTTCTTCGCGAGAATCTATGGCAAGCTCCTGAGCAGTTTCGAAACTGGGAATGGGGGCATCTCAGTCTGCACACACCTACGGATTTCCAAGTCCTGTTGGCACATGAATCCATCGTCTGGAATGTTGCCTACAGTCCGGATGGCACGCGTATCGCCTCGGGCTCCTATGACAAGACAGCGCGAATCTGGGATGCGGAAAACGGATCACTTCTCTTGGTGCTTTCGGGGCACACGGATATTGTTCTTGGCGTCGTATTCAGTCCCGATTCATCCCGGCTCGTCACGGCATCCGAGGATGGCGATGCGCGCATCTGGAACGCCGGCACGGGCAAGGAGATCGCGCTGCTGGATGGGCACGAGGAAAAGATCTGGTCGGCATCCTTCAGTCCCGACGGTACGCGTATTGCCACTGCGTCGTGGGACGATACCGTTCGCATCTGGGATGCGGCGACCGGAAGTGAACTGGCCGTTCTTCGAGGTCACACGAGTGACGCAAACTCGGCGCGGTTCAGTCCTGACGGTGCGCGGCTCGTCACCATGGCGGACGATCAGACGGCGAGAATATGGGATACGGACACCTGGCAGGAGGTCGCCGTACTCAGAGGGCACACAGGACTCGTGGTCGGAGGCGAATTCACTGCCGACGGCAGCCGCATCGTCACGGTATCGTTCGACAATACCGCGCGCATTTGGGACGCGCACTCGGGCGCATCGATCGCAGTGCTGACGGGCCACAACGATGTGGTGCACGACATGGCCATAGGCCCGGATGGCAAATACCTCGTCACGGGTTCAGCGGACAAAACCGCGCGAATATGGAATCTGGATACGCACGAGGCGATTGGCGTTCTGCGCGGACATGAGGAACGCGTGTACTCCGTTGCGTTCAGCCCGGATGGGGACCGGGTCGTCACGGCGTCGTGGGACGGCACGGTGCGGACTTGGGACGCCGTCACAAGGAGCGCGCTTTCCATTCTTCGCGGGCATGACGACTATGTGCTCTCCGTCGCATTCAGCCCGGACGGCAAGCGAATCGTGAGCGGATCGAGCGACGCGACTCTGCACCTCTGGAACAGCGAGTTACTGGCAGGCATCGGGAGCAGCCGAATTGATGGCATTTCTAAGGCAGCTTTGGCAGCTTCCGCAAGCCTCATTCTCGGGGTAGACCGGCCGAGGACCGAGACGACGGCATCATCCAGCGAGACGGAGCGAATACGAACGGCCCGGGTCAGCCCGAACGGTGCCCGCGCGGTCATCGGTTCCTCCAACCACACCGCCGTGCTTTGGAATGCTCGTTCGTGGGATCAAATCGCCACTTTGCAGGGTCACATCAACGAGATCATGAGTTCCGCCTTCAGCCCGGACAGCCGCCTCATTGTCACCACCTCATGGGATTCGACAGCCCGCCTCTGGAACGGCGTGACGGGCGAGCACCTTGCCACCCTGCTGGGGCACACAGGAGATGTAAACGCGGCGGCATTCAGCAACGAAAGCGCGCGGGTGATTACCGCCGGGCACGACAACAAGGCTGGAATTTGGGATACCGCCACGGGCAATCTCGTCGTGTGGCTGGAAGGGCACGAGGACTCCGTGCGTAAAGGCGTGTTCACTGCCGATGGAAACATGGCCGTTACCGCCTCGTACGATGGGACTGTGCGGGTGTGGGACGCCGAAACGGGGGCGATCTTGCGGGTTCTCGAAGGTCACGAGGACAAAATACATTGCCTCAGCCTCAGCCCAAATGCCAGCCAGATAGCCTCGGGGGCGGAAGACAACACGGTACGGCTCTGGGACCTGGAATCCGGCAGGTTGCTGTTCACGATGGGCGGCCATTCCGGCCGTGTGTTCGATGTGGATTTCAGCCCCGATGGAACCTTGCTCGCTTCTGCCGGTTGGGATCACACCGCCCGAGTCTGGGATACCACCACGGGCGCAGTGGTAGCTGTGCTGGAGGGGCACACGGGCGATGTGAACAGTGTCGCTTTCAGCAACGACGGTTCGCAATTGGTCACCGGTTCCGACGACCAAACCGTACGCATCTGGAATACGGTGACTTGGGAGCAGATGACCGTGCTGCAGGGGCACGGAGGTTTGGTGCTCGCCGCCCAGTTTGACCCCATCGCGGCGCAGGTGCTCTCCGCGTCTACCGATGGCACCGCGCGCGTATGGAGCGTTGCAACAGGTCAAGAGCGCAATCAGCTTACGACCCAAGAGCAGGCAGCGGATACCGAAACAACCGTATATGCTGCCAGGATATTGAATGACATGACCGGCACCGAGATCACCCGTCTCGTGGGGCACACGAGCACCATCGAAACCATCGCCGCCAACCCGGATGGCTCCCGCATCGTTACAGGCGCATGGGACAACACCGCGCGCATCTGGGATGCTGCCACGGGCGCAAAGCTTCGCGTCTTGACCGGTCACACGGATTGGGTTCGAAGTGCCGAGTTCAGCCCGGATGGCACGCAAATCGCCACCGGGTCCGACGACAACTCCGTTCGAATCTGGGATGTCGCGTCGGGCGAACAGGTCCATCAGCTCGAAGGGCACATCGATTGGGTCCGATCCGTCGCGTACAGCCCCGACGGCAGCCAACTCGCCTCAGGTGCCGATGACCGTGTCATCCGCATCTGGGATCCCGCCACGGGTGAAGAGCTATCGGTGCTGGAGGGGCATTCTGATTGGGTGATGAATATCTCGTATGATCCCAGTGGCACCCGAATCCTCTCACGCGATAGTTCCGGTGCTGCGTGGCTTTGGGAAGCCGAGACAGGAAGACACATTGCCTCATTCGAGACGGGTGGCGGCGCCAGCGAAGAGACCAAGCCCGCCGAAAAAGCAGATAGTGAGCTGCAGCAAGACGATGAAGCCTCGGTTGATGATCAGGGAGAATTCGGCCCCCAATCCTCCGGTGAGCGCGGATTCAGCCTGGCAACATCGATCAATTTCGTGGGGTTCACGCGTGATGGCGCGCGGGTGTTGACGGCATCCAGTGACAAGGCTGCGCGCGTCTGGGATGCCCAAACGGGCAGGCCCATACTTACCTTGCGCGGTCATCGCGGAGCGGTGCAGCATGCGTCCATGAGCCCAGACAACACGCGCATCGCCACCGCTTCCGACGACGGCACAGCCCGAATCTGGAATGCGGAAACTGGGGAAGAGTTGCTCAGCCTCGAACATGAGAATGCGGTTCAGTTCGCCATGTTCAGCGAAGATGGTATGCGGCTTGTAACAAACGACAGCAACGGCAATGCTTTCATTTGGTATGCCGCGCCGTACCGCCCGGAAGACCTGCCCGGCGACCCATCGGAGAGCTGGGAAGCGCGATTTGCGCTTTGGCAGCGGTCACAATACGATACTTGGATGCAATCACGACCGACACCCGAAAGGTAGGTAACCTGACGCGGATTTATGTTCCAGCTTCGGGAATGGGTTTGCCATGTTTCCTGTTGGGGCATTGGGAGGATTAAGTGGTGCCATACTGCTCAAATCAACTCGTCATCTTTTCCACCCTCTTACTCTTGAGTTCAACTCCCCTGAGTATTCACCCCCCACAACAAAAGAGGTCTCCTCCACAACCCACGCCCCAAATATCGAGACGCAGTGCGGAGAAGGCCTGATTCATTCTGCTCGCCAAGCCATGACTTCCCAGGCGAACTTCAAAGCCAACCTACCAGTTGATTCTGGGATTGACCTGGGTGTACTTGGCGGCAGTCTTCTTCGGGACAAAAGTGTAGCTTCGGGAAGTACCCGCTTCAACAGGCTCGACCTTGCCTGTCTTCGTCTTCGTCTGCACCTTCACATACACGGGCTTGCCCGGCAACTGGTCTTTGATGGCCTCGAAGTCTCTACGGTCCTTGACTTCATATCCCAACACCTCGAGCTCAGCACATAGCACATTTCGAGCACGCTCTGTGGTCAGGTTGTACACCTTGAGCTCCTTGACTGGAGCACCATTGACCGAAAACTCCAGTGCAAAGTAGATGGTGCAGACCCCGTACTCCATGTCTGCGATATCGTCGATATGCTTGACGGTCACTTTCGAGATGACGGCCTGATGAATTCCATCGTCAACGGGCGGTGGTGAAGCTTGAATCGTCTGCATTTGTTCAATTGGTATCTGGGGTATCCCGTTCACGATGTCTTGTTGATTTACTTCTGCTCTTTCCTTGAAAGTGGGGCAGTAAAATACGTCGTTTCCCATTGGATTATCCTCCACAGGTTGCGCGGGCATGTTCAGCCGGCTGGTTGCTGAATTCTTCTGACAAGGTCCTCTGCTTCAGCCACTCGCTGAGCTCGACCTCGTCATACCGAAGGCGTTTCCCCATCGTGATGTAGGGTAGGCCTTCCTCCTTCCGAAGCTTGAGCAATGTTGTTCTTGATACTCGAAGCATTGCACAGGCCTCTCTTTGCGTAAGTAATCGCATGCTGTTCCTCCTTGCCCACATTGGGCGGTTTGGGTTGTATTCTCACTAATATGTCCTCATCTGAAAAGAGCATCGATTTGCACCGGGCAGAACGGATGCTGGCTGGGATTGGCGGATTGGCTGGATGGAGCTCTGGTACGATCGGGGGATTTGTCCAATTCAGGTGCTCCGAAGATGACTTGGCACGATCAGTCTTGGAGGTTTTTAGGGTTTCGGGACGCGCTCTTCGAAAAGTCACGAGGTTATTGGGGTTTTCAGGGTTTTGGATCGGTTGTTTTGTGAAATGTCGGAGGAAGAAGTGTGCAGCTGCGGGAAGTCTCTGTGCTCACTCAGTCGCCGTGCGGGACGAACCGAATTGCGTCGATCTCGACGGTTATGCCCGGCTGAATGGAAGGGTCGAAGCGCAACCGTGTGATGGTGCCGCGCCAACGGGGATGCGCATCCAAGGGCACCCGGTAGGTGTGCCACTCGCCGTCGTGGGTGATGCGGGCGCGCACGCTGCTGGCCTCTGATGTTTCCCGGCCTTCGCTCCAAAACAACTGCCATTGATCATTCGTGTCCGGTGGGGACCCCGTCGCTCGCATGCGAATCTCGATGGCCCCAAAGTCCTTGGCGTCGAGTGACACGAGGGGACCGTGCAGGGCGGGGTCACGGGAGTTGGACACGATGCGAAGCAGGCCATCTTCAACCGTCGTCGAGGCGATACCCATCATGGAGACCCAACCCTCAGCACCTTCTTCGAATGACCACGAAGATACAAGCGGCGGAATGGGAAGGTCATAAGGCCCCAGGCCGACATCGTGGGGCGCAAGGTTAACCGGCCATGTGGACGGGTTTCCGACTCCTAACATCTCACGCACTGCTTCATACATCTTAAAGTCGTACTCAACCGCCGGCTCGATATAACTGCCCTCTCCCCATTCGTTGAGAGGGCCGAGCACGAGCAGGGAGATCTCATACTGTTCAATAAACTCGCGCGCCTCTCGCAGGAGGGCACGCCACAGGTCGGGGGTGCGTCCGTCGAATACATGCGAGCCGCCACCGTGCCATGGGCGTGCGTCCCACCCCGTATCCGCGACCGGGTAATACCGCAACTTGCCCGCACGCTCCTGCCGCCGTGCCCACGCCGCCGGGGCCGTGGCCACCACATCGGCAAAGCGGTGGTAGCGGGGCAAGTCCCCCAAGTGAGCCGCGTTGCCCTTCTCGTGATAGTTCGTCACCCCATGATACCCCTCGTGTTCAAGACGACTCGCCTGTGAGGCAGTCTCGTGGTCAAACAGGGCCACGAATGCGATGCCGGCGTATCCTGCCTCGCGGGCCATCTCCTGCGAGCGTCCCAGTGCAAGGGCGACCTCATCGGAGCCGCCAAGATCCTCGCGGATTTGTTGTGGCGACCAGATGAACACGGCGGGCATTCCATCCAGATGGTAGTAGGTTGGCAGGGTAAAGTAGTGGTCCAGCCATTCCTGCGTCACCGCATCCCAGTCGGCCTGCGAATGTGTGCCCGGGGGATTGTGGTTGGCCCACATGATGGCCACATCGAGCTGGTCCCGGTAGCGTGCTTCCCGGTACGCCTCGAACCAGTGCGTGAGGTGTTGGCTCCCCGCCACCCAGTACCAATCAACGAGAAAGCCCGTGATGCCGTTCTCCACGGCCCACTTGATCTGCCAGTCCACCACTTCCGGAGAGGTCTCATCGTACCAACCCAACACCGGCTTGCGCCCGGGCGCCATATCCTCGATCGGCGCCCATGCCGTGCGTGAATGCCATCCGGGAAAGTAATACGCCATTACATCGACAATCGTCTCGACGGGTTGCGGCGCGGGGACATAGTCGGACGGAATCGCATCGACCGCAGGAAGGATTCGCAGGGCATCTTCGGCAATGGGAACACCGCCGTCGGTCAGTGTGATCGCGTAGTCACCCGGTGACGCCGCCTGCACTTTCCAGCGCAGATCAGCGGAATCGCCCGGCGCAAGGGACGGCAACGCCTGTGACTTGTCGCCCAGCAGGATTGCCCCCTCGGCCGCTTCCAGCTCGACGACGGTGGCAAGGCTGGATGCACCGCCTTCATTCTCAATGCGTGCGAGCACCGTGGCCGCTTGTCCAGCGCGATTCACGCCATTCTCTGGCCCGAAGTACGCCGCCTCCAGCTGCGCTGGACCGGCGGGCTCATGACTTAGGCGGACCTCGAGCACGCTGAGCCCCGGCGGCAGGGCCATACCGATCGCCTCAATCGCACCCTGCCACTTCGGGTCGCCCTGCAGTTCGAATTGAATCCAACGCGAGCCCGGGCGCACCGTCGTTTGCACTGCTTCAAACCCGGCCCCGTGCCGTGATGCCCAGCGCAGTTCCATCATCGTTGCCTGTGAAGCCTCCACCCGAGCAACGAACCAGCCATAGGCATCCGCGTTCAGCCCGTCGAGCATTGCCCATTGCGTGCGGGCGTCCGGGTCCAGCGCAAGCCATCCAGTGTCAAGTCCGTTGCTGAAATCCCACACAGGCGCAGCATGCGCAGTGATTGGCGTGACGGGAAGCTCGCGCACCTCGAGTCTTTTGAGGCGGAATGACGCTTCGTCGTACAATCCGAGCCGCATTCGCCGGATGCGATCTTCCCCCTGCCAGAATGGAAGGATAACCACTTCCTGCACGGCGTCCGATTGCGATACCTGAAAATTGACCCGCTTGCGCTCCGAAAGCCCCCCGTGCTGTCCCTCGAGCGAGCCCGTCCAATAGAACGCCCCTTGCCCCGTGGCATTGGCTGCAATGCTGAGCACAAGATACTGGTTTGGCTTCGCCTCGAAGTCGAGATAATCAAGTAGAAAGAAGGGATCCGGGCCGGACGCGCGGAACTCAAGGAGACCATCACGGACCACGGCATCCTCGATGTAGGCATTCGGACCCCAACGGCCGAGGGCGTCTCCGGCATCAAGGCGCCAGGCGGTTTCGGTATCGCCATGACCAATCCCAGCGATTGCCGTCAGAAGTGTAAAGAGGATGCTCATACCCACAGCGTATCCAAACTTGGGCCCTGCAATCCATCCGAGATCAGACCGCCGCGATCGTGGAGCGAGACTTCGGGCACGGTGTGGAGGCATGAATCCTGGCCCAGCAGGTGAAACGGCGGTCGACTTCTTTTCGTCTTTTCACTTTTCAAGCGACTTTCAGCCATCGGCCCAACACTCACACACATCCGTGGATACCACTGAGAATAGATCGAATCCGAAGCAGGCATCAGATCGCAGGTGACACCTGAATCACCGAGATCGAACGAGAAAGGCCCCCATACCCGCTGTCTCTCCGGGTAAAAAGGTTCCTGCGGAGGTTTTCAGGGTTTTGGAGGTTTTGCAAAGTGGGTTTGGGGAAATCTGGGGTGGAGATTCGTTACAGCCCAAAGCGCCCAAGTATGCTGGAACTAGCAATGTCAGAATCGACCACGAACATAGCCCCCGCCATTCTCGAAGAACCGCTTCTGCCACTGGTAGAACTGCGTGGGCTGAATGCCCGCCTCCTCGCACACCTGTGAGACCGGCACCTGTTCCACCAGGTGACACCGCAATAGCGCCAGCTTCTTCTCACCCGCGATATGCCTACGCTGAGCTTTATTGTGACTGCCTCCAGTTGGGTTGGTCTAGCCTAAACCGCTGGCTACCCTCTTTCCAATTGAGGCAAGACAATTCAACCCTTTTGCCGGGCTTGAATACCTGTGGCGTGGTGCTTGGTCCCCGGCTAGTCGATCGGACTCAAGGGGGTGCCGCCGGTATGGGTCGTGCCGTCCGGTGCTTCGATCTCGATCCAGAGGAGCGTATCTTCCGTCACGGAACTGGGAATATCGACATGATGGTGGTAGTAGTCGTGCTCGACCTCTCCTCTCACGACCATGACGCCGCTGGCGTCCTCGGGTCCGACCCAGATACGGACAGCCTGCACATCGCCGCCAGTGACGCGGATATTGTAGTGCCCATCCTTGAGTTCGTCTTCGAACATCGGCTGCACCTGGTACGGGCCGATGGTGAGTGGTGGGAAATTGCGCATCGGGCCGCCGTGCGCGGACATTTCGCCGGGTTGGGCAGGGGCGGCCTGAGGAGCGGCGGGAGCGCTGGGTTGCGTCTCGGGCTGTTGCCTGCCGCAGGCGGACAGTACGAGGACGAGGGCGGTTGTCAGTGCGAGTGAACGGTACATGGTGTTTCTCCTACTCTTTGCTTGCTGTGGTTTTGCTACGGGGCCAAGGGACTGTCCGCGGCATTTCTGGGTTCGATGGGCCGGTTCCGAAATAGCAGGTGGTACCCTGCCGGAACGACGATGAGATTGAGCAAGGTCGAGGTGATCAAACCACCAAGACCGACGATGGCCAATGGCGCGAGCAATTCGCTGCCGGGTTCTCCTTTGGCCATCGCAATGGGAATCAGGCCGAGAATGGCGGTGAGTGCGGTCATTAGGATCGGCACGAGGCGCTCGAGACTTCCCTGCACGATGGCCTCGTCGAATGACTTGCCTTCATGGTGCATCAGGTGGGCGTAGTGATTCACCAGCAGGAGTCCGTTGCGCGTGGCGATGCCAAAGAGCGTGATAAATCCCACGAGGCTTGCGATCGAAAGGACGGGGGCCTGGTAGAAGCCCTGACCCAGCAGCGCCATGACATTCCCGGTGATGCTGAAGCTCTCGGTGAGAAAGATGGCGATGATGCCCCCGATAAGGGCCAGCGGCAGATTTGCCATGACAAGCAACGCTGCCCGCACGGAGTTGAACGCACTGGACAGCAGCACAAGCACGACCAAGAGCGAGAAGCCGCCCATGATGTAGAGGGCACGGCTCGCCGACCGCTGCGCCTCGAATTGCCCGCCGAATGTTGCGGTGTACCCGTGCCGCTGCACGATCGGAGTGACGACCCGCTCCACCTGCTCGACGAGATCGCCCACATTGTAGCCGCGCGCCACATTGAGCGACACCACTGCCTTGCGTCGTGCATTTTCCCGCTGGATGCCCAGCGGCATCGTGTCCATCCCGATCGTTGCGATCTCGTCGAGGCGGACCGAAGCGCCGTTACGGTTGGTCAATAGCAGGTTCTCTACATCTGCCGGCGTCTGCCGGAGTTCCGGCGCCAACCGAACCACCAAGTCGTACCGCCGGACGCCATCGTTCACCTTGCTCACCACGACGCCGTTGAATGCGGTTTCGACTTGCGATGCGGCCTCGGCCGGGGTGAACCCCCAGCGCTTCAGGTCCTCGTGACGGAAGCGAATGGGAAGCGAGGGAATGCGTGCCTCGCGGTTGGCCATGATGTCCCGCGCGCCGGGAACTTCTTGAAGGGCGGCTTCGATTTCCTGGGCTACTTCCCGCAACACGGCGAGGTCGTCACCAAAAATGTTGATGGCGATGGCCGCCTGCGTGCCCGAAAGGACATGAGACAATTGATGGCCAAGCGGGGCCCCCACGCTGGCCTGCAATCCCGGAATATGCTCCAGAACCAGGTCAATCTCTGCGGCGATTGCATTCTTGGAGTAGCCGGGCAACACTGAAATGATGATTTCGCTGGTGCCCACGCCGTGAGCGTGTTCGTCCCGTTCGGCCCGTCCAGTCCGTCGTACGACGGCCCGCACGCCGTCGATTGCGGCCAGCTGCCGGTCCAAACCGCGCACCATCCGGTCGCTTTCGATCAAGGAGGTCCCCGGGGGCGCATCAATAAGCAGAGTGAATGCTCCTTCGTTGAACTGTGGAAGAAAGTCGCGTCCGTAGGTCGACGCAACTCCGAGGCTGGCCGCGGTCACCACCCCGGCCGTTACCAAGACGACAATGCGGTGGCGCAAGGCCTGTTGGAGAATTGGCGCGTAGCCGCGCTTGAGTACCCGCACAAGCGCCCCTTCTGACTCCCGCAATCGCACACCGCGAGTGAAAAGCAACTTGCACAGGGCCGGTACCACGGTGAGAGCCACCAAGGTCGACGCGACGAGCGCGACGATGTACGCGATGCCCATCGGCCGGAAGAAGCGCCCCTCCATGCCCTCGAGGAACAACAGCGGTACAAACACGCACACGATGATGACCGTGGAGAAGATTACGGAGGAGATGATTTCATTGCAGGACTCATAAATCACGACCTTCCGGGGCCGTTGTTCACTTGCTGGGAGCATCTCGTTTTGCGCAAGCCTACGGTGCGCGTTTTCAACATAGATAATCGCATCATCCACGAGTTCCCCGATTGCAATGGCAAGGCCGCCGAGAATCATCACATTGAGCGACATGCCGATGCCGTCCAGGAACAGAAACGCCATGGCCAGGGAAAGGGGAATGGCGATCACCGATATAAGGGTCATCCGCACATTGAGAAGAAAGAGCGCAAGAATCACGATGACAAAGATCGAGGCATCACGCAGTACGCGGACGACATTGGAGATGGAAATCTGAATAAAATCCGCCTGGCGCATGACGACGCGGTCCAGCACCACGCCCGGCGGAAGCATCGGCTCAATATCGTCGAGTACGCCGTCAATGCGCTCGGTAATGTCCAGCGTGTTGGTGAACGGAGCCTTCTTCACGCTGACCACAACCGCGGGACGCCCTTGGACGCTGCCGGTGCCCCGGGGTAGCGCAGGCCCCAGTACGACATCTGCTACCTGCCCGATGGTCACGGGCGCGCCTTCGACAAAGCGGATAATGGTGTCCTCGATGTCCTGGACCGAGCGAACTCGGGCTTCCTGCCGCAACGGCACTTCCATGCCGTGGTGATTCTGCAAGTATCCTGCACTAGCCATGCTGTGGGATTCGGCCGCGGCACGCACGACTTCGTCCAGGGTAATGCCGTACAACCCAAAGGCCTCCGGGCGCACATTCACCTGATACTCCGGCAATTCGCCCCCAATGGCGACGACTTGGGCGACGCCGGATACGCTCATCAGGCGTTGGTACAGCTCGTATTCTGCAAACGAGCGCAATTGCTGGGGCGACCAGACGCCATCGGGTGAGGCGAGAGAGACAATCATGATCTCGCCGGTGATTCCGGTGATAGGCGCAATTTCCGTGTGTACACCTGCCGGAATCTGCTCAAGGGCGCCCATCAGGCCTTCGCTCACCACTTGGCGGGCGCGGTAGATGTCCTTGCCCCAGTCGAATTCCACCCACACGAGGCTCAAGCCCATTGCACTTCCACTACGCACGCGCCGCACACCCGGCAGACCGGCCACCGAGCTTTCAATGGGGAAGGTCACATACTGCTCCACCTCGTTCGCGGCGTAGCCGCCAGCTTCCGAGAGGATAAGGACCGTCGGGGCGTTGAGTTCGGGAAAGACATCCACGGGCATGCGCAGCAGTGAGCCGATCGACAGCACCATGGCAAGTGCTGCCAGCACCAAGACCAAGCTGCTTTGGTCAAGGGAAAACGCAATGAGTTTCCTAAACACCTCGTGTTCCCCTAGTGTTCACGATGGAGAGAGCCATCGGCATGAAAGTGGTACCCGGGCGGGGCCTGACGCGACTCGCCCGTGAGCGTGAGGGCGTAGACGCCATCCAGCACGACTTGGTCGCCTTCCATCACACCGCTGCGCACGGCCACCCACCGTCCGTCGCTTTCCCCAAGGTCCCCCACCACGCGCAGCACGCGATCCGGGTTGCGCGGGCTGCGGCGATAGTAGACATGCTCAAGGCCATCCTGAATCACCGCTGCCACGGGAATGGCCAGGCGCTCGGTCACATCACCGGTAAGACCGACCTCCAGAAAGCCACCCACACCCGCCCGGGCCCATTGCGTTAACGACTCAGGCGTGGCGTATACGGATAGGCTGCGGTCCGCCTCGTTCACTGAAAGCCCCAAGGCTATCGTTGCGGGCATGTCTTCATTCATGCGTACGGCGCCCCCCAGAGGCGGCACGATCGATGCCGGCATTCCGTCCCGCAATAGCGCGATGTCAGCTTGCGGCACACGCGCGTGAAAGCGAATGGCCGTGGAATCAATAGTCGTCAATGCCAAGTCGCCCTCATCCACCCAACCGCCATTGGCCACCGGAAGCGTTTCGACCGTGCCGGCCTGTTGAGCCCGTACTTCCAACGCAGACAAGGTCCGCCACGCTGAGCCATCGCCTTCATCCTGCTGCAATTCCCCCACGGTCATCCCCGTAATGGACGAAAGAATCTTCAAGCGCGATTGATAGTGCTCATGGGCCTCGTGCAGGGCGGCCTCCTGTCCGCGTGTTTCCGCGGCCAAGCGCGGGATGCTGTTGCGCAATGCGTTCGTCTCGGCTTCGAGTTCGGCTTTGCGGACATTTGCGGATGCGAGGTTCTCGATCCGCGCTTCCTGCTGCGTGAGCATCACCCTTGCCTCCGCAAGCCGTGCCCTTGCCACGGCCAACGCCGCCTCGGCCATTGCGATCTCTCCCTCTGCCTCCACCACTTCGTGCTGCATTTGGCGCCACCGGGGTGAATCGATCGAAAAAAGAAGTGTACCGGGCTCCACCTGCTCAAACTGGCGTGCGCTCAGCGTGAGGCGGCCTGCCAGTAGCGCCCGGTACTCCTGCCGGCCCTCTGGAGTCAACTCGAACTGACCCGGCAGCCGCCGAGTATCCGTCACCACGCGGCGCTCCACCGTGGCAAAGGTGATGCCGAGATTCTCCCGTACGAGCGGGGGCAAGGCGATGCCTGTCTCAACGGCCTCGTGCACTTCCTCCATCGAGGGAGGCATCTCCGGCGCCACCGGCGCGGGTCCACAGGCTGATAGCACTGCAAAAAAAAGCAGCAGCCACGCGGCCCCTGGATTCCATCCAGCCGTTCGTTTGTGCTTCATGGTTGAATCTCCTCGGTCTGCGCCGAGACCGGCCAAGCCGGAACCAACGCCGCCGAAAGGGTGGCCATCGCCAATTGCTCAGACACGGCAGCGTCGAGCATTTCCGTCTTAATCTCAAGAGCCTGGCTCAGTGTCTGGTGAAGTAGCGGCAGTTCCAACTCGCCGATACGCAGCAACTCCTCCATCTCCTTCAATTGATCGTCCACCATGGGCGCCACTTCCTCGGCCAGTCGAATCCGTTGTGCCCGCGCCCCATCCCATCTCGCCTGCATGCCGGTGATTTCCGATAGGATTGCTTCAAAGGCATGCTCCACCCGCGCCCTGGCCATGTCCCGCATCGCGACGGCCTCGGCAATGCCCAGACGATTGGCATTCCACATCGGCACGGGAAATCCGAGCCCCAGCACCAGTGAGGTCTCATCGCGTTCGTCGGTATACAAGGGAGAGATGGTCAGGTCGGGATACTGCCGCCGCAATTCAACCCGCAGGCGTTCCTCTGCCACTTCGTACTCCGCGCGGAGACGCGCAATGACTGGATGGGATCGAGCAAGGTGTCCTGGCAAGTCGTCGACGGCGACAATTGCTTCAGCAATATGCAGGCTCGGCTGCAACATCAGCGGGGCGTCCGGCAGAATGCCGAGCATCCGCATGATGTCGGAGCGCAGTGCCAGCACTTCATGTCGGTTACGCTCAAGCTGCGCGGCCAGTCGTCCCTGCTCGATGGCGAACAGACGGGAATCCGAGGAGAGGAGTTCGCCCGCGGTCCGTAAGGCATCCGCCGCCTCCACGAATGGCGCCAGCGTGTCCAACTGCCGTTCCAGCAGTTTTGTTCGCTCTGCCCCGGCCGACCATTCCAGCCATGCTCGGCGCAAATCCAGCAGCGTTTGCCACTCCACCTCGGCCACACCCTGAAGTGCGGCTTCCACACCGGCTTCCTGTGCACGGCGCTCGGCCGCCAGCCGGCCGGAAATGGGCAGTGTGATGCTCAACGACGCCGAACGCACCCACGCCCTGTCGATGCTGCGCTCCACTTCTTGCCGAAACCCATAGGAGGCCAGCGTGGGGGAATCCAGATTGGGCTCGACTGCCACCTCGCGGGTCCGCGAGCCGCCATCTACCCGTTTGCGTCCGCCCGCGAGTCCGAATTCCGGATCGTCCCACCGGCCCGATGCCGCGGCAATGGCTGCCGCGTGCTCCGCCTCCAGCCGGGCAGCACGCACAGTGCTGTTAAAAGTCAGGGCGATGGCCTCCGCCTCCCGAAGGCTGACGCCATCGGCGATGTCGAATGCCGCTGAATCCTGGCTGCGGCCCTTGGCCAAAGCCTCCGCATACGCTTGCACCGGCGTCATGTCCAAGGGGCGTTCGGCCAATGCCGAAGCGTACGATTCCAAGCTCAATGGGACCCGCGGTACATGCTGACAGCCCGTGGCCAACGCCACGAAGGCAGACAACAAGACCGCTGAAAGCAAATGTAGCCTCATCCGTGGGAGTTCCTATCCTGCCCGGGAGTACCCGATCATTCGCCTACGAATGAGGCCAAGAACCATGGGTAGTCCGGAAGAGTTGCTAGCGAAAGGGGGGGCGAGCTAGCAGGCAGGAGGGGCCCGTAGAGACGGGAGGAGCAGGACTGGATGTTGCGAAGGCGGGGACCCGTACGCGCCGTCCACTTCTTCGTGGTCTTCGGCGAATGGGAATAGCACTTTGACCGGAAACGCGCACAAACAGGACGCTTCAGGCGCCTGCTGCTTCCGGGTCTGGCCGGTCAGATGCTCTTTGGCACAGTGAGAGTGCCCATCGTCCTGATGGCAGCCACAACAGCTCGGCGCGTGGGAGCCATGCATGCAGGAAACAGCATACGACTCGTCCGCGGCGTCGTCATCACCCTGTCCGTGGCAATCGTGGTCCCCCTCGGCATGGTGATGGAAAGCGCTACCCCAGTGAAAATGGAGATGGCCATGCTCAATTGCAATATGCGCCGGTAGCGCAAACGCAAGAACTGCCACCAAGAGCAGCGACGCACCTATCCGGTATGTGGCCGAGAAAGTTCCCATACCGTCACGCTAGCACAAGCCCACAGCGTAGTCAAGAGGATCCTGTCCGATACACGGACGCTTTCTAGGCGTGCGTTTAGCCACCGTAGTTTCGGAAACGTCAACCAGAGGAGAAAGCACCAGCCACTAGACCGGCGCCCCCCGCCGATGCGCAGGAAATCCCCAGGCCACGGCGTTCCACTTAGCCTTCAGGAAAACCTGTCCAGCCCACGGGGTCCATTTCACAAGACACCAAGGTCCTATCGCATGGCCCGCACCAAGCCTGTTAACGATATCTTTGCAGTAGGTTTTCCGCAATTTAACCTATCGTCACTATAGTGCGCCTTAAAAGGCGAGCAGAGACCCATCTGACAACACCTTTGGAACTCCCGTTTGCTTGTTGTGAATTGGTAGGCGTCGCTGGGCGCTCAGTCGGCCGTGTCGTTCAACCAATTGGAGAAAGTATGTGGGATCAAGTGTAGAAAAACTGAAGTTGCCGTGTTGTGACGGCAGCTTAGGTCAGCATAACGGGTTGCGCAGCGTGGGTGTAGCGCGAGCACCTCGATGGAAATGAGAAAGGACGGCGTCCCGAATCTGGCGCAAGACTTCGCAGGCGCCGCTGCCCATGTCGGCCATAGGGCCGAGTACGCCACAGGTTCCCTAAGCAATGCTTGTGAGAATGCTGCGCAATGTTCCAGCGGTTATAGCCTTCCTCGAATCACGGCAGAATCTACGAAGAAGGGACAGCGCGACCCATACGGGCAGCATCGCGTCGGTCCGGGACAAACGCCAATTCAACCAAGAGGGGCAGACTGACATGGAGAAGGAGTCCAAGCTAGAAGAGAAGGCGGGACAAGGGTTGCGCTGTGAAACATGTGGTATGCAGATTCGGATTGAGGTCGGCTGCGGCTGCAAATCCGGCGATCCCCTCTTCGAATGTTGTGGAAAGCCACTGACGCAGTTCTAGGCATGTCGCCTATCGCTAATCTACGGACGCTGGACAAGGAAATGCGGCGGACATGGTGTTCACGAACATTTCGGCATTGCTTGCACGCGAAGTTGGCGGCTGCCGCACTCGGACTCTAGCGGAGCTTCACAAGGGCGATGTAAGGAACCAGTCCCAAAACTAGAGATGCGGAGAGGCAATCCAGCAATGAATGCGGATTGAACACATTCATGAAGCGATTGAAGTGCCACTGTCATGTCCTGCTCTTCAGATTGCTGCTGCTCACTTCCGTGTGCGGCGTGCTGACCTTGTCAGCCGTAGCGCAAGCGGCTGTCGGCAATGCCGTCATACCGTTGAGAGCGCCTGCCTCTGGCCCCGATGATATCTCTTCGGTACCCTCGAAGGTGGATGTAAAGCCTGTCCGCGATGAACAGATCCGCACGCGGCTGCAAAGCGTTCTCGATGCGACCGGCTGGTTCACCGACCCGGCAGTGGAGGTTCGAGAAGGAGTTGTCTTCCTAAGCGGCCTCGCGGAGACGGAGGAACTCAAGAGATGGGGAGGGGATCTGGCGCGCAACACTCAGGATGTCGTCGCCGTGGCCAACAGGATGGAGGTGGTCGAGCCGTCGATATGGGATTTCCGTCCTGCTTGGGGCGGGCTGCTTGTACTCTGGCGCGACTTTGTCCGATCACTTCCCTTTCTTTTCTTCGGGCTGCTAATCCTGACGCTATCGGCGGGAGCCGGTGTGTTTGCGACTCGAGGGGCGAGGGCGCTCCTGCGTCGAAAGGTACGAGCCAATCTCCTACTTAGTGTGATGGCTCGGGGCATCGGCGTGCTGGTTTTCCTGATCGGCGTCTACATCATTCTGCGCGTCTCGGGCCTCACACAACTGGCCCTGACGGTGGTCGGTGGCACCGGCCTGATTGGTTTGGCCGTCGGCATCGCTTTCCGCGATATCACTGAAAACTTTCTGGCAAGCATCTTTCTGAGCATGCAACAGCCGTTCGAAACCGGCGATCTGGTCGAAATCACCGGTGTGACGGGATTTGTGCAACAACTGAATGTGCGCACGACAATTCTGATGACCCTCGAGGGCAACCTGGTGCAGATTCCCAACGCAAGTGTTTACAAAAACAACCTCCGCAACTTTACGACCAACGCGAATCGGCGCGTGGACTTTGTTGTCGGCATTGGCTACGACGGTTCGATCAATGAAGCTCAGGAAATCGCACGGAAAGTGTTGGAAAGCCATCCGGCGGTCCTGAATGATCCCGAGCCGTGGGTACTGGCCGACAGCCTGGGCGCATCGAAGGTGAACCTGCGGCTCTACTTCTGGCTAAACGGGCGCGAACACAGTTGGTTTAAAGTGCGATCTTCGGTTATCCGTCTGGTGAAACGCGCTTTCCAGAACCACGGCATATCAATGCCCGACGAGGCGCGGGAAATTGTCTTTCCAGAGGGCATACCGATCACCATGGTCAAGGTGGAGTCCGAGACACACGATGCCGGTACGGACGAAACGCTCCATCCCCAATCCCCGCACGAAGAAATCGATGCAACCTCAACGAAGGCAGAAGCCGGGCTTACAAGCGAGGCCGTCATCATCGAGGAACAGGCACGGAAGGTACGACCCCTGCACGACAGCGAAAACCTTTTGCAGAATCCTCTCACCGCTCCTGCATTGCGGGAAACGCCTTCAGCAACCCAAGTCACAAAGGAATAGTAACAACCAATGTTCGCAACACTACACCATTGGTGGCAAGAGATTCGGTCGAGCTTTTGGTTCGCACCCGCAGTGATCGTGTTGGCTTCCGTGGGGCTCGCCGTTCTCCTGATCGTAGTTGACAAGACGATCGATTTACCGGTTGTAGAGCAGTGGCCGCTGCTCTTCGGTGCCGGTACTGATGGCTCCCGTGGCCTGCTCACCGCCGTCGCAAGTTCCATGATCACAGTGGCCGGGGTGATGTTCTCCGTAACTATCGTGGCCCTCGCATTGACATCCAGCCAGTACACTTCGCGGGTATTGCGCAACTTGATGCGAGACCGTTCCAACCAGGTAGTACTCGGCGTGTTCGTCGGCATCTTTGCGTACTGCCTCGTGGTGCTCAGGGTTATTCGGGGAGGTGACGAAGGAGGATTCGTTCCCTCGTTGGCGGTACTGGGCAGCTTGGTCTTGGCATTTCTCGGCATCGCCTGCCTGATCTACTTCATACACCACATTTCAATGTCCATCCAAGCGTCGAGCATCATTGCCTCGGCAGCGGAGGAAACGATCGTGGCCGTTGATCGCCTGTTTCCCCAGGGGATGGGTGAGGATGTTGAGGAAGATGCGGATGACGGCTTGGAAATCTCTCCGGCGGAGACGGCGTGGTCCTCCGTCCCGTCACGGAGGACGGGTTACATCGAGAGTGTCGCAGGGGACTCGCTTCTGGAATTCGCCCGAGAACACGAGCTCATCGTGCGCATGGAACGCGGCATCGGCGAATTCATCGTCGAGGGGACACCGCTGGTTTCTGTATCCGGATCAGAAGGATTGGACGAAGACGCGACGGGCACGATCAACGCGGTCTATGTCATCGGCCGACATCGCACAGTAACACAGGATCCCGGATTCGGGATTCGGCAACTCGTGGACATCGCCTTGAAGGCATTGTCACCTGGCATCAACGACACCACGACCGCGGTGATGTGCGTGGACTACTTGGCGGCGATTCTGGTTCGGCTTGCACCGCGGCAAATTGCGACGGACCGCCGAATGGACAAGGGCGAGCTGCGCGTGTTAGCCCGAGGCCCGAACTTCGAAAGCCTGTTGGCTGACGCTTTTGACCAGATCCGGCAGAACGCCACGGGCAATGTTGCGGTTCTCAAGAGCCTGGCTCAGGCGCTGGAAATCATCGCGCGACCGACTGAACAGAGCGGACGAAGGGAGGCGTTGCGCAAGCAGGCAGACTTGATTGCAGAAATGACCGAGCGGACGATCACTTCGCCCCACGATCGCATGGGTGTCGAAGACGCCTTGTTGCGACTATCCCAAGTTCTCAGTACGGACAAGAGGACCACGGCATGAGCGCATCGCGACCCGAAAATGCGCGTCGGTTCTATGTGGACAACACACCGCTCAATAACGACCGAGTGCTTCTAGGTCCGCAATGCCGCCTCGAGCGCGAATCGGAGGCGTTCTGCGTCCTGACCAGGCGGTCGCAAGCCGGAGTTACTCAGCCTAAACCCAACACTACGTCGCACACACCGAAATGCTTTTACAGAAACTTCTTGACACAGGCTTAAATCGCCCCAGAATTCCCCCCACATAACCAAAAAGCCCGGCCAAAAACCGGGCTTTCCTCATCCCTCCTCCAAGATTCACCGACCAAGCATGGAAGCCCGGTCAGCGGGAGAGTCGATTACCACTTGATGTGCGGATTGACCGAAGTGAACATGTTGCCCTTGTCGTTCGGCACAAAGGTGTAGGTCTTCCATGAGGTCGCTTTCCCCTCTGTATCCTTCCCTTCCTGGGTTTTGACTCTGACATACACATCAGCACCAATCAGTTTGCCTCGTATCAGCTCGAAATCCGTCCTGTCATGAACCTCATGCCCAAGCGTCTTCAACTCGCCGCACAGTGCATTTCTGGCTGCCTCTGAAGTGACATTGTAGACCTTGGTCGCGATTACAGGCTGTCCGTTCACCTTGAACTCCAGATCGAAGAAAATGGTGGCTACACTGCAGCCAGAATTGTTCATGTCCTCGACAACGTTCGTTTGCACCTTTCGAATCACTGCTTTATGTACGCCATCCGGTACTTCCAGTGCTGGCTCAGTGGTGTCCGGTTAAGCTTCTTGCGCCGCCTTGCAACTCACGCCTTTGCAGGGGCTTAGGTTGGGTATGAAGATTTTTCGATTTCAACTCAGCTCCCCCTTTCGGCCATGCTTTTCCTTTTCGAACTGGAAAGGAGTGGCCGATGCAGTCAGGGCGTTTCGTGTTTTCCCAACTCATGGATTTCATTCCCAGGTACGAATTCAACAAGTGTGTGCAACGGTATCGTGGCAATTATCGGATGCGCACATTCTCCTGCTACGACCAATTCCTGTGCATGGCCTTTGGACAACTGACGGGTCGCGACAGTCTGCGCGATGTGGTCCTAAATCTAAGTGCGCATCAGTCAAAACTCTTCCATCTGGGCATTCGTGGCAGGGTGGCGCGCAGTACGCTGGCCGACGCCAACGAGAGGCGCAACTGGCGCATCTTTGCCGACTTTGCCCAAGTGCTCATTGCCGAAGCACGCCGATTGTATGCCGACGACGACATCGGCATCGATGTGACCAACACGGTGTACGCGCTCGATTCCAGCACCATCGACTTGTGCCTTTCCCTGTTCCCTTGGGCGCCGTTTCAGAAAACCAAGAGCGCCATCAAGCTGCACACCTTGCTCAATCTGCGCGGCAACATCCCCGAATTCATCCGCATTTCCAGTGGGAAAGAGTACGATGCGAGGGTAGTAGACTTCCTGCCCTTGACGCCCGGCGCCATCTATGTGATGGACCGGGGCTACCTTCACTTCAAGCGCCTCTATCACATCCACCAACAAGCCGCCTACTTCATCACGCGGGCTCAGAAGGATTTTCGGTTCCAGCGCCAGCAATCGCACCGCGTCGACAAGGTAACGGGACTGCGCTTCGATCAGCGCATCAAAACCTACAACCACAAGATTCGGACCACTTATCCCGAACCTCTCCGGCGCATTGGTTACCGCGACCCCAAAACCAACAAACGCCTCGTCTACTTGACCAACAACTTCACCTTGCCCGCACTCACAATTGCCCAGTTATACAAAGCCCGCTGGGAGATCGAGCTCTTCTTCAAGTGGATCAAGCAACACCTTCACATCAAGTCCTTTTACGGCATCTCCGAGAACGCCGTGAAGACCCAGATATGGATAGCCGCCTGCGTGTACATCCTCATCGCCATCGTGAAGAAACACTTGGGGCTCGAACAGAGCATGTACACAATCCTACAGATTGCGAGCCTCGCCCTATTCGAGAAAACCCCCATTTTGCAGGCCTTTTCACAACATGAATGTCCGGATTCCGATACCAGCACCTGTAACCAGTTGGAATTGTTCGACTTTTAACCGGACACTACTGGGACCGAGGGGGATGTCGCAACCGTAGCCGATGGCGGTGCCGTTCGTGGCGGGGGCGGGGCAGAATTCAGTGGCGTCAATGAGCGGCGCCCCATGCGTTGACATGGGGGCTTGTTGGCCGTGAAGTCACCTGCGTTGGGGGCATACAGACTGAGTTGACACTCGTCGAAGCCGAGCGGCGGTCCCTGACGACCGGTTACCCACACAGCGCCACCACAACGGGAGTTCAACGAATCGATATGACTACCCGCTTGCTCGGTCGATACACGGGCAATGGCTGCTCACATTCGGTCAGTGGTTAGCGAGTCCCGAATGCGGGGCAATCTGGACGGTTGCGCTTATAGGCGCGGCTCAGCGCTTTTCCCGCTTCTGACTACGACAGGAAGGCCTGCCATCTCGATCCCAATCCATAGCCCGATGGCGCCGGCATGCAAGAGGCTGCCGCGAAGTGGCGCTCACCCTTTCCTACGCTTGCTTCAGTTTGACTGAGGACTGCGCTGGGGAATGCCGATCGCCCTTGGGCTGATTGGCTATGTGGCGGCTATGCGGGTCCAGGCAAAGGAAAAGCCCCGCAGTGACCGCTTGTGTAAGTCATTGCGGAGCTTTACGTTCCGTGGTGGGAGACACTGGACTCGAACCCGTGACCTCTGCCGTGTGAAGGCGTTGCAGCGATACCGCCCCCTACCACGCCGGGAGAACCAATACCCCCATAACAGGCTTCTTCACAATTGCTTATAGACTTTCAGCACGCTCTAGAGTTGTATCGCGTTGCATCCCGTGGTATCTTGTCTGGGATACGGACGGGATACGCAGATTCTCAAAGGTAGCCCCATGAGCAACACCAAGCAACTCAGCCAGAACGTAGTTGATAACTTGCGGCCCCAAGCACGCCGATACGATACTGCCGATATTGGCTCTCGGAACTCCATACTTGGCCTTATCGTGCGTGTAGAACCGTCTGGTCGGAAGACCTGGTATGTTCGATACCGCCTGAAGGGACACCGACGCATGATGCGAATCGGTGATGCATCCTCAATGACCCTCACACGAGCGCGTGCCAATGCGCGCTCCATTATTGCGCAATCTGCCGAGGCCGAACTGGGCCGAGCGGAAGATCCTGCCAATATTCGTGCAAAGGCTCCCAAAATGCCCACGCTGGGCGAATACATCGAAGAGCAATATGCCCGGGCTCTGTCTTCCAAGAAATCAGGCACGCCAACACTGGAGCGACTACGCCACTGCTTTTCAGAAAGCCAGATATGGGCAATGAAGCTGAATGACACCGACTTGGCACAAAGTATCGTGCATTGGCGAGAGGACCGTTTGGATGCTGGCCGAATGAAATCCACAGTCAATCGAGATGCCTCTGCCCTCCGAGCAGCACTTTCACATGCCGTCGACGCTGGAGTGCTTGATTCGCACCCAATGCAGCGAGTACGCCCAATCCGGGAAACCCAGGAACATCGCGTACGGTACTTGTCCGATGACGAGGAGTGTCGCTTGTGGGATGCATTGGACCGCCGTGAGGAGAGGATTCGAGCAGAGAGGGATTCAGCAAACGGATGGCGCGCGGAAAGAGGTCATGCGCTCCTGAGCAATCTACGCGCTTTTCCCTATGTGGATCACATCAAGCCCATCGTGACTCTGGCTGTGCATACAGGAATGCGTCGAGGAGAGCTTTTCTCACTCGAATGGCGCGATATTGACTTCGACATAAAGATCCTCACTGTTCGTGGACATGTCGCAAAATCCGGAAAGGCCAGGAGAATTCCGCTCAATCAGACCGCCATCCGGATGCTTGAGCACTGGGGATCCATGCAACCTCGCTCGGGATTTGTATTCAAGTCGCCGAAGAGCGGTGGTCGCTTGGACAATATCAAGAAGGCATGGGAAGCCGTGATGAAGGATGCCGGTATCGAAGACTTCCGCTTTCATGACCTGAGACACCACTTCGCGTCATGCCTGGTAATGGCTGGAGTGCCTCTGAACACGGTTCGCGAGGTTCTTGGACACTCCTCTTTGACGATGACCTTGCGCTATGCTCACCTTGCTCCAGAAGCTGGCCATGACGCAGTCGCACGACTTGACAATCGCTACGGTGGATTAGAATCAAGCCCTTGAAAACAACAGGCGAATAAATCGACCTCAGGAAAGCGAATGCATCCAGCTAATGCTCGGAATCTAATCCGCATCCCGACTTGTAGGGAGGCTCCCCTTTATCACCCCCGCCCTCAACATCTCCTCATACAATCTTTGGTACTTTCGGAGTGTATTGTCGCTTATTCTTAGAATCGCTTTACAAAACTCCTTCCTATTTTTGAACGCACCAATACGCGAATGGTGCTCATATGCTTGCACTGCGTACCAAGCTGAGACATGCTCCAATGTCCACTCAAATCGTAACAAGCCATCTAGAAGGCAGAGCCTAGATACATCGCTTCCTTCCGATTCAAGCCGTTCTATGCTAGATGTTCCTTCCACACCAACCTCTGACACATTCTCACCTTGAAAGAACCGCCAATATTCAATCAATTTGTCATTCGCAAACGGCGGAGATATCCAGCTCTGAACACGGACTCTGCCAGTACGAGCCATCCCCCGAATATCATATCCACCTGGCCCTGGCACAAAGGGGTCAATGTTTGAACTGGCTACCAGCAAGAACAACTCGTCGAGTAACTCTCGAACATTACCATCCCAAGACCTTTTAGCGACTTTATGCGGGTCCAATATGCTAAGCAAGCGCTGAGCATATGGAGGTGCCACATATAGTGAATAAACTTTGTTTCCATCCGGAAGAATTATGGAATCCATTTCCTCTTCCATGATCTCCCCATGCTCCCAAATCACCATATGAACTATATCGGCAATGTCCTCTAGTCGCTCCCTTAGTGGTGGAATCCTTATCACACGCTTTGCTATCCTATCAAAGAGATCAAGCCGAATAGGCCCTGATTCATCCCTGCACAATATATCCTCTTTACTCGCTGCGATGTATCGCACATCCACGCTTATCGGCTCATAGTGGTGCTCCTTCTCTCCTTCTTGAATCTCGTCCCCACCAACAGGCCAAACGAGTTGCTCGTCGATAGCTCGCAGCAATGCTACTTGTGCGCCGCTTGTTAAGTCTGCGAATTCATCGATAAACAGGCTGCCGGAGTCCGCAATGCGAATGAAACCGAAATGGTCCTTTGAAACATCGGTAAAGTAGCCTGCGGACACCCCATACAACAAAGCACTTTCCGAGCCAACAATCAAATCCGATGCAGTAATTGCAAAACTTTTGGGTTCGAAATCCTCCACTCGGAAGGACTCTTCGCTCCTCAAAAGTGATTTTGAAGAACGAAAAGTTCCAGCTTGAATTGCACGAGCTACCATACGTTTGCCTGTACCTCGCTCTCCTACTATCAAGACATGACGCCTACGAAGCACCTCGTAGTTTCGGGTTATTGCATGGAAGAGATTAGTCCCAAAACAAGCATCCCAAGCATTCGCGCGAACCGCACAGATTTGTGGTGAGGTACCTTTGATAAAGAGAAGAGCATGGTAACACCGAGCTGCTGCAGATACCACCGACAAGAGATATTGGACTCGAATGCCGAGCTGTTCATGAACCTTCAATCGATGTTTGCAGGCCGAATTAATATTGGGTTCAAATATGGGCCAATCTTGGGTTTTTACAATGTCGATGTCGAGTCTCGATTCCCAGCACCAGAGGTATAGACCAACAACTATTTTGGCTGCAAATTCCTTTTCGTATTCGCTTTTATGGCATTGCAGAATCAATGCAATGGGGTCTTCCTGCTCCGCTAGAGCTCTGAAAAGAGTATGCGCTGGTGATGTGGTTAGCCTCTCAATGCAAAATGGATTTGAAACATATGCGTCAATACTGCTCTCGATGCTTTCCCAACTTACTATCTCTCCAAACCATACTTCATATCCCTGTGCTGACTGGATCTCACCTCTTTCAGCTCTGAGCGCCTTAAGAAGATACCTTATGGTTAGAGGCATCATGGTGCAATCGATCTCCTTAGCAACGGCGACACCGAACACTCCACTAAACACACATCCTTCCGCCATAAGGATTCATGGCAGTCTAGCCCCCGCCCGAATTGAGGCGCGCCCTACGATTGGATGAAGGTATCCCCAAGGCGTTCCTGTGGTTTGTAACAGAGCGCCTGTCAACACTGTGCCCCCTCTCATTCAAGATAGCGGATATTTCTGCGTCGGTGTAGGGACATTTCACATCTTCTTGGTCAAGGACCTTCGCGATTGCATCTCTAATAACTTCGCACCTATGCTGATTGCGACGCCCTTTGAAAAAGGTCTTGAAAGGTATCAAGTCATTCCAAGGAGCCCAGAGATACTTATCTTTCATGTAAAGCGATACGGTGGATCGAGCGCATCCCACCATGTCTGCAATGTGTTGATGCGTACTGGGTGTCAGTGCAGCGCCACTTGTATCAAAAAACTCCTTGTGCAGTGAAATGAGCACCTCACGCACAGTCATTTGTAACTGCCGCCTCGCGATCAGTTGCGAACGCAGGTGAACTGCCTGAAGGTACATCTTCTGCTCTTCCAGAGAAGGATGCGATAGTCGTAAATAGGCATGTTCATTCACTTTGATATGTACCAGCATTGTATCTATTGAGCTAGAAAGGGAATAGCCGTCGGCTACTCGAGTTACTATGAACTCTGCTCCGCTCGCGGCATCTTCTATATTCTTGCTTGGTGCGAATTGTGCATAACTATCTGCGGCAAATCTTGCCGGAGTTCTTTTTAGTTTCTTTATAGAATCGTAGGCAGATTGAACTTCTGACTCACTTATACCCGTTTCTCGACAAACTATATTCGAGTCGTTGCTACAGAACGCACTCCAGTGATCGCGAACTATTCGGTGGAGTGTGGTTTGATTTGGCAGAATACGCTCGATCTGTAGCAGGCAGCACTCCCTCAGATCTCGCGCTGCTATACCTGGAGGCTCCAAAGATTGAACAATCTTAATTGCGCCCAGAAGGGTGTCACTGGTGATTGCGAGCGTATCGGTAATTGCCTCGTAACCTAATTCAAGGTAGCCTGTGCTTGGGTCAAGACGGTTTAGCAGTTCCATACATACTCTGTGCTGTTCGCTCGGAAGATTCATTGTGTGTAGTCTTTGGCGCGCCGCTACCACGAGTTCTTGCATGTCTGACTGCAGCGCATCGTAGATTCTTTGCGTTTCTGCATGTACGCTTATCGCCTGAGATTTTGGCGGTTCTTTCAACTCAACATCAGAACCGAGACTACTTTCGGAATTGATAAGGAGTTTGCTACCAATATGGTTATACCAATCCGTACCCCTTTGCTCAGCATAGGACAGGAATGGGTTTGAGCTCTTGACGGTTGCAACATGCTGCATTAATTGGGTGGCAGACATAGCGAGAACTCGTCTCAGTTCTTGATTGTAGGGGTTCTTTCGACTTTTTCGCTTTTGGGATTGTTCTTGCTTCTGAGCTCGCGTGTGTTTGTGTCTTTGCGCATTTTGGGACATGGCATTGTCTCGCTGCGATTTTCAGCTTTTGGCATGATGTCCTTGGTGGAGCACGGTCCACGAAGCCACAAGAAGGTTTCCTCAGTATGAGGGGCGTGGTGATGCCAGACCTTCCGGGAGCATCCTAGCAGGAGGCGCGAAGCTAGCTCAACGCACCCTGGAGACATCGGTTAGGACTTTGCACGCCGCAACCGCAGAGGGTGGTTCCCAGATCGGGTGCAAATTGTCCAAGGTCCATCGGACCGCGTCCATGCCGATGGGGAAGTGCTGGATTGCGGGACTTGCGGGATTTGCGGAGCATGGAAATAATTAATTAATTCGATGGGCTCAAGGCACATCATTGCTGCCTTGCCCCGCCGATGTCTTCTAGCTGCTTCCGGGATTCGTCTCCAAATCAGCCCCTGCCAATAGATCCACCACCCACACGGTGGTAGAACGATTGTTCAGTTTCCCCCTACCAACTATACATATCAAATAGCAAGGCAGCCTCTTCGTGCCGGGATTCCCGGTGCTGGGGGCTGTTTTCGTGTGGTTTTGCCTGGATTTGGGGTGGTCTGGGCAGGAATTCAAGGGCTTTGGGCCGGAAATGGAGGAAATTCGCCGTGATTTCACTGCCGAGTGTGGTGGGGAAGGGTCCAAGTCTGTTGCTGAGGGGCATACAGCGGGTGGCGGAGGCCATCGAGCTGGATGTGGAGGTGGACTCGTTTCCGCGTCCGTCCGTCAGGGTGACGATTCGTCCCCGTGGGCAAGGGCCGACGCCGCCATCGAGGCCGTGGTGGTGAGAAATGGATGTATCGCGAGGCAACAGGAGGACTGAACAAGGAGATCAACCGATGAAACTGTACGGAGAGCGTACGCAGGCGGTGGCGGAGCGGATCATTGATGCGTTTCGGTCGCCGGAGCATCTGCCGGGGGCGTTGGCGCCGGTATTCGTGCGGCGCCATGACGATGTGCCGTGCCGAAAGTGGTCTTGGCACAACCAGCTTGTTGCTGCGATGAGTGGTACCACCGATGCTCGAGGCATCAAGCAGTGGAAAAAGGCGGGCAGGCATGTCGTAAAGGGGAGCGAGGCCATCTGGATTCTGGCGCCGTGTACTCGAAGAGTCACCGAGGAGAAGGACGGCCAGGAGCATGAACGGGTCATCGTGTTCGGCTTCCGGGCCATTCCTGTATTCGCCGTGGAAGATACCCGTGGCGAGGACCTCGACGAGGACAAGACTCAGTCGGACTGGATTTCGAAGCTGCCCTTGGTCGATGTGGCCGAGGCATGGGGCATTCAGGTCGACTCGTACTCGTATCAGGACGACGCACCGCTTGGGTTGTACCGGCATTCGTCCGCGGGTGGCTCGAGCATCTTGCTCGGCGTGGAGAATCTGTCCACTTGGGCGCATGAGATGGTGCATGCCGCTGACCACCGCCTTACCAATCTGGCGGGCCGAAAGTTCCACAAGGAAGTAGTGGCGGAACTCGGTGGTGCCATTCTGCTCGAGTGCCTGGGCATGACGAGCGATGCCGACCTCGGCGGGGCGTTCGAGTACATCGAGCGCTATTCGCAGGACGAGAAGGTTCCCACCGTGAAGGCCTGCATTCAGGTTCTGGATCGCACCTGCAACGCAGTGAACCTGATTCTGGACCAGGCGCAACGCCTGGCCATGGCGCAAGCCGAAGTCTGAATTCCCCCCCACCAATTGAAACCCACTATCAAGAACCCAAAGGGACAAGTGTGCCCAGTGGGTGAAAGGGAGAGCCATGTCTATCCGCAGCATTCAGCGCCACGAGGCGCGCATCAGCATTCGCGCAGAGCCGGAGATCGTGCCCATTGAAGGAAACGCCATGGCATCTGGAGATGACGCATTCGATGCTCAGGTCGAGAGCGGGATTCGGGAACGATTGAATCAGGGAGATATCTGGGCGTGGGCGGCTGTCGAGGTGAAGGCAACTTGGAAAGTGTTTCGTGGAACTGCATGCCTTGGCTGCTGCTCGTATGAAAGCGAGGAAGACTTTCGTCAACCCGATGGGTACTTCGATGACCTCCTGAATGAGGCATTGGAGGACCTGAATCGGGAAGTCGCGGAAGCGCATCAGAATTTGCATGAACTGGCGATTTAGTCGGAAACGCATTTCGAATGAAACGGGCCCGGCGAGTGCATGTTGTGCGCTTGTTCGGGCCTTCACTGTATCTGGAGGAAGGTTGAATCATGATGACGACAGAGAAGGCCTTGTTTGAACTCGGGCGTGTGGTTGCGACCTGTGGGGCTATGCACGCCCTGCAACGGAACCACGCGAATGCGCAATCGCTCCTGGACCGCCACAGCCGTGGTGATTGGGGCGCAGTGGAGACCGAGGATGCCGAGACCAATGACCGAGCGCTGGAATCTGGCGCGCAGCTCTTGAGCGTGTACGAACTGCCGGACCAGACTCAGCTGTGGGTGATTACGGATGCGGTGAACGCCGAGGGCAATCGCGCCACGACGACCCTGCTCCTCCCTGATGACTACTGAGGAGCGAAGCCATGAACACGAAAATGCAAACCACTCGGGAGTTTCTGCTTGATGTCGCCAAACTGGCCATACTCATGCGGGATGTGGTGGATGGCGTGCCGAATCCCGAGTACGACTGCCAGCAGGACCCCGAGGGCTATGTCACCTCGTTGCTGACGGCCCTTCATCACTGGTGCGATGCGTACGGCCTCGATTGGGAATCGGAACTCAGCAAGTCCCAGGAATGCTTCGAGCAGGACATGGTGGAGTCGTTCGGCAAAGGCGTTCTCGAGCAACCCGTCCTATCCAACCTGAAGTGTCCCCAGTGTTCCCACCAAGGCAGCTTCCTGATTCGAGTATCGCAGCAATTGCTGATGTTCTCGGATGGAGTTGAGTTGGTGGGGGATGAAGGCGAGCAGTGGGATGGATTGTCTTCCTGCACCTGCCCTGGCTGCGGTCACTCGGCATTGGTGAAGCAATTCATCCCAGAGCCGGAGGGGTAATCATGGGGGATATATGCAACATGAACGACCTGGACCGCTTTCTGCGTTCTACCGAGGGGCAGGAGCACCTCGATGAGATTCTCCAGAAATTGGTGGGGAGACGGATTGAATCCGTCGAGTTCACCAACGAGGTACATCACATCGGGCTCACCCTGCATCTGGACAACAACGAAACCATCGAGTTGATGCATTCGGCGCTGGATGTGGACGCGCTTCGTGAGTCGCATGCAGAAGTGCTCGATCGTGAGTACTTCCGGGACCATCCAGACCAGCAACCACCGTAATCAAATTCAATTCAGCCCCCCAGACGCAGAGGCCGAGATTCGCATCTCTCGTGGAGAGCGGGTCTCGGTCTCTGTGTCTTTATGGGGAGACCGTGTCACAAGCGAAACCGCCAGAGCCATGGAACTTGATAATTGGGCAAGTGTTGGCGCAGCCTTGTCTGGTCAAGTGCGCCGATGGCATCGTAGCCCCAATGTGCCCGGGTGACGAGGCAATTGGCCCACGAGTGTGGTAACCAAACGGGAACAACTTCATGCGAAATAAGCGGGTGTTCCTGGGCATTGCGGGTGCGGCGGCATTCATCCTGCTCCTGACAGGATTGGCTTACTACGCTCTCCGCATTTCGATCGCGCAGAGCTTTTCGAGCCCGACACTGCTGGTTGTGCAATCGCCAAGCTTACCTGAAAATGCTTTCTGGCTGGTGACAGACGGCTTCCAGGACCGCGGCATTACGCTTTATTTAGAGTCGGCATCAGAGAACGGCGCAAGTCCTGTAAGAATTGTGGACCTTGATTGGGACAGCCTTTACCATTTCTCGATGTTCCACTGGACGAGGGATGGGGAAGTCGGGGTATTCACGGTGCGGCTTTCAGACGGTTCAGAAGTGAGAGCATTCGCGCACGACTTTTCCCGTGAACTCAGCGTGCTTCCACCTTGGATGGGTGTCTCGTCGATGTCCGCGAGTACCATTGAGGAGTGGCGGGAGCATGAGGTTCAGATTCTTGATCTGGTCGAAGCACATGGTGGTTTGGATCCCGACCCAATTGACTTGGAGCATGTCAGAGCGCATTCCCAAGGCATTTGGATTTGGCAAGTTCCAGGTCGGTGAATTGGACATTCCAAAAAGCCCTCGTTAGTACCGTCCGCACTGAGGCCCTCCCTCGGTAGATCTTTGCGAATCAGATATCACTTCCAGTCTCGGCTCGACATCAAGCTTCATTGCCGGGACACTCGCTCGTTGCCTTCCTCACAGATGAACCAGATGTTCTTCTCCATTGTGGAGGCGGACATGTCCAGCTCACATCGACGCTGGCGCAAGGCATTCACCGCATAGATCCATCTGCACCCTTCCCCCGGGGCCGGGGCTCACCTTCGTTGGTGGGTCTCGGCCCTTTCTCGTTAAAGGAGTCCCGTGTCATGAGCGAAACAACCATCACCATGCCCTTGGGAAATCGAAAAGTGGGGCGTGTCTATACCTTCAGCTTGCCAACGCTGAAGAGCTGTCCTGGTGCCTCGGATTGGTGCCGGGAGCATTGCTACGCGAGCCGCTATGAGAAGTTCCGGCCGAGTGTTCGAGAGGCCTACAGCAGAAACTGGCGCATCAGCCAGAGACCCGGCCAATTGGTCAACCATGTCCTGAATGCGCTGCCACTCTACGCAGGTCACATGCGGATTCATGTGGCTGGGGACTTCTTCTCCAAGGAGTACATCGAGGCATGGCGGCTCATCTGCGAGTTGCGGCCGAATACTCAATTCTGGGCGTATACGAGGTCCTGGGTGATACCAGAATTGTGGGATGCCCTCGACGAATTGCGCCAACTGCCCAACATCCAGCTCTTCGCCAGTGTAGATGCTGGAATGCCGAACCCACCTGAAAACTGGCGCAAGGCATTCATCGAGTCCGACTCGAGAGCAAAGGGACTTGTCTGTCCCCACCAGGAGGACCGGGTTCAATCTTGCCTCGATTGCGGCTACTGCTTCCGCAAGGGCAAGGGCGATGTGATTTTCAAACCACACTGAAACCAAGGAGAACAACCATGCAGACTTCGTTGCAGACCGTTCGTGATGTGGTCCGTGAGGGCTTTGGGTCCGAGTCCTTCGTAGCGGGATTCATCAGCCAGGTGCAGCCGGATGCGAACTGTGCCACGGCGTGCATCAACGCACAGGGGAAGATGCTGTACAACCCTGAGTTCGCCAACAAGCACCTGCAACGGCGGGAGAATCTCTTCTGCCTGTTGGTGCATGAGCTGTGTCATTGCGTGTTTCGTCACAGCGTGCATGGGCATGGCAAGCTCGAGAACTTTGGGGAGGACTCCCTGATCAACGCGTTTGTCACCCAGACTTTTCCGAAGGTGAGTGGGAAAGGGCGGCTATTCACTGAGTTCTATCCCGAGGAAGGGATGGTTGGGCTGTTGCGACCCGGCAGCAAGTTGGTGCACAGCCGTTTTGGTCCGCTGCATGCCCGCTTGTACGCCTCGCGGAAGGGATTGAGTTCTGGTGAGGTGATTCAGACCCTGCGGGTGTTGTTGCCGGAGGACGAACTGAAAATGCCGGTGCTGCTGGGCAGTCATGGTGAGGATGGCGGGGTATCCGATGCAGTTCGTGAGGGAATCGCTGAGGACCTGGCGAATGCTATCGATCTGTCTGATGCGGTGGGTGTGGGTGGACCCTTGTGCGACCTGTTCCGCAAGCGGTTGAAGAGTGCTGTGGGCATCAGGCGGGCCGTGTTGAGACGGTATACGACCAATCAGCGGTTGGACCGATTCGTGTCGGTGTGCCGGGAAACGCGGACGGGTGTGTCGCCGGTGCCGATCGCGCCGACCAAGCGTGAACTGATCATGATGCATGCCGGAATGATGCCGCCCCACTTTCGCAGGCCTGTCATGGCGGATCGGACGAGTCGGGAAGGACTGGCGGTCTATCTCGATGTGTCCGGGTCCGTGGAGAGTCACCTGCCCAGAATTCTTGGGGTCCTGGCGAGATTGGAGAATGTCTTGACCGGTATCTACCTCTTCAGCACCAAGGTCGTCGAGGTCCCCTTCAAGGAGGTGATGGCAGGAAGAATTCAGACGACATTCGGCACCAGTTTCGACTGCATCGCCGAATCTGTGGTCGAGAAGCGATTCCAAAGGGCCATCATCTTGACAGACGGCTATGCGTTCCTCACCGAGGACAAGCGCAACGCCCTGACGGCATCTAAGGCGAAACTACTCACCGTGCTCTTCGGTGGGGCGAGAGGGTGCGATGCACTGGGCCAGTTCGGCGAAGTGGTGCAACTCGAAGATGTGGTGGGGTGACCAAGGTGGGTCCCCTGCCGAAGGAAATAGTTCTTCACAAAGTACAGTGGAATCAATCGTAAGGTGATCTTGATGACGGTGTCACAAGACTGGATTTAGCCAATTCATTCTGTCTCTGTCGACATAGAGAATGTTGGCTGCATTTCCTCAACAATGTCGAAGAGATAGCGGGAAAAGTTCTGCAACCTCAGCTCGACCGTCTTTTGGCCTTTCCCCTTCTGCTTCGCTTCACTGACCACGACGATGTCATCGAATCCCATCACCTTCCGCCCCGTCTCGTGCTCTTCGATCACGGAGACAGCGAAGTCAATGCGCTCGCTGTGCATAATCGTATTGAGCAGGTCACGCAGTGTTTGCAAGTCTTCCCAGTCGGAAGAGTCACGCCTAATCCTCCCAACGCCGTTTTGGTAGACGCGTGATGCTTTCGGGTCAATCTTGATCGCCTCGGGAGTCCCCACTAGGGCGCCAGAGATAATTCCACGGTCCTCAAGTATGCGGAGGTTGGCAGCCAAAGATATAAGTAAAGAGGATAACTTGCCCTCAAATATCGTTCTATACAGCCGCGCAATCGAACATGTGTTCTCGTTCTCCTCATAGGGCCCAAGCCAATGACACATTGGTTTGTGGGACTCGATGAGAAAAGCCAGCTGGAAAGCTAGGGACACGAATTCGTCCCAAGTTATGGTGAATGTCTTGAGGCTGGTCATCGTAATCCCTCGTTGTTGGAGTTGCGAAACTTCCTAGCACAAACCTTGCAACCGCTGGAGGTCAGTCGAGGTAAATTAGCATCGCATTGTTCTTTGCAGCTGCGTCAATGTAGTAGTCACGGAGTGTCTGGTACCAGGTCGCCAAGTATTCAACCGCGTCGCCGTCGGGATCGTTCCAGGTTTCGGGGTAGATCTCGTTTTCTGAAAGCTCGGACGCCACATATTTCGAACGCAGCACTTCTGGCGTGATGTCCTTCAGGGCTGTGGCGGCGGCCTTTACCTCGTCGGCGGTCAGGTATCGCGCAGGTCCATATCCAAAATCGTCGCCAATTTCAGTGCCGCCAAAAATGACATCTGCTAGCGGTGGTTCCCCGCCGCTTGCGTTGCCGGTAAGCAAGTAATGAATGCCGTGCCACGCCTTGTCAATGTCAATACCGTCCTCGCGTTCTTCGTCTTCAGGATAGATGAAAGCTTCCACGCTTGCTGGATCAGCTATGAGCGCTGCAAGCTGGTCAGACGAGAGCTGCAAGAAGTTGCCTATCATCGACATGCTTGCTTCATCCTATTCTTCGAGGAACATTGACTGGACTGATTCGCATAGGACGGGGGGGGCATTTCCGGCAATGCTACCCCGACGCTACACCCATGCGCACGCTATCACAGACCTCAACACCTGTCAACTGACAGAAGCTCTTGACCCCCGGGCCCTTCCTTCGTTGGAGGGGCCTTTTGTCATTTAACCCACAACCCTTGGAAGGGAGAAGACGCATGTATCTCGAACAACTTGGAATCTTTGGCTGGAATCGGCGAGACGAGGCCCTGCTGCTGGCCTCTCTACTCACTGGCGACCCTCTGTTGCTCATCGGCAATCATGGGTGCGCGAAGACGCATCTGGGCAACAAGATCGCCCAGGCCCTGGGAAAGAAGTACCTGGTGTATGACGCCTCGAAGGCGATGTTCGAGGATGTGCTGGGCTATCCGAATGTTCAGAAGCTCGGGCAGGGCGAGGTGGAATATGTGCCGTCGCCGGTAACCATTTGGGACAAGGAGCTGATCATCATCGACGAGCTGAATCGTGCGGTGCCGGAGCTGCAATCGAAGTGGCTGGAAATCATCCGCAGCCGCAAGGTGATGGGTTTTCATACGCAGGTGAAATGGGTTTGGGCCGCGATGAATCCATCCTCGTATGCCGGCGCCAATGCCTTGGATGAGGCCCTCATTGGACGCTTCGCCCTGTTTATGTATCCCCCGGATGTGCTGAAGATGGACGAGGAGAATCGGATCAAAGTCCTCACGCACATCAATGGAGAGGATGCGCCGAGTCTGCACCAATGGACCGAGACTGGCGAGAATGCCGGGACGGTTTCCGTGGATTCGGTGAAGCAGGCAGGGGACTCCATGAAGGAAGTGCTGCAACTGGCCGCCAAGCGCTTTCTGCAGCTTCGGGAGCAGTTCGCGTCGTTGCCTGCTTTCCTAGCCCGGTTTGCTGCCCTGCTGGCCCAGGAATCCAATGGACAACTCGAGCTGGATGGAAGGCGACTCGGCTTCGTGTATCGGAATCTCCTGGCGGCCAGGGCAGTAGAAATTGCCATGGCGGAGATTCATGGGTCGGACCTGAGTGCTTTCCGTGATTCCGCCCGGCATGTCCTCCTGGCGAGTCTGCCCATTGGTCTCAACGAGGACAGCCTGGATTGGGACGAGGCGAATCACAAGGTGGAAGTGTGCTTCGACCTGTTGTCTGAATACTTCCAACACGGGGCGGATCTCTCGCAGGTGGACCTGGTCTACGAACTGCTGACGACTCCAAATCTGCTTCGGAAGGCGGAACTGCTCCTGGACCATGAACTCGGGGACATGGCGAAGTCCAAGGCATGGCAGGACCTGATGGATGAGGAGCGGGACTTGACCGTGTTGGCGTATACCGCGTTGGTGGTGGAGTCGCATCGTCCTGGCGTGGTGCCGTCTGAATTGCTGGAGTCGCTGAGCGCTAGCGTGAATCCTGCGATGCTGTCGAGCAGCTGCATCCCGAATCTGATGGATGATTGCGTGGAGCATGTGGACGAGGTCGAGGGATTGTTGGACCAACCCACGGACTTGCGGCGCCTGGTGGCATTCACCCGTGTGAAGAGTCTCATCGACTCGGGCAAGGTGAATCCGGAAGCCCTCCACGAAACCCACAACCACATTCAACAGGACATCGAGGCATTCGAGAAACTCATGTCCACAACCCAGGAGGAAGCTGCATGAACGCATTGAAGTTGAAGCTGGTGCCGGATGCCAATCTGCCCATGCTGAGCCGCCTCCAGACCGAGGTGGTGGAGGTGGGGATTGCCGATGTGCTGGAGAACGGGGTCCATCCCTGGGTGCCGAATCTTCAGCCGCCGGATATCGTGGAAGGGTTCCTGACGCGGTTGAACAAGGCGAATGCGAAGCCTGCTCACCTTCAGGCCTACCCCTTCAGCAACGACATCTTTCCCGGCAATGGCGGCTACTACTCGAGCCGTCCGCGGTTTGAGCAGTTGTTCCAGCGTATTCACAACGAGGTCCTGTTCTGTGAAGAGGGGCTGGACTTTCCGGGTCTGCTGAAACTTGCCACGGACCTGCTGCGGGATCGGTGGTCATCGAGCCTGGTGCTGCAGCTGGGTGAGAGGGCCTATCCGCAGTTCTCCGAGCTACGGCGATTCCTCAAGGCGAAGCATCCCAAGGCCAAGCTGCGGGGGTATGACGACCTCAGGGAGTACGACTGGGGCCGAGTGGTGTCCCTGGCGGACTTTCAGAATCATGAGCGGCTACTGATTGAGGAAGCCGTGCAACCCCTGAATCTTCGGGTGAAGGGATTTCTGGGGTCGATCACGGACAACCAGGGAAGACTCAAGCTCAGGGATTCCATTGACCACCTCCAGCTGATGCAGAACGACAAGCAGAACCGCATGCAGGTGGTGACCTGGCAGGCAAGGAGGGCAGGAAGTTCATGGTGGTTGCGGCCGAATCTGGGGAATGCGGCTCAGGTGAGGAAGGATGCAGAGGCGTTTGCCAGGGAATGGAAGCGTGATGGTGGAAAGCTCTGCATTCGGGTCACGACCGAGGATATCGCCAAAATGGTGGAGGAAGGAGTGGCGACGCCGGGATTCCCTGGACTCCGGTACAACGGGGCGGACTTCATGCCCAGTGTGTCTGCCCAGGTATTCAAGCAGCAGGTGTGTTCATTCAGTCTGGGGGTTGCGCCTCGATTGGGGTGGCACGCCGAACGCCTGAAGGACATCCTGCGGGACCACGACAAGTCTGCCAGCGGCATCAAGAACGAGCTGGCGGAGCGGATAGCCCAACTGGCCTCGGAGCAGTATCAGAAATTTGAGGGCATGCTGGACACCTTCTTCACCGAGAACCGGTTCATCCGTGCTGCCCAGGTGGCGAAACCCCAGGAACAGCTGCCGGTACTCAACAAGGACGACCAGCTCACCGGCCTGATTCTGAGGATGTACCTGCTGAGGCATCTGAGAGGGAATGTGGTGGTGGATCCAGACCATGAGAACGACACCACCAGCCTCGAGGACCTGGCTGAGGCCGTCATCTCGGAGCGGGTGGAGGTGACTGGAGCCCTGCTTCGGGTGGCTTGTTCGAGGTTCCATAGGGTCAAACCAAGGTAGATGACCAAATCGGGGAGGGTGGGGCTTCGGCTCTACCCTCCCCATCTATAACCCATTGCCTTTTGTGGACTTATCCTGTGGTCAGGATTGGTCCAATTCTGCCTCGATCGGATTGCGGACATATATATGACCCAACCCCTGTCCAGACCCTATTGGCAGGGATGATCAGGTCTGTCCAACTCGGTCCAATTCAGGCTCGATCAGATTGCGGACATATACATACACCGGGCCAAGACCGCCAGCAAGGATTGGCTCAGCCCGGCATTCACCCCATGCCGATCGACCCATGCGTTGTGGGCCATGGCATGCACCCGGGATTGCGTAGGAGGCGCTGTGCCCGGCTACGAAAACATCACATTTATGGAGAAGAAGACAATGTATACAACAGAAAATCAGCATCAAACCAACGCCAAAGTTCGCCTCTGCGGACTTTGGAAGAACCAGGTAGACAAGACCACCTATCTCAGTGGAGGGCTGTGCGGCGGCATCCGATTCGTCGTGGTGAAGGACATCAACCGCCATGCACAGTCAAATCAGCCTGAATACCTGGCGTATTCGGTACCGAGCAAACTCATGGAGGATGTGCAGGAGAATGGCATCCCTTGGGAATCGCTCAAAGGACACCGCATCACTGGATTGTGGCTGAAGGAAGGCAAAACACAGAAATACTTTGCCGGAGACTGGGAGCCCGACACGAGTCTGTTCATTTTCCGAAATGGCAATAAGCAGGAAGGGAGCAATCAGCCGGACTACGAAGTCTTCTTGGTCACCAGGCCACGACGCGATCGATTCCCAACGACGATTCCCGATGACGACTTCGATATAAACAGCGTGGAGGAGTCATTCGGAGATGTGGAAGCAGCAGTGGAGCCTGAAGTCGAAGCAAAGGAGAGCAACTCGAGCGCATACTCCGACGGTTTCGGGGATATCAACTTCGACTAACAGCAAGACAGTGCCCGGAAGCATCGTGGCGACCGGGCACATATGCCTTTCCAGACCAAGACGGGACGAGAAAGGCACCGCAAAAGGGTCCCGGCATACTACGAGGACAGGCCGGGAACGCATGAAAACAACGAGATCAATCAGAAATGCAGTGGATATCACCCTTTGTAAATATGTCCTCATTTGAGGAAGAAGAAAATGAAGAATTCGAACACCCCCCTGAAATTCAACTCGGTACAGGACGCCGTCCACCACTACATCGACCTTGGTTGGAAAGTCTTTCCACTTGCCCAAGGACAAAAGCGGCCAAAACAGTCAGGCTACCAGAAGTTGGAGATCGCCCATGAGAATGTTGAGGAGCACTTTGGCCACGGAGAGAATGTCGCGGTGTTTCTTGGTCCGGTATCCAATAACCTGGTGGATATCGACTTGGATTCACCCGAGGCCGTCATCGCAGCCAAGATGATGCTGCCACCGACCAATGCTGTCTTTGGAAGGAAAGGGTCAAGGTCCAGTCACTACTTCTACACCTGCCAGAAACCAGGAAAGGCCATCAAATTCGAGCCGAAGGAGAAGAAAGGGCAAAGCAGCTCGCAACCCGCCCAGAATTCGCTGAAGAGCACCATCCTCGAGGTTCGAAGCTCCGAGTCAGGTAGAAAACAGTTCACCTCGTTGCCGCCAAACCACATTGCCGAGTATGACGAAATAGTGGAATGGGAAGGGGCTTGTGAACCGGCACAAGTGGACTTCAATGAGTTGGTGAAGGCTTCCAGAAGATGTGCCGCTGCCGCCTATATAGGAAGAAACTGGCCCCACAGAGGTTCTCGGCATGATGCTGGCTTGGCTTTGGCTGGCTACCTTCTGGCTGGAGGAATCTCACTGGAGGATGCAGAAGCCATCATGAGGGCTGTATGCGCCGTTGCGTCTGATGAAGACATCGAGGATCGGCTCGTTTGTATTCATTCCACACAGCTGAAATACGAGCATGTGGAGCCCATTGCAGCACGGAACGCCCTGATCGGCTCTCTGGGAGAGGAGGTGGTGGCAACCCTGGATGATTGGCTGGAAATTGCCCCTGCATCGAAGACCAGAAAATCTGGCAGCAAGGCTACGGATGAAGGACTGGATACAGAACTATCCTGTGCTGAGCGATTCGTGGAAAAGTATGCCCATGAGATTCGATATGGGGCGGAGGAAGGGATCTGGTACATCTTCAATGGGACGCATTGGACCCAGGACAGGACGCAGGCGGTGAAGGCACGCGTGGCTCAGTTCACCAAGAATCTGCTGGCAGAAGCGCAGAAGGAACCCAATCCATACCTCCGGTCCAATCTGGAGAAATCCGCCAGGGCCATGCAGAGCAACCACAGAATCAACGGGCTCCTGTCCTTGGCCAGCAGTATTCAGGACATCGGCGTACTCCAGTCTCAGTGGGACACCCACAGGCACCTATTGAATTGCCCCAATGGCACCTTGGACCTCGAAACCGGGGTTTTGACGAAGCATGACCCTGCCCATTTGCTGACCCAGTGCACCCGAGTCAATTACAACCCCAGTGCTCAGGCACCAGCATTCCAGCAATTCCTGCGAGAGATATTTCAGGATGACTTTGAACTGATTGCGTTCGTCCAGAAGGTACTCTCCATCGGTCTCGTGGGCGGAAATCCGGAACAGCAGATGTACATCCTGCATGGACAAGGGGCCAATGGAAAGAGCGTTCTCATTGATGCCATCACCCATGTCCTTGGCTCCGGCTACACGCGGCATCTGGCTTCCTACAGCCTTCTGGTGAATGGCAAGTCCAGTGGGGCGCGTCCAGACTTGGCTTGCCTCAAGGGTACCCGTATGGCTGTAGCACCTGAAATCAATGCAGAGATGCAGCTGGATGAAGCCTTGGTCAAATCCCTCACTGCCTGCGACATGATGAGCACCAGAGGAATGTATGAAGGAATGAGTGAGTTCCGGCCGGAGCTGACCATCTTCCAGCACACCAACCATATGCCGGTCATCAAGGGGAACGGGCTGGGTATCTGGCGGAGAATGGTCGTGATTCCCTTTGAAGTTTCCATTCCCAGTGACAAGCAGAACCCGAAGCTCCCCGAGATTCTGAAATCTGAGGCTGAAGGAATCCTCGCTTGGCTGGTGGAAGGGTTCAGAAAGTATCAGGAAGAGGGATTGGCGTTTCCAGATGCAGTGAACAGAAAGCTGGGCAAATACCGCAAGGCCATGGACCCCATTGGGTCATTTCTGGAAGAAAGGGTGATGGTGAAGGCGAATGCGGGCGTGGGTGCCAGTGTGACCTGCCCCCGATTTATGTACCAACCCGAGTGAGAGTGGTTGCCTGGGTTTCGGGGTTGGCCCCGGGCTCGGGGGCATTGGCGCAATGGAGGGAAGCCGTAGGCT